>Ga0209231_1001183_pt1 | contig 10562 bp, 8 predicted proteins | sample Deesub45470m_DNA_FD_188086 | JGI IMG/M metagenome (GOLD analysis project Ga0209231, IMG submission 188086) | Deep subsurface microbial communities from North Pacific Ocean - 450_OLKR46/470m Metagenome (SPAdes) (version 2) | ecosystem: Environmental > Terrestrial > Deep subsurface > Unclassified ... | reverse complement strand
GGAGCGGCGAGGGGCGAAAATCCACGGGACATCAACTTCTTCCGCAGGCGCTTCTCCCTATTCTAGAAGGTTCCCCTCCATGCCGAGCAGACCTTTCCCCCGGATCCTGACCGGAGCGCTCCTGGCGCTTCTGGTCCTGGCGTTTTTCCCGCCGGGTCTCCGGGCCGCTCCCCCCGGGGAAGGGCTGGTGGTGGTCGGCGGCGACCAGAGCTACCCCCCCTACGAGTTTCTCGACGACGAGGGGCGCCCCGCCGGGTTCAATGTCGAACTCACCGAGGCCATCGCCCGGGTGATGGGGATGCGCATCGAAATCCGCCTCGGCGCCTGGGGAACCATGCGCCGCGCCCTGCAGCGCCGGGAGGTCGACATCCTGCAGGGGATGGCCTTCTCGGAGGAGCGCACCGCCGAGGTCGATTTTTCCCTCCCCCATGCCGTGGTCCATCAGTCGATCTGGAACCGCCGGACCGCTCCCCCCCTGACCACCCTCGACGATCTCCAGGGGCGCGAGGTGATCGTCATGCGCGGCTCGATCATGCACGACTTCATGCTGCGCAGCGCCCCCGGATCGACCCTCATCCTCACCGACTCCCTGGCCGAAGCCTTGCGCCTCCTGGCCCTCGGGCGCCACGACTGCGCCCTGGTCGCCAAACTCCCCGGCCTTTACCTCAGCCGCAAGCTCGGGCTGAGCAACATCGAGCCGGTGGCGCTCCCCCTGATCGCCCAGGACTATGGCTACGCGGTGCGCAAGGGGAATAAGGACCTTCTTGCCCGTTTCGACGAAGGGCTCACCCTTTTGCGCGAGACCGGGGAATACTCCCGCCTGCACCGCAAGTGGCTCGGCGTCCTCGAAAACCAGGGTCCTCCCTGGCGGCGCATCGCCCGCTACGTCGCCCTGGTCGCCGGGCCGCTCCTGCTGATTCTCGGCGGCACGGTCGGCTGGTCGCGCACCCTGCAGAAGGAGGTGGCCTCCCGCACCGCGGCTCTCGAGCTCGAAGTCGCCGAGCGCCGCCGGGCGATGGAGGAACTCGAGGTGCGTCAGCGCCAGCTCATCCAGGCCGACAAGATGACGTCTCTGGGGATCCTCGTCTCCGGGGTCGCCCACGAGCTCAACAACCCCAACGGCGTCATCATGCTCAACATCCCCCTGCTGCAGAAGGCCTGGCGCGACGCCGAACCGATCCTCGAAGAGCGCTACCTCAGGGAGGGGGACTTCACCCTCGGCTGGCTCAAGTATTCGCGGATGCGCCGCGAGATCCCCCTTCTTCTCGGCGAGACCCTTGAGAGTTCCCACCGCATCCGCCGCATCGTCGACGATCTCAAGGATTTTGCCCGCAGCGACGATTCCGATCACTCGGTCCGGCTCGAACTCAACGCCGTCGTCGCCGCCGCGGTGCGCCTCGTCGAGCCGACGATCCGCAAGGCCACGGTCGCTTTCAGCGCCGTCTACGGGGACAACCTGCCGATGGTCCGCGGCAATCCCCAGCGCATCGAACAGGTGGTGGTCAACCTGATTCTCAACGCCTGCCAGGCTCTGACTTCCTTCGAGGAGGCCGTCCGCATCGAGACCGCCTGGGATCCTCTCCAGGGGCGGGTGACCCTGGTGGTCGAAGACGAGGGGGCGGGGATTGCCGCCGAGCACCTCGAACACCTCACCGACCCCTTCTTCACCACCAAGCGCGAAGCGGGGGGGACCGGCCTCGGCCTCTCCGTCTCTGCCGGGATCGTCAAGGAGCACGGCGGCACGCTGCACTTCGCCTCGACGCCGGGGGAAGGAACGGCCGTGACCCTCTCCCTCCCCCCCTTTTTCGAGGAGCAATCCGCATGAGCGACCCGACCCTCACCCCTTCCTTCGGACTCCTGCTGGTCGACGACGAGGCTCCATGGCTGCGCACCCTGGGGATGACCCTCGAGGGGCCCGGCGGCATGACCAACCTCAAAAGCTGCCAGGACAGCCGGGAGGTCCTCGGCCTCCTCAAGGGAGGGGACTTCGGCGTCGTCCTTCTCGACCTGACCATGCCGTACCTCTCCGGCGAGGCACTGCTGCCGCAAATCCTCGAGGAGCACCCGGGGACGGCGGTGATCGTCGTCAGCGGCCTCAACCAGGTCGAGACGGCGGTGAAGGCCATGCGCCTCGGCGCCTTCGACTACTTCGTCAAGGGGGTCGACGACGACCGCCTCCTCGACGGCGTCCGCCGCGCCGTCCGGGTGGTGGAACTGGAGCGGGAGAACCGGGCCGTCGGGCGCCGCCTCCTCGCCGGGCGCCTCGAGCATCCCGAGGCCTTTTCTCCCATGGTCACGGCCGATCCCTCCCTGCAGACGATCTTCCGCTACGTCGAGGCCGTCGCCCCCAGCCGCGAGCCGATCCTCGTCACCGGCGAGAGCGGCACCGGCAAGGAGCTTATCGCCCGGGCCATCCATGCCCTCGGCCGCCGCTCGGGACCGCTGGTCGCCGTCAACGTCGCTGGCCTCGACGACAACGTCTTCGCCGACACCCTCTTCGGCCACAAGCGCGGCGCCTTCACCGGCGCCGACAGCGCCCGCCGCGGCATGGTCGAGCAGGCCGCCGGCGGCACCCTCTTTCTCGACGAGATCGGCGACCTCAATCTCTCCTCCCAGGTCAAGCTCCTGCGCCTGCTGCAGGAAGGGGAATACTATCCCCTGGGGAGCGACGAGCCGCAGCTCTCCAGCGCCCGCATCGTCGTCGCCACCCACCAGGACCTCGCCGCCCGCCAGGCGACCAGCGCCTTCCGCAAGGATCTCTACTACCGCCTCCGCGCCCATCACGTCCACCTTCCGCCGCTGCGGGAGCGCAAGAAGGATATCCCCCTCCTCCTCGACCATTTTCTCGCCGAGGCCGCCGAGTCTCTCGGCAAACCGGCCCCCCACTACCCGCCGCAGCTCCCGGTCCTCCTCTCCACCTATCCCTTTCCCGGCAACGTCCGCGAACTGCGGGCGATGGTCTATGACGCCCTCGGCGCCCACGGCTCGCGCACCCTGTCGATGGCCGGTTTCCTCCGCGCCATGGGTCAGGAAGGGGGAGGGGAGGGGCCTATCCCCCCCTCGCGCTCCGGCAACCCCTTCTCCGGCGTCGAGCCGTTGCCGGCTCTCCCCGAGGCCGTCAATCTCCTCATCGAAGAGGCGCTGGAGCGCTCGGGCGGCAATCAGTCCCTGGCCGCACGCCTGATCGGCATCTCGCAGCCGGCCCTGAGCAAGCGCCTCAAGGCCGGGAGGAAGTAAAGGGACTGGCTCCGCAGGTGCCTGTCCCTGTGGGGCAATGGACAGCAGTGGAGTCGCGTCTCAACTCTTGACAATGTCAGAAGTTGGACCCCCCTTCGGCACGGTGCAGGTCTGACCTTCCAGCGCATGAGAACTGTTCAGCATGAGGCCCCCCTCAAAATTGTTGAAATCAGCCTTAGAAACTGTTAAACAACAACACACTGAATTTTTTTCGATTTTTCAACCGATTGCGCGGTATCCGTCATATCCGATTTGGTGGTAACCGTCCATTCCCCGTTAGGCGTAAAAAGGTAAAGAATGAAAAGCGACACTGACCAAGACTGGAAGCAGCACTTTCCAACTTATACTTTTAAGCACAGGGATATAGTTTTGAAGGAATATGAAAGTGCTTCTGCTGCTCTAGAATCAGAGGAAAGGCTCTTCATAAATGCTACAAACATCACTTTGGTGATTTCAGCAGCTCTTGGTTCAGTTGCACTTGGGTCATTAGAAAAGCTTGGCAAACTTTTTGAGGGGGTTATTTCACCTGCCTGGCTTTTAATTATTTTACTAAGCTTTGTTTTTTCGTTTTCAATTACAACATTAAAGTATTTTGCTGACCGCCAGAAAACACTTCTTTTCGTTAGGCGGAAAATAGTTGTTTTAAGGCGGATGCTTGGACTTGAGTATGGGTCATTGCAAATTGTTCTGCCAAATTGGCGTGTCGAAGGTGCTGATCAACCATTTTCCATAAGTATGTTCCCTGGGTGGTTGAGCTATGTCACTTATCCTTTTTGGGTGATTGCAATTTTTTCTGGCATTATTTCTGTTTTTTTATCCGCTAGTTTGCTTTCTTTATTTGAATTAATATCGAAACAACCAGCTTCAATACTACCCTGTCTTGTGATATCTTTTGTGTCCTTGTGGCTGGCTATCTTGGCCTATATCTACAGGAGTTCTCTGTATGACACAAATGAAAACATATTTCTAATTCTAACTAAATACATATCAAAAAAAATGAATTTTGAGCTAGTTTATAATTTTGAATACATTATATATCGAGCAAAGCTATCTGCTTATGAAACACGTCGAATGGATATAAATCAAGAAACTCTCAAAGAAATTTTAGTATTCATAGAAGATAGAGATTTTTACAGTCACAAAGGAATTAGTATTAAATCAACAGCGAGAGCTTTTATGAGCCTTATCGGGTTTGGGCGAAGATCTGGCGGCTCGACAATAACTCAACAGCTAGTTAGAACACTTTTCATTGTAGATTTCCAAAAAACAATTAGGAGAAAAATAATTGAAATTTTATTATCTATATGGTTTGAAAAGGTTTCTAGCAAAAAACAAATCATTGAAATGTACTTGTCATCCGTTCGTTTCGAAAGGGGTGTTTTTGGCATATCAGAAGCAATGAAATTCTATTTTGGCAAAATAATAGAATCGCCATCTAGGGCCCAGTGTTTTTTCTTGATTGAACGGGTTTCAAATGTGAAGGCAAAGATACTCACCTCTAAAATTGATCATACCATCAGGCAAGCTGTTTCTGTTGGTGTTTTGACGCAATTTGATTCCAAAGAAGTTATAACCATTTATTCTAAAATGATCAATTGCGGTAAAATATCACCTGATGATAATGAAAAATTTAAATCACTGAAAACAAAATGGCTAGAAGAAATAACTCCTAACCCCTCGCTCCACACGGACGATTGACATAGTGTTGATATTCGGAAAAGTCTCTTCCCTGCCATCGCCCTATCGCCGCCGGTGAGCTTAACCATTAGGAAAAGAGATGAATTCAATAGTCCAATTAATTCTGGGGTCTATAGCCGCTAATACTTTGATTTTGGGAATACTTGGTTTTCTTTTCAAAACATTATTTTCACAAATTCTTTCAAAGGACATTGCTTCATTTAAAAACAAATTAGAATCCGATTCAAAGGTAACTCTCGAAGGATACAAATCAGAGTTGGAGAAAGAAAAAATAAGATTGCAAATATCTTATGGTGGCATATTCGAAAAACAAGCTGAGGCGATAATTAATATATATAAACTTGTTCTCGACTTCGAGAGTAAATTGGAATTTGCCCTCCATGCCGGGAATGAGGAGAAGGCTCTGCAGGAAAGTTTTGTTTCAAGTTGGAGAGAATTAAGAGATTTTTTTGAGGAAAATAGAATCTTGTTGCCCCGAGAAGTGGATGAGCACATAAATAAAATAACCAAAGATACCTTTTGGAATGTTCGCAGATATAGACGGCTTGAAGATCAACTTTCAAGGCACACAATAACGCCGGAAGAAATGGACAAATTATTTGAAAAACAAGATAAGTTACTAGAAATAATTGATCAATTGCCTAGCATAAAAGATGAACTAATTACTAAGTTTAGATTCCTCATTGGTGTCCAGGCCCCTGTTAAATAATTGCATTCCTAACAAGGCGCTGAGCCGGGTGGTTGACTTAGCGGTGGTTCACGAAAAATTTCTACCGAGCAGTACCATCCTACGCCACCGGCTAGCTTGACCGTTCGACTAAAAAGGAAAGATCATGGCAGTCTACATCAGAAAAAGCCTAAGATTTGGTCCTATCCGTTTCAATTTATCAAAATCTGGCGTTGGAGTTTCAGCTGGTATCAAAGGGTTTCGTATAGGTAGTGGCCCGAGGGGGAACTATGTCCACATGGGTAGAGGCGGGTTGTACTATCGAGCAACACTCCCTTCTCGAAAAAGTTGCTCAAAAGGGGGTGGTAATCAGTGGCAAGACCCCAATTCAAATCAATCCATATTACCTCCCCCAGCGAATTATTCAAATGATATTGTGATGGAGGAGATAGATAGTGGAGATACTGGTAATATAGTAGATTCAAGTTCACTAGACTTGATCAATGAAATTAATGAAAAAACAAAAAAGACAAAACTAACACCAATCTTTATTGGCATTGGGCTAATAATTGCCATTTTTTCCCCTTTACCAGAAAACGTTAGGGGTATAATTTTTTTAGCAACTTTATTACTTGCCATACCTCTGTATATCTACGACAGGAATAGAAAAACTACAGTAGTTTTCTATGACATTGAAAAAGACGCTGAAGACTTGTTCAGAGGTATTTACGACGCATTCGATAATTTAAAAAAATCTCAAAAAATTTGGCACATATCTGCTAAAGGCGACATTAAAGACACAAAATACCATGCTGGTGCCAATCAAGCAGTCAAAAGGAAAGAAATTAATATTGGATTTGAAAACCCAAAATTTATTAAAACCAACATCCCGACTCCATCAATTCCTGTCGGCTCTCAAACCATCTATTTTTTTCCTGACAAAATACTATTTTTTGAAAAAAACAAAGTTGGTGGCCTGTCTTACAAGAGCGCAAATTTCTCAATTGGTAAAACAAACTTTGTCGAAGATGAGCGTGTTCCAAATGATGCCAAAGTTGTTGGCCAAACATGGCGTTATGTTAACGCAGTGGGGTCGCGTCTCAACTTTTAACAATGTCTGAATTTGAGACCCGACCCCCTTCGGCACACGCGCCTGATCGGCATCTCGCAGTCGGCCCTGAGCAAGCGCCTCAAGACCGGGCGGAAGTGAAGGGACTGGCTCCGCAGGTGCCTGTCCCTGTTCTAATCAGAGGACAGCATTGGGGTCGCGTCCTAACTCTTGACAATGTCAGAAGTTGAGACGCGACCCCCTTCGGCACGGTGCAGGTCGACCCTCCAGTGCATGAGAACTGTTCAGCATGAGGCCCCCCTCAAAATTGTTGTAATCAGCCTTAGAAACTGCTAAACAACACACAGAATTTTTTGGATTTTTCAACCGATTGTGCGGTACCCGTCATATCCAATTTGGCGGTAACCGCCCATTCCCCGTTAGGCAAATATGAATACTATCCATGACTGAAAATACGGTACGAACATACAACATTCTTGTGTATGGGATCGAAAAAAAAGGATTGTCCCTGCCGGATGATGCTATTACAGTACGTAACTATTCATTGTCATTTGAGAATTTCAAGACTCCAAGTAGGTTTAATGACTTTGATGGCGTTATTCTATTCAAAGGGACTTTCGAAAACTTTGAATGGAAAACTGGTGGATATGAAAGTTATCTTAAACATGCATGTGACAACGATGAATTAGATAAACGCAAGAAAGAAGCCGCTCTTTTATTGGAACAAGGCGGATTTATATGTTTCCTTCTTGATAATGTATTTATAGATCGAGAAGATAGGCGTAATTTCGAAGGCAGTGATTTAACGAAATTCCATTTAAACTACTCCAGCTTCTATAGAAAGAATTTCGGAGGGCGAATAACACACTTAAACATTAAATCCGATGAATTTAGATCATTTCTCAAAGTCTACGGGGCAGCAAATAGCTATTTCGAGAGCTATAACAATCGCATTGACTTGAGGGTGCTAGCAGAAGCTTCCGGTCGTTGCGCTGGAATGATAATAAACAGGAATAGTTATTTTATTCCAACCTTAATACCAGACAATCGATCTGAAATTCTAAAAGAATATTTTACGTTACTCTCTGAAGGTCTTACATCCTCATACAATAAGCTTCAGATTTTGCTTCCAGACTGGATTAAGGAGTTTTCTTTTGATGAGGAAGCTGGATTAAAAGAAGAGGAAGATGAAATTCGGGTTCGACTTCAAAAATTAAAAGAAAGGACAGACAAGCTCGATCAATTTAAATCGATATTGGCGTTGACGGGCGATGACCTTGTTGAGAGCGTAATCGGTTTATTTTCTGATGGTTTTGGAATCGTTGTAGATGGAAAGGATGAATTGAGAGAAGACTTTAAACTATTAAATTCAGCGTCTGAACCATTTTGCCTGTGCGAGGTAAAGGGTACAAACAAAGGAGTGAAGCGAGAACATATCAATCAGGCAGATTCTCATCGTGAAAGATCTGGGTTTGATGAGAGCTTCCCTTCGCTTCTTTTGATAAACACGCACATCAAGAATGCTAGATCAATTATGGAGAAAGACCAAGAGATAGCTAATGAGCAAATTAGGCATGCCACGAACATGAATGTGCTCATGCTGCGTACAATTGACTTGCTTGGCATATTTCGCATGTTTCTCATGGGAAGGATAAACAGAGAAGAGCTTGAAAAATTGCTTATATCAAGTCGTGGATGGCTTCGAGTCGAAGATCAGGAGTACAAAGTAATAAATGGCAACTTATCTGATGAAAAGGCCTAACACTTATCAGGCCTCCGGCCGTCAATAGGTAAGAGGACAGCAGTGGGGTCGCCGTCAAGAACGAAATCTAAATAGGCCTTTCGTGCTTTGTCGACCGATTCCCCAAACTGCGTCACCGTGTACGGTTGTCAAAAGCAACACTCCATAAACGAACTTGACATCTTGGAAGCCGGTTCCTTGCGCTTTTCAGCCCCATCGATCCACTGAAAAGTCACGAGAAAGAAAAAAAACACCCCGAAAAGGACCCTCCATCTCAAAAAAACATTCCCTCTGACCGGTGATTCTTCCCCAAAGCAGCATTCGTCCTCAGACCTTCCGAAGCAATACCCTTATTTGAAAAATCACCGCCCAAACACGGGCTTCTTGAACAATGGATTGAGACGACCTTTCAGGTCGTGTCAATCCTTAATGGGTTATACCCCGCCCGCATTCTTGTAGCCGGTATTGCAGTATGGATGTGTCAGATTGCAGTTTCCAACGTCGCCTACACCACCCATTTTTTTCTCTTTTACGTGGTCGTAAGATACAGACTTCATAGGGTCTAGGTATCCGTTGCAAATAGCACAACGTTGCGCAGAGCCGATTGCTGAAACAATAAATACCTTACTTTTTACATCCTCGCTGAATTCGGTCGCGGACGTCGTCGGCGAGCCCACTACAATCTTTCCTTCTAGATTGGCGATTGAGACTAGATCCGTATCAGTCGGAACCTCTCCGCTCTGAAGCCTTTTGACTATGAACTCAAGCGCAGAAGCATGCGTTCCGGAGCGACGGCCGCTGATATGGCGTTGAATAATAGTGGATAGAGCAAGGGAAAGGGGTCAGGTTTGACAAACGGTGATTCCCCTCTATCCTTCACTCATGCCACGCAAACCTCGACTTCATTATCCCGGCGCCGTTTATCACGTCATTCTGCGTGGGAATAGCGGCCAAGACGTCTTCTTCGATGCGGCTGATCGTACGCGGTTCTTCCTGCTGATGCAGGAAAGCGTCGAGCGCTTCGGGTATCGCGTCCACGCCTTTTGCCTCATGACTACGCATCTTCATCTCGCCCTTCAGGTGGGAGATATTCCCCTCTCCCGGATTATGCAGAATATCGGGTTTCGCTACACCCAGTTCATTAATCGCAAATATCACCGGACCGGGCATCTCTTCCAAGGGAGGTACAAGGCGCTTCTGATTGATGCCGACAGCTACCTGTTGGAACTTATCCGCTACATTCACCTCAATCCGGTCCGGGCCGGAATGGTTCGATCTCCGGAAGAGTACCCTTGGTCCAGCCATTCCAGTTATGATGGCGCTGTTCCCAGACCGCCTTGGTTGACTGTCGATTGGGCGCTGGCTCAGTTCGCGGGAGAGGCAGATACGGCCGTCGAGCGCTATCAGATGTTTGTCGCCGATGGATTAGGGGAGGGGCACCGGAAGGATTTTCACAGCGGATCGTTCGAAGGCCGTGCCCTCGGGGACGATAGCTTTATCGATCTGGCTCTGCTGAAAGCGGAAGAGAAAAGGGTAAGCGATATCGCCCTGAATCAGGTCATCGCGAGTGTCTGCTTGATCTATCAACTGACCTCCGCTGAACTGAGGGCCGCAGGAAAGGCCCAGCCGGCCGCAGAGGCCAGGGCGCTTGCCGCGCTCCTGGTCAGGAATTCAGATTCGCTATCTTTGATCGAACTGGCCGGATTTCTCAAGAGGGATCTTTCCGGGCTCAGTCATGCAGCACGCCGGATTGAACGGCGAGTGGAAACGGATGGTTTGTTGGGTGCGAAATGGCAGGAGGTGTCGGAGAACTTGAGAATCTCCGTTTGTCAGGCTTGACCCCTTTTGCTGACCCCTTTTGCCCTTTTGTAATTGCAAGGCGCTTCTGATTGATGCCGACAGCTACCTGTTGGAGCTGATCCGCTACATTCACCTCAATCCGGTCCGGGCCGGAATGGTTCGATCTCCGAAAGAGTACCCTTGGTCTAGCCATTCCAGTTATGATGGCGCTGTTCCCAGACCTCCTTGGTTGACTGTCGATTGGGCGCTGGCTCAGTTCGCGGGAGAGGCAGATACGGCCGTCGAGCGCTATCAGATGTTTGTCGCCGATGGATTAGGGGAGGGGCACCGGAAGGATTTTCACAGCGGAT
>Ga0209231_1001181_pt1 | contig 10590 bp, 7 predicted proteins | sample Deesub45470m_DNA_FD_188086 | JGI IMG/M metagenome (GOLD analysis project Ga0209231, IMG submission 188086) | Deep subsurface microbial communities from North Pacific Ocean - 450_OLKR46/470m Metagenome (SPAdes) (version 2) | ecosystem: Environmental > Terrestrial > Deep subsurface > Unclassified ... | reverse complement strand
GCCGCCGGAGATGGCGTCGAACACAGTTTTTTCGTTTTGCAGCGAGTCGCGCGCCTGATCGACGTGTGCGATCTTGACGGTCTGGCCGATCTTCACGCTGCCTGAATCAGGCTGTTCCTTGCCGGTAATCATGCGGAACAGCGTAGATTTACCCGCACCGTTCGGGCCGATGATGCCGACAATCGCGCCGGGCGGCACTTTGAAACTCAGGTTGTCGATCAGCAGACGCTCGCCATAAGCCTTGGATACACCGTCGAATTCGATGACTTCATTACCCAGACGCTCGCCCACAGGAATGAAGATTTCCTGAGTCTCGTTGCGCTTCTGATGTTCCTGCGAGTTGAGTTCCTCGAAGCGGGCGATACGCGCCTTGGATTTGGCCTGACGACCCTTAGGATTCTGACGTACCCATTCCAGCTCCTGTTTCATTGCCTTCGCGTGCGCATCCATCTGCTTGTTCTCGGTCTCCAGACGCGCGCCCTTCTGCTCCAGCCAACTCGAATAGTTACCCTTCCACGGAATGCCGTGCCCCCTGTCCAGTTCGAGTATCCACTCGGCGGCATTGTCGAGGAAGTAACGGTCGTGGGTGACGGCGACCACGGTGCCGGGGAAGCGCACCAGAAATTGTTCCAGCCATTCCACCGATTCCGCATCCAGATGGTTGGTAGGCTCATCCAGCAACAGCATGTCGGGCTTGTCGAGCAACAGTTTGCAAAGGGCTACACGGCGCTTTTCACCACCGGACAGATTCTTGATCACCGCATCCCATTCCGGCAGACGCAGCGCGTCGGCGGCAATTTCCATCAACTGGTCGGAGCCTGAACCTGCGGCGGCGATGATGTTTTCCAGACGCGCCTGTTCTGCGGCGAGCGCATCGAAATCGGCATCTTCCTCGGCATAGGCGGCATACACCTCATCCAGCTTAGCCTGCGCCTGCATCACTTCGCCCAGCGCCTCTTCCACTTCTTGACGGACGGTATTCTCGGGGTTGAGTTCCGGCTCCTGCGCCAGATAGCCGATGCGGATGTTGGGCAGATGCTGCACCTCGCCGTCGTATTCCTTGTCCACGCCCGCCATGATGCGCAGCACGGTGGATTTACCGGAGCCGTTCAGACCCAGCAGACCGATCTTGGCACCGGGGAAGAAAGACAGCGAAATATCCTTGATGATCTGACGTTTCGGGGGGACGATTTTGCTCACGCGGAGCATGGACATTACATATTGGGCCAAAATGCACTCCTTTTTATTAAAGGTAAATTAAATAATGCAACCGTATGAATATGGTAGCATTTATGCTTGTTTAAGTATATATTGATAACTAACCAATAATCAACTTATTGAGTATTAAAAAATTAGTAAACAATTTTACCCTTTCTACGTTAAAACTGTTCGCTGTGCGAATGGTGAACGCCTGCCTACGCTAATAAATACTGCTAGCGGCGTTCCTGATTTCGACGCCTCACTTTGGGTTGTCTCTGCGCTACGTGGGAAGGGGTGTGCCAGCGCAACCATTGTGCAGGCGCTGCGCAGTCTCATCGTTCTATATAAAGTACTCGAATCCAACAAAATTAACTTAACCGAACGGTTAGCTGGTGGAAGTCTGCTTGATCCAGCAGAGTGCGAGTTGATCGCCAAATCCTCAAAACTGAAATCTTCAGCAATCTTTACCTTAACCATAGAGTCGAAGGGAATTGATAAAAAGCGAGAAGTAAACTCCTCAAACGCTTTGGAAAAGGTTCGTGCAGCCATGAAACCCGATGATCGTGAAGTATATGTCGATGCATCTACAACAGCGATACGTTTAGGCTACATACGAGCATTCTTGTTATGGCGCACGAATCGGGAAATTCTCCGCTCATCCAAAAACATCAAGATGAGCATGATTGAGCTACGCAACTTTGTAGATGCAGAACTCAAAAACAAGACGCCCACAACAATCGGGCGTGCAACTTTGGGTAACCGCATGGGCATTGACCAGAAAGATCAGAAACTCCTTCAACATACCGTTACACATAGCCACCCTCATAATCCATGGAAAAGCGAATTTATACGTACACGGAACCACTTGATCATCAATGCATTGCTAACACTTGGCATAAGGCGTGGTGAATTACTGGGGTTACGCATGTGCGACCTCAAACCGCAACTACATGAGATTCATATCTTGCGGCGTCCGGACGACAAGAACGATTCACGTCTAGATGAGCCAAACACAAAGACGCGGGATCGCATACTACCGTTGTCTGATAATCTTTATCAACTAATGAAGGCGTATATGCCTCTACGCCACGCAATCGTACGTGGCTCCCATAACTTTCTGTTGGTTGCCAATAACGGCAATCCACTAAGCAAATCAGGGCTGCAACGCACCTTTGATGAGTTAAATAAGATTCCCGACCTCCCGGAAGTCGGACCGCACATCCTACGACACACATTCTTCGAAAATCTTGCCGATGAATTAAGTCGGGCTGGAATTGGCGATGTCGAGATACTTGGTTACCTGAGACAACAAGGTGGATGGAGCGATACCTCCAATACGCCACGCCGTTATACTAAACGGTTCACTCAGGAAAGAGCAAACAAGGCCATTTTATCGATGCAAAGAAAGCTTTTAATCAATTTTCCGCCTGAGGAGTTGAATGAATAATGCGGTCGAACAATTCATAGCTGAGCGGGACGCACTCCCGTTACCCAAAATAACGAGAACACGAAGCGGAATTGAATTTTATCCGGCTGATATGCACTGGAACTTCCGCGACGGCACGCTAAATATATCAATAAATTTTTCGTTGCTACCCGAAGCATGCTCCCCCATGCTGGCAGGTCTAAAACACACACTCATTTGGTATTTTGAAAACAGAGCACCAAAAACCGTATGTGGAAATTTCACTGATATTGTTTGGATTATGCGGGTTTTAGCTGAGGGTAAGAAAGGTAAAATTGATCGTATCAATCCTGATGACATCGCATCTGTAATGACATTATCAGCCAAAGCAGAATATCGACTTGCGCGCATCCGAGGCTTCCTTTCAAAATGGAGCGAGTTGGGATATCTAGGTGTTAGCAAAGACGTTGTGTCTGCACTTAATCGCCTTGCTCCAAAGCAGAATCCGGTTGGCGTTGCTGTAGCAACGCTTGATCCGAAGAATGGGCCACTCACCGACCTAGAGTTTGAGGGAATACAAATTGCCCTAAATAATGCCTACGCAAAGAGTGAGATCGGAACAGAGCAGATATTGTTGTGCTATTTACTGATGGCACTCGGTGTCAGACCTGTGCAGATTGCTTCTCTGAAGTGCATAGATCTAATTGTTCCACAAACCCCAGATGGAGACTACTTTCTTAAAGTTCCCAGAGCAAAGCAAACAGATCAACTTACCCGAAGCGAATTCAAGTTGCGCAAGCTGACGCGGCAACTTGGAGAGCCTTTGTCAGCCTATGCGCAATTAATCCAGTCAGATTTTGTTAACTGTTTGCCGGATGTCCGCGAATTCCCCCTATTCCCTCAACGAAGAGATACGCACTATGCTGACGCACCTGGCTTTGAACACCACTCAACCGCATATGCCATATCATCCAGAGTCATAAAAATATTTTCCAAGCTGAGTGTGCCTTCAGAGCGCCTTACAGAAGCCATTCCGATGAATGCCATCCGCTTCCGGCGTACCTTTGCCACTCGAGCAGCAGAGGAAGGCTGGTCGCTTCTAGTGCTTGCTGAATTGATGGACCATGCGAACACTAAGAACGTACAGGTCTATGCAGGTCTGACCTCGCGAGTCCGTGCCCAGTTCAGCCGAAAAATTGCAATGGATATGGCCCCTCTTGCAATGTGGTTCTCCGGCAAGATCATTCGACAGGAAAGCGAGGCAACTCGTCCAGGGCTAACGAGTCGCATAATCGACTTAAGAGTTGATCATACCGGCGCCTCCATGGGAAGTTGTGGAAGCTACGTGCATTGTGGTTTTGCACGCCCCATCGCCTGCTATTCGGGTTGCTTAGATTTTGAACCATGGTTAGACGGTCCTCATGAAGCGGCCATGGATTACATGCTGGCCCGCCGAGAAATGTTGATGGCCACGACAGATGCCCGCATTGCCACTGTAAACGACCGAGCCATTCTAGGCTGTGCACAAATCATTCTGCGTTGCCGCGAGGCTCTTGCTGAGGAAAAACATGACTAATCTAATCACCTTTACACCCAAAGCAACACTAGATGCTAAAGACAATTTCGCGAAGTTCGTTGAATTAGTGAAAACTCGCTTCACTTTGCTGAAGCCTTGTAACCGCTTTGAGGATAATGTATGGAACACCGAATGGATTGGACAAAAGGGGGGCGTGCAAAAATTTCTGTATTTCACTCAAGCGGGGTTTGTTCCGAAATACCACTATCCTAATGGTAAGCGCGAAAATGGCTTCCCAGCAGTGATTCCCAAACAATTACTTCTTCGCGAACCGTTTCTCGATTTTGCTAAGGCAATATTTGCCTACTTACACGCATGGGAAAGCAGCACAAACCTTTCAAGTCGCATTGCGTCGCTCCGCTATTTGGAGGTCGCCCTTCACGAAATTAACGGCTCTACCTGCCCCACCGCCACTACAGCTGAAGTGATGAATCGCGCTTGTATGCTCGCAGCCGAGATTGTTAGCCCCGATACCGCTTATGACCGTGGGAAACAATTAGAAATAATCTACCGCTACATGGTCAATTTAGGCTTGGTGGCCATACCAGACAATTGGGTATGCCCCATAAGTTCTCGTCAGCAAATACGAAATAGAGTTGGCATGCAGTTCGAGGCTGAGCGACAAAAGAAATTACCAACGCCGCAGGTACTGGAAGCTTTAGCAGCCATCTTTAATTCCGACAGCGTGGATTCCAGAGATATTTTTTCCACTTCCGTGTGTGCTCTGATGCTGTGCGACCCAGCCCGTTCGGTTGAGGTTCTGTATTCGCCTAAGGACATCCTTACACCAGATTGGACTGACCCTAACTCAGGGGAAATCGGCACTTGTCTGCGTTGGTATCCCGCCAAAGGGGCTGCACCCATAATTAAGACCGTGATTCCATCAATGCGTGAAGTTGCAATTCGCGCCATTGATAGGCTTCTTAAGCTGAGTGAGCCGGCAAGAGTTCTTGCGAAATGGTATGAAAAAAATCCGGGACGCATTTATCTATCCCCGAACTTGGAATATCTACGCAAACATGAAAGACTCTCTCAGAATGAAGTTTACGCAATCCTGTTCGGTGGGCCGGTGGCTAATCTTAGCATTGTCGAACGCAACAGAGTACGCGCATGGATTAAATCACTGAAGGTACCGTCCATATCAATTCAAGGTGTCACCCGTGGAAAACCTGTGACCTTTGCTGATTTAGAGCGTGCGGTTTTGAGGAGATTGCCAACAGGATTCCCTGTCATGGATCCGAAGACAGGCATGCGATACAGCGAAGCGCTTTGCATCTCACGCATAGGGGAATTTGATTCGAGATCAAAGCAATCAAATTGTTGTTTAGGGCGCATTAATTATGCCATTCTAAGTCAAAGCTTGAATTCCAAGGGAAATGTTATTTCCATTTTTGAGAAGCGTGAACTTCGGGATGAGAATGGTGAGTTTCTCTTTTTGCGCACCAATATGTTACGCCATTACCTCAACACGTTGGTGAGACAATCTGGCATGCTTACCGAAGAAGAAATTGCACAGTGGTCGGGGCGCAAAAATGTTAACCAGAACGCGACCTACAACCACCAGTCCGATCGGGATGTAATTGCAAAACTTCGCAACGCGGTTGGCGATCCCTCTAAGGCTGTAGGCCCTTTCACCAATATTGACAATCGAGTATTTATTCGCAGAGACGAGTTTGCCAGAATCAAGGTTATTACTGCTCATACAACAGAGTTTGGTTACTGCGTTCACGACTATGCACAGTCACCTTGTCAAGTGCATCAGGACTGTATGAACTGCAACGAACAAGCGTGCATCAAAGGCGATGCTCGCGCCGAAGAAAACCTTCGCAAGACCCAAACCGAATTAACGCGTTTACAAGAAGATGCACGGGAGGCATTCAGCGAAGAGGTGCTGGGTGCGGCCGATTGGTTCAAGTATCAAAGAACGACCCTAGAACGCGTGAACCAGCTCTTGGCAATTATCGACACCCCCGAAATACCGCAGGGTGCTGTCATGCAACTTGGCTGTGTGTTGCCACCTTCACGTCTTGCGATGGCCGAAAAATCACGCCAACTACTCGTTAAGCCGATCAGTCAATTCATCACCTCGCTTGATGAAGTGCGCGCGTTGCTCACAGACTCGAATAATTATGCACAGGGGCTTGATTATGCCGAATAAACAGAGAGGCAGGCGTGCTCGTAATATAGATGATCAAGCTACAGAACAGATTGTCGAAATTCTCGATGGATGGAATTCGCCAAAGCTGACATGGGAATTATTTATTGAGCAGATTTTTTTGCAAATACGCTCTCGCTATACTCGCCAAGCCTTGAACAACCATGTTCGGATCAAAGATGCTTTTGCAGCACGAAAAGGATGTTTGGCAAAGAATGATCATGAAAATCCTAAGGCCGAAACCCCGCAACAACAGCGAATTTCTCGTTTGGAAGCTGAAAATGAGCGACTCAAACGGGAAAACAATGCACTGTTGGAACAGTTCAACCGCTGGATTTACAACGGATACCTTAAACAAATGGACGTGCGGATGCGTGACTTCATGAACCAACCGCTGCCGCCAGTGCATCGAGAACCATCAGAAAAACCTTTTGGCAGTAAACGCTAACGTAACAACGTAAACTGACCGAAAAGCCGAAATGTGGCACACGGTAGCCAAACGACTTGAAAATTAAATGCGTTTCGCGAAGTGATTGAGAATCACCCTGTAAAAGGAAAAAAGTCATGAACTCAACTGGCGCAGTTAAGACAGGCCTAAACGGGCGCGAGATAGCCGCCAACAATCTCCAGCGTTTCAAGATATGGATTGACGAACGTGACGCAGTGGGCGATTGGGCAGACTACATCCGAGACAACAAGCTGAACCGCTCAGAGATTGCTACCGAGTGTGGCTTTGCTCTGTCGGTCGTACGACAAAATCCTGCTGTTAAGAATTTACTAGAGATTTTGGAAAATCGCCTCAGAAGTTCAGGCACACTTGGTCCATCGAAATCGGCTCAAAACATTTCTCACTCCACTTCTGATAGTGCCGCGAGTCATGCTACAGATCGCCGCATCATGGAAGCCAAGGGAAAAGCTGAGGCAAGGGTAAAGGCATTAGAAGAACAAAATGCTGCACTCCGAGCCGAGGTGCATGATTTGTCAGAAAAACTCAAACGGTACAAACATCTCGACGATCATCTGTGCAATACAGGGCGATTTTTGCATTCATGAGCAATCTATCCGTCCAAATTTGCATTACCTCCATCCGTAATCGCGGAAGATCTGGTGGTGTCATTTTTTCAGGAACCACCGACAATGGCGATAGTTATGTTGTTGCCTGCAACTATCGCTTGATTCCTGAGCCCTCTGTGGTGGATAAAGGGCAGATATGGGCTGTTAAAGGTGCCGCATCAATTCGTGAGTTTGAAGCCAATGGGTTTCGACGTAAGGAAACGCAGATACAAGCAGAAACTGCTCAACTAATGCGCCCATCGGGTCGAAATGTTATTAACTGGATTGCGGAGTGTCCAGATTGCCCCGGCATTGGTCAGGTCAAAGCTTCCAAGCTCTATAAACGATTTGGCCCCAGCTTAATTGATCATATCGAACAAAAAAACATTGGTGCGTTAACAGAATTTATCAGCGAGGAATCGGCACAAATACTTTGTCACGCTTTTGACAAACATAATGTGGCCAACACTCTTCTTTGGCTGGATCAGACCGGACTACCGCGACGCGTTGGAGCGAGCGTTGTAGCCTATTTCAAGGAAAATGCCCAAGCCAGAATCGAAGCCAATCCTTATGTCCTGATTTCATTCGAGGCAAATTGGGTACTGGTCGATGACCTAGCCCGCAAGCGTCTGTCCATCGAGGAGGATGCACCTCGACGACTCTTATCTGCAATTGAGGAATCACTTTACCGAGGACTCAAGAACGGACATACATGCTTGCCTGTAAATGATGTTCAGACGCGACTGATTAAATTATTGGGCACACCTCAACTCGCCAAGCAAGCAATGATGATTGGCGCTAACTCCGCTCAATTTCGACAGGTGGATGGCTATTACCAATCCACAGGGATGTATCTTATCGAAAGTTACCTCGCCAATCGGATACATGACATGGTCGCTGAAGGGAATATCAATGGTCAAACCAGCCTCTTCGCGCAGTTCGGGCATGATCTGGCGGGAGTTGAGTCCGTCATAAATACCTATGAGCGAGCTCATGACATAGAACTTTCACAGGAACAACGCGATGCGGTGCTGACGTGCTCAGGAGCAAATCTGAGTCTTATCCTTGGCGGTGCAGGCACTGGAAAAACCACCGTACTCAAAGCAATTTATGAAGTGCTTGAAACTTTACAGCCTGGTGTCGCGATCTATCAACTCGCTCTCGCTGGGCGTGCTGCTCAGCGCATGTCCGAAGCGACCGGTAGGGCAAGCATGACCATCGCCGGATTTCTCCTCAAGATTGAATTACGGCAGATAGATATTGGATCGGTCATCGTCGTTGATGAAATGAGCATGGTTGATGTCGTTCTGATGTACCGCCTTCTGCGGCACATACCGGCTGGCATCAGGTTGATTCTCGTCGGCGACCCATCACAACTACCACCCATCGGCCCTGGGCTGGTGCTGCATGCACTTCTAGGAGTCGCATCTATCGCACAGGTCGAACTCAAAGTTGTTAAGCGTCAAAGTGCCTTGAGCGGCATTCCTCAAGTGGCAGCAGCGATTCGCGCCCATCAGGAGCCGACATGGACTGAATACCTTGGCAAGCCTGACAGCGGCGTGTCCTTTATTCCTTGTGCGCCCGAGCGATTAGAAGAAACGGTACAGCGTATTTACAGAGATTTAGGTGGAAACGGGTCTGATTTCAGCGTCCAAATTCTGTCCATTACCAATACGAATCTCGGCGGAGTGAAGAACATTAATACGGCATTGCATGCGCTTTTCCAGCACGAAGCCGAGCTGATCTATTGCTACGAATCTAAATTCGGTGTGGTGGGCACAACGACACTTGAGCGTGAACCGATGAAGGTTGGTGACTTGGTACTTTACACGGAGAACGACTATGAGCTTGGATTGAGAAACGGTTCTCTCGGCAAAATCATTCAGGCGCTACCCGTAGTTAAGGCCGATGATCCGTGCTGCGTCTGCGACTTCGATGGTGCCGAATATAAGCTGAAGACCAAACAGATGTACGCACTGAAGCACGCATACTCCATCACGGTACATAAAAGTCAGGGCAGTCAATTCAGGCGGATCATCGTGCCAATCCGCGAGTCACGTTTGCTCGACCAAACTTTAATTTATACCGCCATCACGCGGGGTATTGATCAGGTCGTGCTGGTAGGTGATGTGCAAGCAGCTTTGACGGCTATCAGAGCACCTGCTTCAGCCGCGCGCAGGAACATCACTTTGCCTATGTTGCTCAGGGCAGTGTGATTTTAACCCAAATAATCCATTAGAAATTTCCGGTCTTCATTCATGTGTGTTGCCGGCGGTGTAAATCCGCGTAAATATGGCCGCAAAAAAGCCCCGTTTACATGGCAGTAAGCACGAAACTGCCGAGCTTACTCGCCATGCCTCATCGTATCGCCCCTACGCTACGTCAAGGGTGCGCTTCGCCAGTCTGCATAAGGCCGCAGCCTGCCCTTGACCCAGCTTCAGGGCTGTTTGGGTGGTGTACTGCAATGCATTTTTCGTGCCTGGAAAAAACGTGCGGCCATATTTACGCGGATTTCGATAGCCGTTCACATTCATGTGCGTATTCTGTTGAACGTGAACACGTGAACAGTGATTCTGCTCGAACGTGAACGCCTGAACGAGGCATATCTGAGTATGACGCCGCAGGCGAACCGACGCGTTCGGCGGGCACGGTGCAGGACATCACCGAGCGCAAGCAGCACGAGGCAGAACTCGAGAAATTCAAAGCCATCATCGAATCCTCCGACGATGCAATCATCAGCAAGTCACTGAAGAGCATCATCACCAGTTGGAATCGAGGTGCTGAACAGATATTTGGCTACACGGCCGCCGAGGCTATTGGCAAGCCGATGCAGATGCTGTGGTAATCCCCCCTGAAATTAGTTGCGATTAGAAGTAGAATTTCTCACTTGGAAATAGAGGAATTTTTACATGAAGTTATCACGCTTTTCAGATAGCCAGATCATCGCAATTCTTAAGCAGGCCGAGGGCGGCAGCCCCGTACCTGAGCTTTGTCGGGAGCACGGCATGAGCTCCGCTGCATTTTACAAATGGCGAAGCAAGTTTGGCGGTATGGACGCCTCCTTGATGTCACGGCTCAAGGAGCTTGAAGAGGAAAACCGTCGGTTAAAAAAGATGTATGCCGAGGAACGCCTGAAGGCCGAGATTATTCAGGAGGCCATGCAAAAAAAGTGGTGAAGCCATCTTGCCGACGCGAGATGGC
>Ga0209231_1001180_pt1 | contig 10595 bp, 5 predicted proteins | sample Deesub45470m_DNA_FD_188086 | JGI IMG/M metagenome (GOLD analysis project Ga0209231, IMG submission 188086) | Deep subsurface microbial communities from North Pacific Ocean - 450_OLKR46/470m Metagenome (SPAdes) (version 2) | ecosystem: Environmental > Terrestrial > Deep subsurface > Unclassified ... | reverse complement strand
GGTCAGGGGTCAGGGGTCAGGGGTCCGTTAATAAATCACCCACTCGCTGCGCGGAATCAACGCCGGTTCAGGACCTGGCCCAAGCTGGATAATATAGCACCCTTTGGAGACGAACCGCTGACCGGGGCCGAAACTGATCCGTTCGTAGTCGAAGATGACGCGGTCCATCTGCATGCTCATCTCGTCAAGCAGATGATCGCGGTAGAGATTGTTTTCAATATCGCGCAATCCCTGAGTGATCATTTTTTCCAGCATGGTCCCGGTGCGCGAGGTGATCCGTCGGTCGCCAAAACGCTCTGAGGTAATATTGATGGGGTTACGCGAGAGAAAGCCGGTCCCCTCTTCGTCACCGACATAAGGTTTAAGTCGGTAAGGCCAGGCGATGAAGGTCTGTTTGCGCAGCGACTCTGGAAGTTTGGCCAGATCGTGCCCCAGCAGGGTCGATGAGATAAACACCTGTTGATCCGGGAACAGTCCGATCGACTCCTGCGCGGCAGCCAACAGGGAAAAATCGCCCCAGAGCAGCAGGATCTCGGGGTGCTTCTTTTTTAGCAGTGAAGAGATGAATGGTGCATCTTGCAGTTGTTCAGTGGTGAGAGTGAGACTCTCCACCGGGGAGAAACCAAACGCCTTGCGTTCGGCAGCGAAACCGGCCGCCAGGCGCCGGCCGGCGGGGGAGTCCTGAATCAGTTGCAGAACAGGCGCATCGGCAGCATGATGCCTGATAAACCGGGCTGTCGCCTCCCCTTCCTGATAATAACCCTTGTTAAAATAGAAGGTGTACCAGTCCTGATCAGAGATCACAGGAAAATCGGTAATCGGGAAGAGACAGGGGAGCTTGCGGGATTCACAGAACTCATGAACAGGTTGCCAGTCCTGATGAGAGAGTCCGCCGAGGACAGCAAAGACCTGATCCCGCTCAAGATAACCATCAAGTTGCTCCTGCCAGGTCGCCGGGGGACCCTTGAGATCCCAGACCTTGAGAGTTGCCGAATGGAATGCATATTTCATATCTCCGGTCGGAGTGTAACCGGTTTTGATGAAGGTTCGGTACATCTTGACCTGCTGGTTCTGCTCGTAGATGAAACGTTCCAGAGGTCTGATCAGCGCCTGACGTTCGGCGGGGCTGACATCGTCGGTGACGATCGTCGCGAAGCTGAAACGGGTTGGGCTGGCTCCTGGAGAAAAATTCCGTGATAAGAGCTCCAGGTAACGAACCAGTATCGCCATATCACGATCGCCGAGCGGATAGCGGGGCATGACCTCGTTGAACGTCTCCCCCGCCGGGTCCTCGCCAAAGCGCAGAGCGTATTTCAGGCCATCACGGGTATAGGCCGGACGTTCGAGGATTGTTTTGGCGTAAAAATAACGCCCCTTAACTTCAACATCATGCAGTGACGGTGGCCGACGGTAAGGCTGGTAGAGAGTGACCCCGGTTGTCGGAGGGGTCTCCACCCCCCCCTCATAGGAGCCGAGTCCGGCGCGTAGATGGCAACTGGCACAGGAGAAAGAGCTGCTATCAACCTCAATATCACCGTTTACGTAACCGAGCATCACCTCCCCCGAAGGGAGAATCCCCTGGCGGTACATCTTTTCACCGAGTTGCAAAACTTTTTCATCACTCAGCCCGCCGAGATCCGGATCAGGAGTCGCAGGAATAACATCAGCAGATTTCTGGAGTTCAGGCGTTTTGGTTTCGGCCGCCAGAACCGGTCCGGAAATGGCCGTAAGCGTTAACAGCAAAACCAGGGACAGGAGCAAGAATAGCCCGCATGAATTTTTATAACAAAACACCAGATTGACTCCGAAATAGAGAGCGTGGTTAAAAATTATTTTTACGACCCTGCATCAAGCCAAAAACTTTGCGTCTTGAGTGAGCAACGCGAACGGGCGAGAGACGTTTTTGATTCAAAGTCTTTAACCCTTTATTTGCCGCGGTGAAAATCTGTCAAGATCTGTTGTTTAAAACCAAATCAATGACTACAGTTTTTGATTCTGCAGATTTTAACAGATCCTGACCGCGGCTAAAAAAATGGTTGTAGGTTATAAAGTCAAAAGCAATATTAGCCGTCCCCCTTCGCTAAGGCTTCGGCGGACAAGCTGGTGAAAATCTGTCAAGATCTGATGTTTCAAGCCAAACCCAAAGATTTACAGTTTTTACCAGCAGATGTTCACAGATCCTGACCGCGGCAAAAAATGGTTGTGGTTGTGAAGTCAAAAGCACTGGAAACAATTATAAAATCTGAAACTATTTCAACTCGGGAACAGCCGATTAACTTACGGTCTAAATCAAAATCTTGTCTCACGCAAAGCCGTAAAGACGCGAAGGTTAACCCGATAGTTCACGATTTTCTTTGCGCCTTTGCGGCTTGAGTGAGCAACGTAAACGAGCGTGAAATTGACTATGTCCTTATCGAATTGTTCTTTGGTGAAACGAAGCAAACAACCAGAAAAGACAAAAAGCTAAAACAACCAAACCAGCCCAAGTGTACCATTGTGCGAGGAGCATTCAATCTCGATTTTGCTCCCGTCAACCTGTTCGAAATTGGAGTTATTGGTCGAGAAATAACGATAACCGAGATCCATACGTAACGACCGGGTCAAGGAGAATTCCAGCCCGCCGCCGACCTGCCAGGCAAAGGAAAGAGTCTCATCGTTCACCATTGGCGACCCGGCAACTGCCAGGTTATCGACGTTAATCATCGCACTGCCAATACCGAGACCAATATAGGGAGAAAACCGGGTATCGGTCGGAAACACGGCAAAAGAATTGAGCATCAGGCTCTGAACCACCAAATCTCCGCTCGCGCTGACTTTACCGCTGGTAAACACGGCTTGATTAAAACTGCTACCGCGTTGACTGTATTCGAGCTCGACCCGACCGCTGCTGTTATTCATCCGGGGAGGAAGGTCGTAACCAAAATTGACCGCAACCAGATAACCCTCCTTAGCTTCCAGGTTGAAGAGGCCAAAGGTATCTCGAGCGTTTGAGGTCACCAACGAAGAGACACCCGCGGAGGCTCCCAGATACAAGCCCGAATGAGTCTCTGCCTCGGCGTTACCGACCAGGAGAAGCAGAATCAGACAAACAATCGCAAAGCGAAAAAAAATCATTATTTATCCTTAAACAAAGTGAGTCATTTTCAGTTTTCAGATTATAACTGCCAATGAAGCCCTTGTTTCACACAAAGCCACAAAAGAAACCTAAAAACTTATCTGGTTATCCACTTCGCTCCATTCAAGGCATTTGTCTCACAGATTCCCCCCTTTGACAAAGGGGGGCGAGGGGGGATTTCATATCGCAGCCAAGACAAATCCCCCTGAATCCCCCTTTGCCAAAGGGGGACTGGTCGATCGCACCTTAGGGTTGCACGATCACTTGAGCGAGATACATAACCAAAAAAACTTAAAAGAGTTCAGCGACTTTCTGTAGTGGTCAACTATTTCCGGACACATAGTTGACCACTACAACTCAATCAAACAATAACCTATATTTAGCCGCGGTCAGAATCTGTGAGAATCTGTAACGACAAGACATTAACCAAATCAGTGGCTTGAGCCTTTGGTTTTAAACAACAGACCTTGACAGACTTTCACCAGCTTGTCCGCCGAAGCCTTAGCGAAGGGGGACGGCTAATAATGCTTTGGAACTATCAGACCTGATCAGATTTTATCGGCGGCCAACTAAGCTTTAGATTATGCCTTTAACCAGAAGTCTATAGCTTTTGAACTATCAGACCTTGACAGACTTTCACTGGCCTGTCCGCCGAAGCCTTAGCGTAGGGGGACGGCTAATTCAGCCTCCAGCCTCCAGCTTATAACCCTCTACCAACTGCCAACTGATAACAGTTTCACCGTTATCTTGCCGCATCAAAACCGCTATTGAAATTAACATTGCTGCGCGAGTTGTTGACGATGGAGATGACGAGCGGATCGGTGAGCATCGGGTAACTGCCGCAGGCTTCACCGGGATCGCAGATCATCCCGTCGTTGTCAGAATCAGTGCCGGCCGAAACCAGATAGTCTCCCGGGGCAACATTGGCAAACGAATAAACATAAGTACCACTGAGCGGATCGACTTCCATCCGGATGCTCTGCAGAAGAGTACCAGTGCCTGCATCAAGCAGGTAAATCGAGTGATAGCCGGCATTGGCGACTCCTGTGGTACCGACCTGGAGCAGGACCGGAACCGAGTAACTGGCCAGCGTGTCAGTGGTAAAGGTAATGGTCGCTGCATAAACAGCGTCAGTCAGCCCGGTGCGGTCGACGGTGATCGTATAGTCACCCAGCCCATCTGCTGTCGGAACGGCCTGTGACACATCGGTGATCCAGGGTGCTGACCATGTTGCCGGGCTGATCGTAGGAGCACCGCCGCCGATATTCGTTAAGGTCAGAGGAAGGCTGGTCGAGGTCGCCCCGAAGTTGAGCAGGTTCGGCGTGAAAGCCAGCGACGGTGGCAAAAAACCACCCGCCAGGTTGATGGCCGCGAGCACTGCTTTCTGGGCGTCGATCAGGCCATAGCCATACAGATCGTCACGACCGACAGCACCGAGATCTTCAGTCAGCGCACCGGCCGCCAGGAGGATATCGAAATCTGCCGGCGTCATGGCCGGATCAACGGCCAGCATCAGTGCCGCCACCCCGGCCACATGCGGTGTTGCCATGGAAGTTCCCATATAGGGTGCGTAGGTGTAACTCAGCGTTGCGGTATGATCGTCGCCGATTGTGCTGAGCACCCCGTCGGCATATCCATCTCCATTGCGATCGGTGACCAGGTTGCCGCCTGGAGCTGCGACATCGACAAAGGCGCCATAATTGGAGTAGGACGAGGCAAAGCTTTTGTCAATATCAACGGCGCTGACCGAAACCACACCATCATAAGAGGCGGGGTAAAGAGGGAGGCTACTGCTGGAGTTACCGGCCGCCGCGACGACGATCACACCGGCGTTACGAACCTGGGTAAACAGATCCTGTTCGGTCTGGGAATAACCGCCGCCGCCCAGGCTGAGATTTATAATATGCGCTGGATTTGCCGGGATTGTTCCGGAATCGTTCATCAAGCCAGCCGCATAACTCACCCCCTGCATCACATCATAACTGGTCGAGGTGCCGATACCGAGCACGCGCACCGGCATGATTTTACCGGTCGGTGCGATGCCAGCAACACCTGTCGTATCGTGGAGGGCTCCGATTGTCCCGGCAACATGGGTGCCATGGAACGAACTCGAGCCGCCCGGCAAACTCTGGTCTCCAGGGTCAGTCGGATCAGGATCAATCCCGTCACCATCGCCGCCGCTGGCAACACTCGAGACAAAATCATACCCCTGACATCCAACGGTACAGAGTTGCCCGGCCAGATCCGGATGACCAAACAGGATCCCGGTATCGAGAACCGCAACAACAATAGTCGCGGCGCCGGTTGTCTGATCCCAGGCCTGCGGCAGGTTGATCTGGGCCAGGTTCCACTGAGAGGTGAAAAGCGGGTCGGAAGGGACAAACAGGGGGCGACGGATATAGTTCAGATCGGCACTGACAACATCGGAGCGGCCGCGAAGCATTTCAACCCGCTGGATGGTCTCACGCTTTGTGTCGCGCGTCGGATTGGCCCATTTGGTTCGGTGCTCCGGAGCCACAGAAACCTGCGCCTGCGGGACCGGTGAGGCGGCTAATTCAAACAGCATCGGCCCTCCCGGTCGTCCGGCTCTGGCGACCAGGCCCAAATCGGTGGCTGGATCATTGAGGGCCAACGGCGCGACCGCACCGGCGGGTGCTGCTGCCGGTTGGAACTGAACGATAATTTCACCGGGAACAAACTCATCGGCAGCACTCAATGCCCTCTGTTGTACCGAGAGGGGAACCGTCCCGACACTGAGTGTGTAGTTGGACGCCACCGTCCTTAAATCAGAGGCCCAGACCTGAAGGTAATACTCTCCGCTGACGGTCACCGGAATAATTTCCTGCCGACCGAGTCCCCAAGACAACCCAGCTTCATTACCGACCACCACGTTATTAACGTCATAAAGGAAGATGTCGAAATCGGGATTTGCGGTATTGGCTGCATTGCCATCATGATCAGAAATCGTCAGGGTAATGGTTTGTCCTGCGGCAAGGCTAAAATGGTACCAGTCCTGATCGTCGGCAGTGGCGGAAAAACGGTCACCGGCATTTCCAGTCGGGACCCGGGTCAAGTATCCTCCCAGTACGACGGGGTTGGACAGATTCTGTGCCGTTGCAGGAGTATTGTTAACCGTTAACGGGGAAGAGGCATCATTGGTGTCACTATCGACGGCGTTGTTGACAGCAGCGGTAATCGTTCCGCTGATGCTCAAGGCTGTCGGGGTCCCCCCCGGAATCAAGGCGCGGGTTGGCTCCTCTCCGCCGCAACTGCAAATAAGCAGCACAACAGCAAGAAGGAAAAGCTTGAAGTGGTTATATTTTTCAATCATTGATGTCCCAGGGTCAATCGAGTGTCAGCAGGCACGATAAATCAGATGCTATTTCTTGTTCAACCTTTTGTTCAGGGTCTGTCGCCCCATGCCGAGCATTTGAGCAGCTATCCCCTGATTCCCTTTGGCAAGGGCCATCGCCTGATCAATCATATACTCCTCAACTTCGCCGATGGTCGGGAAATGCCCGAAAAGGTCATTGAGTGATGCCGCATCGGTGGGTGTGGGCGTTGCACGCGTAGCGGCGGAACGCCGATCTTCACCCAGAACTGCACTGAAAGACTCCATCGACAGCATCCCTCCGTTATGACGCATGACGGCATTGCTCACCACCGCCTCAAGTTCGCGGATATTGCCGGGAAAGGGGTAAAGTCTGAGCCGCAGGGCAAGCTCGGCCGGTGGTGTCGGCCGGGTTTTACCGAGTTTTTTTGCCGCCTGCGTGAGAAAATAGTCGAGCAGCAACGGGATATCGTCCTTGCGCTCACGCAGTGGCGGGAGCTGGACCTGATGGGCAAAAAGCCGGTAGTACAGATCGTTACGGAAGGTCCCGTCAGCAATCAACTCCTGCAGATTGCGATTGGTCGCCATGACGATACGGGCGTCACTCTTTTGCACCAGATCCGACCCGACCGGATAATATTCCCGCTCCTGCAACAGCCGCAACAGTTTGATCTGTGACGCTTCGTTGATATCACCGATCTCATCCAGAAACAGTGTCCCCCCCGCAGCTCTGGAGATCAGCCCGTCACGATTGACTTCGGCCCCGGTAAAAGCCCCTTTTTTATGCCCGAACAGGGTATCGGTAAACAGGTTGTCATCAAGCCCGGCCAGATTGAGGGCAACAAATTCACCCTTACAGCCGCTGAGTTGATGAATGGCATGGGCGATGAGCTCTTTGCCGACCCCGGTTTCACCGACAATCAGGATCGGCTCCCGGGTGGGAGAGACCACCTCGATATATTGAAAGAGAGCGCGCATCTTTTTATCACCGGTAATGATGCTGGCAAAAACTTCAGGATGATCAAGGCGATCGTTCAGCATGTGCTGCTTTAAGGATGATAATTCCTTGATTATGTTGCGCATCTCCAGCGCCTTGCGCACTGAAGAGATCAGACGACTGGTATCGACCGGTTTGACCAGGTAATCGAAGGCGCCCAGCTTCATCGCTTCGACTACGGTATCAATCTCGTCATTGGCGGTGACCATAATGACCGGAATCTCTGGATACGCCAGAACGATTTTCGGCAGCAACTCCAGCCCCGAGACTTTGGGCATCCGCAAGTCAAGCAGGATAACCGCAACCGGTTCCCGGGCGAGAACCTGCATCGCCTGTGAGCCGTCCGACAGGGTGATGATCCCCTCAAATCCGTTCGCCTGCAGGTTAAGGCGGGTGGTGTTGAGATTCTGCTCCTCATCATCAATCAAAAGTATTTTTCTGTTTGCCGCAGTTGTTGGGGGCACTGATAACTCCTTAAAAACAGATGGTTTCTAGACTTTAAGTTTAACAGTAAATGTCGTCCCTGTATTGGCCGCACTGCAAAATTCCAGAGAACCACCGTGGTCTTTTATAATCGAGTGACTGATCGCCAGACCGAGTCCGGTCCCACCCGAATCGAGCTTGGTCGAAAAGAATGGTGCAAAAATTTTATCTTTCAATGCATCGGGAAGCCCTACCCCCTGATCATGAACACTGACCAAAACCAACCCGGCAACCGGGTCGAAGCGGGTTCGCACCGACACGGCACAGGTTCTGTCCGGCAGGGCCTGACAGGCATTCATCAACAGGTTGATGATCACCTGCCCCAATTGTTGCGCGCTCCCCTTAATCATGGGAAGGCCTTCAGCAAGGTCAAGCTGGAAATGATCTGTATATTTGACCAATTCGTGATGCAGCAAGCTACATGCAGAGGTGACAACAGTATTGATCGCGACATCGCTGGCGATTAATTCCGTGTCCTCGCGCACAAAGCGTTTAAGATTGTTGACGATGGCGGTGATCCGTTGTGAGCCTTCCGTCAATCCGGTCAACAGAGTGGGAGCCTGATCTTCCAACTGACTGAACCGGATCCCGCCGAGCATAAAATCTCCAGCCTCGTTGTAATATTGCTGCAGGATCTTCTGGGCATCGGCCCAGACTTTCCCCAATAGTTGAGCATTTGCCAGAACATAATTGTTCGGGTTGTTGATTTCATGCGCAACCCCGGAGACCAGTAGACCGAGGGAGGTCATTTTATTGGTCATGATCAATTTTGCCTGAATCGAACGCGCTTCGGCTTCAAGTTGAACCCGCTCGGTAATATCGCGCACGGTGGTATAAATAACCGTCAACTCAGGCAGATCCATCTTTTTGCCACGCAACGAAGCAATGAGGGGTACCCCTTCTTTATTATGATTGAGCAGCGTATCAATCTGTGCTTGCCCACTCTTCTCAACATCCAGAAAAAATTGCTTAAAGAGTCCATAATCTTCCGGGGAGCAAAAAGCCCGAGCCCCCTGCGCGCGCAATTCAGACTTGGTGAATCCATAAAGTTTTTCTGTTTTGGCATTCACATCGAGGATCTCACCGGTGACCGGTTTGAAAAAAAGGATTGCATCTTCGGTTTGGTCAAAGATTTCACGAAAAACGGCATTGCTGGCCGATAGCGCCTGTTCCGTTGCCTTGCGTTGGGTCATATCCCGCACCAGCAATAAATACTCTGCCGGACCCTGCAACTGGACCCTGCTGATGGAAAGATCGAGAATCAGCGGTGTGCCATCAAAGCGCTTCGAAGTCAGGTCATGAAACTGGCTGGGCTGATCGTTTATGGGTTGAGTCAGCTTTTTCAACTCGGCACCGATATTGATCTGATCCGAATTCAATAAGAGATTGACTGATTTGCCGATCATCGCTTCATCTGAAAGACCAAAGATCCGTTGTGAGGCAGCATTAAAGGATTCAATCTTGCCATCGATATCGACTTTGATGATGGCATCGATGACCTGGTCATAGATAAGGTTCACCCGGGCTTTTTCCGAGAGGGCAAGACGGCGCAAAGGGCGCACAATCAGGATAAATAAAAGGGGTGAGATCAGGGCAATGGTCGCAAATGCATCAACCAGTTGATATTGGGTATAGGACAGATCCCAGCGTAGTTGCGAAAAGATGAATTCCTGCATCAGATCGGCCAGAAAAATCATATAGAGCAGCAGAACAAACAGGGTCTGCGGGGCGGTGACCAGATCGGCCAACGGTTCAAGGCGCAAATGGAGTTCCAACCGGTAAAGGAGCCACCAGAAAAGGGGCGCACTTAAAAAAGCGGTCAAAAGCCCATCGGCAACCCGGCTGAATTCGAAAGAGACCTGTGCCTCAATCAATGGCATGCACAGCATGATCAAAAACTGGATCAGGAAGAGGCCAGCCAGCGACTGGATGTAAAGAGCTACTGCAATTTTCAGGTAGGAATCATGCGTGCGTATTTTTTTGCGCAGGGTTGGGCTGAAGACGAAAAACCACAGGGGCAAGGCAATGACACAGACAAGCAGCGACGCATCGATCAAGGCACTTTGCAGCGGGGTATAGCCGGTAAAGATCTCGGCAAACAGCTGCATGACCGTAAGTTCTGTCTCAAAAACGGCCATCATTAACAGACAAAAAACACCGACCATAGGCGAAAACTGTGCCGGTTTGATCTCAGATATCTTCATTCTCTACTTGTCCCCGCAAATAAAAAACAATCGCACACATCGTCAACGGCAAACCATGCGACACCACGCCTTCGGAGATCGCAATCAACGAATTTTCGCCGAACAAGTTCACTGCATTAATTCATTTAATCTCTGCTAGTTATTATAACCTTTCTGGTCGCGTTTGCTAGTTTTGACACGGGAATAATACATGAATTTGTTGAAATTTTCAGGAGGATACTACGATATACAAAACAGGTGAGTGAAAGATCTCGGGATGTAAAAAAGGACGGGTGTACTTTAACCTTCAGAACCCTCAGTCGCACTTTTTTAGCCGCGGTCAGGATCTGTGAAAATCTGTGGCCAGAGTCAAAGCCTTTAAGACGTTTGCCGCAGATTTCGCAGATTGGCGCGATTAAAAGACAAGGCTCAAATCAAGAACACTGGACACGGATCAAATCTGATTGACACGGATTGACACAGATT
>Ga0209231_1001179_pt1 | contig 10601 bp, 9 predicted proteins | sample Deesub45470m_DNA_FD_188086 | JGI IMG/M metagenome (GOLD analysis project Ga0209231, IMG submission 188086) | Deep subsurface microbial communities from North Pacific Ocean - 450_OLKR46/470m Metagenome (SPAdes) (version 2) | ecosystem: Environmental > Terrestrial > Deep subsurface > Unclassified ... | reverse complement strand
GGCATCAACCGTGGTGAAGCGTACAAAGGCAAAACCCTGTTGATCATCGGCGCGGCCGGTGGCGTGGGCTCTGTGATGACGCAACTGGCCCGCAAGCTCACCGGCCTGACCGTGATCGGCACCGCCTCGCGCCCCGAGACCACGCAGTGGGTGAAGGATTTGGGTGCACACCATGTGATCGACCACAGCAAGCCACTCGCCGAAGAGATCAAAAAGGCCGGCCTTGCCGCGCCCGATTACGTGGCCAGTCTGACCAACACCGATCAACACTTTGAGCAAATTGCCGAGTTGATCGCGCCCCAAGGCAAGTTTGGCCTGATCGACGACCCGGCCAAGGGCTCGGTGGACATCGGCGCGCTCAAGCGCAAGGCGGTGTCGTTGCACTGGGAGTTCATGTACACCCGCTCGATGTTCCAGACGCCCGACATGATCGAGCAGCACAACTTGTTGACCGAAGTGGCTGGCCTGATCGATGCTGGCCAATTGAAAACCACGCTGGGCGAGCATTTCGGCGCCATCAACTCGACCAACCTGAAGCGGGCCCACGCGTTGCTGGAGAGCGGCCGTTCGCGCGGCAAAATTGTGCTCGAAGGCTTCTGAGCCTTCTCCTCGTGCCCGTTGCCGGGGCCGATCATTGCAAATCCGGTCTGACGCCGCGAAGGCGCCGGCCGGGTATTTCTGCCGTGAGCGCTTTACGATAGGGTCTTTGTCGTCCTTCTTTCAGGAGTTCTTCGCATGATCAGCGCAGCCATCGCTTCCACCCCCGCCATGCCGGCGCCCACCACCAACCCGGCCATGATGTCGCCGTTTCACCTGGCTTTTCCGGTTGATGATCTGGTCGCAGCCCGGGGCTTTTATGGCGGCGTGATGGGTTGCCCTGAAGGGCGGAGTTCGCCCGAATGGATCGATTTCAATTTTTATGGCCACCAGATCGTGGCGCATCTGGCACCCAGCGAAACGGGAGCGGCCTCGCTGAGCGCGGTGGATGGCCATGGCGTGCCGGTGCGGCATTTCGGCATGGTGTTGCCCATGGCCGATTGGGAGGTGATGGCCGAGCGTTTGAAGGCTGCGGGTACGAAGTTTGTTATCGAGCCCTACATTCGCTTCAAAGGCGAGCCCGGTGAGCAGGCCACCATGTTTTTCCAGGACCCCTCAGGCAACGCCATCGAGTTGAAGGCCTTCAGCGACATATCCCGCCTGTTCGCCAAGTAAAAAGCCTGGCACATCGGGTACCAGGCTTTCTGCGGCCATCAAAGGCCGATTGGCACCGGGAGCGCTTGGCTCTCGCGATGCTGGGTGTCGGTAAAGATCAGGCCTTTTTGCTCCAGGCGCTGCACCAGCCTTTGCCGGCCACTTGCTTGCCTGCAAACAGGGGGCAGTTGCCTGCTGCATCGGTGGCTTTGCCCTGGAAGAGGGCGCAGTTGTGGCAGCTCTGGTCGGCGGCATGCTTGGGGTATTTCTTGCCATCGGCTTTGGTGGTGTCGGCCACATAGCCCAGCGCAGCGGCCTGCGGTGTTTTTTCGTCCAGCATGTCGGCTGCCTGCGCGCGGGAGGCCAGCGCCAGCGCGGCACCGCCAGCGGCTACGGTCATCATGAAAGTGCGTCGTGTGTTTTTCATCGTGTTTTCTGAGGTATTGACAGGCCTTTTGTACAGGGACCTACCCCCGAGGGCCTGACGGCTCGAGGTGGGCAATTCGCTTGACTTGTTGCCGCCCGTGCCACGTTTTTCAGCCTAGGGATGGTGTTCAAAACACGCACATCGGGGGATGTTTTGAACACCATCCCCAAGACATCCGAATCAGGTGCGCCAACAAAAAAATAGTCCCGTGATTAGGCGCCGTTTGTGTTGCGCTCGACTTGCGATTTGTCAAACTGTGTGTCGATAGGTGGGGTCCGTGCCAAGCGTTTGCTGTCGGAGGCTTCAGGCGGGTTGCATGGTGCCCTGGTCGGTTGACAGTGCCATTTGATTGTGGTGTGGCAGCACGATGCCAAGCGAGGCGTCTTCAACCGCCGTGGCGTGAATCAAAGGGGCCACTGTCTGCACGCTGCCAAAAATGGTGGCGAAGGCCACGTCGGCAGCATCGCGCCCGGTGCCAAAGCGCACGAAGGCCATTGGGATGGCGGTTCCTGATGGGTCGAAGATGTACCAGCGATCACCCAGGTAGGCTTCCACGTAGGCATGAAAATCGGGCGGGCCCAGCGCGGGATCGGCTCCGTAGTCGGTGCCCGTGGCGAAGCGGGCCGGGATGTTGCAGGCCCGGCACAAGGCGATCATGAGGTGGGCGAAATCACGGCAGACGCCGACCTGCTCGATGAGCGTGTCTGCCGCCGAGGTATTGCCATTCGAGGTGTTCGAAGTGAAGGCAACATGCCGGGTGACCCAGTCGCGAATGGCCAGCACGCGCATATAGCCTTGGGGGATCTGGCCGAATTCGTTGTACGCCAACCGCAACAGCCGGTCGGACTGGCAGTATCGGCTGGGGTAGATGTAGCCCATGGTTTCGGGCGGCAGCAGGTGCACCGGAACTTCACCGATGGTGTACGGGTCGGCCTGGTGGTGGGTAATGTCGACCGTGGCCGAGTAGCGCACCTGCAAGGGGCCACCCTGAGCGCGCATGCGCATGTAGCGGTTGCCGCTGGTGGGGTCGGTGTGCACGCGGGCATCAATCGGCTGATTGATGGAAAGCTGTTCGTTGGAGACCCACTGGCATGCCGTATGGGCCGCGTGGATGTTGAATACGAAGTCGGCCCCTTGAGGGTCGACAACGTAGTCCAACTCGACATCTAAATGGATTCTGATCATGGGCCCATTGGATACCCTTTTGGCGCGATAGACCACCACCGGAGGGTGGGTTCATGAAACAGCCAGGGCTGAGGTCACATTGACGACCGGCCCCGCGCAGGTTTCAACCGATGGCGCCCAACACTTCCTCGGCCGTGGCAGGGGCATTCATGCGCTGAGGATCACCACCTGCCTGCGCCACGGCGTCGCGCAGCGCCTCAAACACGCTGATTGCCAGCATGAAAGGAGGCTCGCCCACGGCCTTGCTGCCGTACACGTTGTCCTCCCGGTTCGGTTCGGGCCAGAGATCAACCTGGAAGTGGGCGGGGATGTCACCGGTGGCCGGAATTTTGTAGGTGCTGGGGGCGTGGGTTGAAAGCCGGCCTTTGTCGTTCCAGACGAGTTGTTCGGTGGTCAGCCAGCCCATGCCCTGCACGAAGCCGCCTTCGATCTGACCGATGTCGATGGCCGGGTTGATGCTGCGGCCAACGTCGTGAAGGATGTCAACTTTGAGCACGCGGCTCTCGCCGGTGAGCGTGTCGATGGCCACTTCGCTGCAGGCTGCGCCGTAGGCAAAGTAATAAAACGGGCGGCCAGTGAGCGTGGTTTTGTCGTAGTGGATTTTGGGCGTTCGGTAAAAGCCGTCGCTCCAGAGCTGGATGCGGTTGGCGTAGGCCGCACCCACCACGTCTTCAAACCGGCGGGTGGTCACCTCGGTCAAAACCTGCCCATTCAGGAACCGGACCGCACCAGCGCCCACGCCGTCCAGCCCTGCAACGAATGCGGCGAGGTTGTCGCGCACATGGCGTGCGGCAAATTGCGCTGCGCGGCCGTTCAGATCGGTGCCGGCAGAGGCCGCGGTGGCACTGGCGTTGGGAATCTTGCTGGTATCGGCAGCTGTGCTCATGACCCGCTCAAACGGCACGCCCAGTTCATCGGCCACGATCTGCGCCACCTTGGTGTTCAGCCCCTGACCCATTTCGGTGCCACCGTGGTTCACCATCACGCTGCCATCGGTGTATACGTGCACCAGGGCGCCGGCCTGGTTGAACAGCGTGGCCGTGAAGCTGATGCCGAACTTCACGGGCGTCAGCGCCAGACCACGCTTGATGACAGGGCTCTGGGCATTCCATTCGGCGAGCTGTTCGCGCCGCTCGCGGTAGCCGCTGGTCAGCGCCAATTGCGAAAGCATGGGCTCCAGAATGTTGTCCTCTACCTTCATCTGGTAGTGGGTGACGTTGCGCTCGTCTATGCCATACAGGTTGCGCAGCCGCACATCGAATGGGTCGAGGTTGAGCGCGCTTGCGATGTCGCTCAGAATGCGTTCGATCACGATCACACCCTGCGGGCCACCGAAGCCACGGAAGGCGGTGTGGCTTTGGGTGTTTGTCTTGCAACGGTAGCTGGCGATGGCAACATCTTCCAGGAAGTAGGCGTTGTCGGCGTGGAAAACAGCGCGGTCGGCCACCGGGCCTGACAGGTCGGCACTGAAGCCGCAGTTGGCCAGCATCTCCAGCTCCAGCCCGCACAGCAGGCCTGTGGCGTCAAAGCCTGCGCGGTAGTGGTAGGCGAAAGGGTGGCGCTTTCCGGTGATCAGAAAATCGTCGTCGCGATCGAGCCGCAGCTTGACCGGACATTGCAGCTTGTTCGCTGCGACCGCCGCCCAGACGGCCAGGTGTCCCGCCTGCGTCTCTTTGCCACCAAAGCCGCCCCCCATGCGCCGGCATTCAACGGTGACGGCGTGGTTGGCAATGCCGAGCGCGTGGCCCACCCAGTGTTGCACCTCGCCTGGATGCTGGGTGCTGCTGTAAATCCACCATTGCTGCTGTTCCAGCGGCAACACATAGGCGATCTGACCCTCCAGATAGAAGTGTTCCTGGCCGCCGACTTCAAACTGGCCTTCGATGGTGTGGGGCGCATGCTGCAAAGCGGCCTTTGCATCACCGCGTTTCACGTGCACCTCGGGCAACACATAGTGCTCCAGCGCGTGGGCTTCATGCACGCTGAGCACAGCCGGCAGTGGTTCGATGTCGAGCTTGACCAAGCGCGCCGCGCGCCGCGCCGTCATGACATCGTCGGCGATGACCAGGGCCACCACCTGGCCCACGAACTGCACCGTGTCGAGTGCGAAGACCGGTTCGTCGTGGCCGAAAGCGGCCAGGGTGGGGTCACCGGGCACGTCGCTCGCGTCGATCACGGCGCGCACGCCAGGCATTGCCAGCGCGGCCGATGCATCGAGCTTGCGCAAAATGCCGTGGGCAACAGGCGAGCAGACCGGTGCGGCGTGCAGCGTGCCGCGCACTTCAGCAATGTCGTCCACATAGTGCGCCTGGCCCGCGACCTGGGCGCGGGCGCTTTCATGGGACCGGGATTGGCCCGCGGCTCGGGCTTGAGGGAAGTCGCTCATGCCAAGGCCTCCACCGAATGCAGGCTTTCCAGGTTGATGGTGGTTTTGCCCTGTCTTTCCAGCCAGAAACGCTGCAACAGGTTGCCCAGAACCGTCTGGCGGTAGTGTGCGCTGGCGCGCATGTCGGAGATCGGTTGAAATTCGCTGCGCAACGCGGCTTGCGCGGCCATCACGGTGTCGGCGTTCCATGGCTGGCCGAGAAGGGCGGCTTCGGTTTGCCTGGCACGCGCTGGCGTCGCGGCCACGCCGCCGGCGCCGATGGACACCTGCTGAACCACACCGCCTTTGATGGTCATTTGTATGGCCAGACAGATGGCCGAGATGTCGTCATCGAAGCGCTTGCTGATTTTGTAGATTTTTTCCAGGGCCTGCCCTGTGGGGCGGGGCACCTTGATCCAGGCCAGCAGTTCATCGGGGCGCATCACATTGGTGCGGTAACCGGTGTAGAGGTCCTCCAGCCGAAGCTCTCGGTGAGCGACTTCGCCGCCTTGCCTGGTCTTTTTCCAGCGCATCAGCACCACGCTGGCACCCAGTGCGATGAGCAGAGGCATGGAGTCGCCAATCGGCGAGCCATTGGCCACATTGCCGCCCAAGGTGCCCGAGTTGCGCACGGGCAAGCCCGCAAAGCGCCGACTGAAATGCAACAGCTGTGGACGCTCTTTCACCAGCGCTTTGAAGGCTTGGGTCAGCGACACGGCGGCGCCGATGGCGATGTGGTGGGGGTAGGTTTCCACCCGGCGCAGCTCGCGCGCCGCGGTCACGTCGATCACCTGCTCAAACCTGCGGTGGTGTTTGGTGACCCACAAGCCCACATCGGTGCAGCCGGCAACCAACTGGGCCTGGGGGTGTCGCGCCCGGGCTTGTAGCAGCGCATGGAGCGAAGTGGGGCGCAGGTAGTTCGCATCGCCCGCGATGGAGGGTGCTTTGCCTTTGATGCTCTTTAAAGCCTGCACGGTGGCCAGCTCGTCGACCCCACACCCGGCGGGCAAGGGCAGACCGCCCATCGTGACCGCCGCCTCAAGAATGGGCCGGTAGCCCGTGCATCGGCACAGGTTGCCGGCGAGGTCGGCCTGGGCACTTTCGCGGGTGATGCCTTGCCCGCCGGGGTTGTTCTGGTACATGCCAAACAGGCCCGCCATGCCATTGACCGAGTGCGCCAGGCGAATACAGCTGTTGATGGCTTTGTATGCCAGTTGACCGTTGACGGCTTCGCCCAAAACCACCGTGCAGGCGCCGCAGTCACCTTCGCCGCAGCCTTCTTTGGTGGCCTTGAGGCTCAGGTCGTCTCGCAAGACCTGCAGCAGCGTGCGGTCGGGTGGTACATTGCGCAGCGCCACCGGCCCCCCTCGGTGCAAAAAACTCAGGGTTTGTGCTGATTTTTGAGACTTCATGTGCGCCAGCATAGCCCGCAAGCGGCTGGCACAACATATGCTCTACCGTATGGGCAAAATGTTCTCCTCGCCATTTCCGTATATGCCAGGGTGATATGAAATACATGTCAATGTTTGACAAAATTGACTTGCACCTGATTCGCGTGCTGCACACGGTCTTGACCGAGCGCAGCGTATCGCGTGCAGCGCTGCGTCTGGGTATGTACCAACCCGCGGTGAGCGCGGCGCTGAAGCGCCTGCGTGAGCTGGCCGGCGACCCCTTATTGGTGCGTTCAGGTTCGGGCATGGTGCCCACCGAGGCGGGTTTGCGCATGGTGGAGCCCGCCGCCCACATCTTGCGGTCGGCCGAAATGCTGTTTTCAGATGCCCGCAGTTTTGACCCGGCCGCCACCGCCCATACCTTCAGCCTGGCCGCAAGCGATTACCTTGATCCCGTTTTCCTGCCCCAGTTGGTGGCCCAGCTCAAGGCGCAGGCACCCGGATGCCGGATCGACATCTTTCCGCTGTCGGCCGATGCCGATTACCGCCGTCAGCTGGCCCAGGGTCAGGTTGATGTGGTGATCGGCAACTGGCTCAAACCCCCTGACGACTTGCATTTGGGCCGCCTCTTTGGCGACGAAGTGGTGAGTCTGGTGGCCAACCACCATCCATCGGTCAAGCGTGGCTGGGATACCGAAGCCTGGCTGGCTGTGGACCACATCGCCCCCATGCCGACCCATCCCGGCGCGCGGGGCGTGATCGACGATCACCTGGCGAGTCAGGGCCTGATGCGCAATGTGGTGGCGCGTTGCCCCCATTTTGGCCAGATCCCGGCCATGGTGGCCGAGAGCCTGCTGGTGTTGACCACCGGGCGCCACTACTGCGAACGCTTTCTTGACCATTTTCCGGTACAGATTTTGCCGTGTCCGGTGCAGTTTCCCCGCATGATGTATTACCAGTTGTGGCACGAGCGCACCCATTCGTCTGCCGCTGGTCGATGGTTGCGCGAGCAAATCAAGGCGGTTGCCGCCGCGCTGCGCAAAGCCGACCCCGAAGCCTTTGCCGCTGCCTGACCCTGAAAGCCGCCTGCATGACCACGCCAAGACTTCAACTCACCCAGATCACCAAGCGCTACCCCGGCGTGGTCGCCAACCAGGCGGTCTCCCTGCAGGTCATGCCGGGCGAAATCCACGCGGTGTTGGGCGAAAACGGGGCGGGCAAATCGACGCTGATGAAAATCATCTACGGCTCGGTCAAACCCGATGAGGGTACGGTGGCGTTCAATGGGCGCGAAGTGCATGTGCGCAACCCTCAAGAGGCGCGGGCCTTGGGCATCAGCATGGTGTTTCAACACTTCAGTCTGTTCGAGACGCTCACCGTGGCGGAAAACGTGTGGCTTGGCCTGGACAAGTCGCTGAGCCTGCCCGAGGTGAGCGCGAGCATCACCGGCAAAGCCGCCGAATATGGGCTCGACATCGACCCTGCGCGCCCGGTACACACGCTTTCAGTTGGCGAGATGCAGCGGGTGGAGATCATCCGTGCGCTTCTCACAGGTCCTCAGCTGTTGATCCTCGATGAACCCACCTCGGTGCTCACGCCGCAGGCGGTTGAAAAGCTCTTTGTGGTGCTGCGAAAACTGGCCTCGGAAGGCTGCAGCATTCTCTACATCAGCCACAAGCTGCACGAGATTCGTGCGCTGTGCAATGCCTGTACCGTGCTGCGGGGTGGCAAGGTCACAGGCGTTTGTGACCCAAGGGAAGAGAGCAATGCCTCGCTCTCGCGCCTGATGATCGGGGCCGAACCTGCCGCCTTGGAAGTGCGCGAGTTGAAGACGGGTGAGGTGGTGCTCAATGTGCAGCGCTTAACCATGACCAGTGGTGATCCGTTTGGCACCGATTTGCAAGAAATCGCCATGAACGTTCGAGCGGGAGAGGTGGTGGGCATTGCCGGGGTATCGGGCAATGGCCAAAGCGAGTTGTTGTTTGCGCTCTCTGGCGAAGACCGGGGCGCACCCGTGGGCAGTATTCAGGTCGGTGGCCAAGAAGCTTCCCAGCTCGCGCCAGGCCAACGGCGCAAGCTGGGTTTGCATTTTGTTCCCGAAGAGCGCCTGGGGCGTGGCGCAGTGCCCACGCTTTCGCTGGCGCAGAACTTGTTGCTCACCCGGCGCGATGCCGTGGGCGCAGGCGGCTGGCTGGGACTCAAGACGCTCAAAGCCCAGGCCGTGGAAATCATCGGTCAATACAACGTCAAGGCCAATGGGCCAACCGCTGCCGCCAAGTCGCTCTCAGGTGGCAATTTGCAGAAATTCATTGTGGGTCGCGAAATCGAGGCCAAGCCCAAGTTGCTCATCGTGAGCCAGCCTACCTGGGGCGTTGATGTGGGGGCTTCTGCGCAGATTCGCGGCGAAATTCTGGCGTTGCGCGATGCGGGTTGCGCGGTGCTGGTGGTGAGCGAAGAGCTCGACGAGCTGTTTGAAATTTGCGATCGGCTGCATGTGATCGCCAAAGGGCGCCTGTCGCCCAGCCTTGACAGGGCAGACGCCACCATCGAGAAAATTGGTGAATGGATGTCGGGCTTGTGGGATGACGCGCCAGACCATCGCGAAAACAAGGTAAAGGAGCGCGCTGATGCTGCGACTTGAAGTTCGTCCCCAGCCTTCCGCTCGCTGGGGCTATGCCTCGCCGGTGCTCGCGCTCGCGATCACTGTGATGATCGGTGTGTTGCTGTTCGTGATGCTTGGCAAAGATCCGGTGCGCGGTCTGGAGGTGTTTTTCTGGGAACCGGTCAAGAGCGTGTACGCATTGTCCGAACTGATGGTCAAGGCCACGCCATTGCTCATCATTGCGCTGGGCCTGGCGGTGTGTTTCCGCTCCAATGTGTGGAACATTGGCGCGGAAGGGCAATACGTGATCGGGGCCATCTGCGCTTCGGGCGTGGCCCTGATGGCTGGGCCAGACACCAGCCGCTGGATCGTGGTGGCCATCGTCTTGGCTGGCGTGGCCGGCGGGATGGCCTGGGCGGGCATCACGGCGCTGTTGCGCGACCGTTTCAACGCCAATGAAATTCTGGTCAGCCTGATGCTGGTGTATGTGGCGATCCAGGTGTTGAACTACCTGGTGTATGGCCCCTGGAAAGACCCGAACGGCTACAACTTCCCGCAGTCCAAAACCTTCGAAGCGGTCACCCAGGTGCCCAAATTGATGCAAGGCTCCCGCATCAACATCGGTCTGTTGCTGGCGCTGGCTGGCGTGGGCGCGGTGTGGGTGTTTTTGTTTCGCACCTATTCGGGCTTCGCCCAGGTCGTTGGCGGCCTGGCGCCGGCCGCTGCGCGATACGCCGGGTTTTCGTCGCGCAAAGCCTTGTGGATCGCGCTGTTGACATCGGGTGGCGCAGCGGGATTGGCGGCTTCGCTGGAAGTCGCCGGGCCGATTGGCCAGCTCACGCCATATGTGCCTGTGGGCTACGGTTTTGCCGCCATCATCGTGGCCTTTGTGGGTCGGTTGAATCCGGTCGGTATCGTGTTTTCGGCGATTTTGATGAGCATGTTTTACATCGGCGGCGAGCTGGCGCAATCGCGCCTGGGTTTGCCCAAATCGATCACCGGCGTGTTCCAGGGTCTGTTGCTGTTTGCATTGCTGGCTTGCGACACGTTGATTGCCTATCGCATTGTCTGGAAAAAATGAACGTCCCTGCGCTCTACCGCTGTGCGAGTTGGTGTCCCCAGATGGGGCTGGTCTGGCTGGGGGACGCCCGGCGCGGGACCGTTCCATTGCTTGACCTGAGCGCGTCCACCGAGGAAGGTATCTGACATGGAATCCATCGCACTTCTGATCGGCGCTTCGCTCAATGCGGGCACTGTTCTGGCCATTGCTTCGCTGGGTCTGTTGATCAACGAAAAGTCGGGCATTGTCAATTTGGGGGCCGAAGGCATGATGCTGTGTGCGGCGCTGGCGGGCTTTGTTGTGACCGTGCAAACCGGCAGCACGCTGGCTGGTTTCGGGGCTGGCATGGCGGTGGGGGCTTTGTTGGCGGGCATTTTTGG
>Ga0209231_1001178_pt1 | contig 10631 bp, 12 predicted proteins | sample Deesub45470m_DNA_FD_188086 | JGI IMG/M metagenome (GOLD analysis project Ga0209231, IMG submission 188086) | Deep subsurface microbial communities from North Pacific Ocean - 450_OLKR46/470m Metagenome (SPAdes) (version 2) | ecosystem: Environmental > Terrestrial > Deep subsurface > Unclassified ... | reverse complement strand
TTAGGACATGTTATTGTAGATTTTAATTTCACTTCTATTCGCTTGTCATAATAAACAATGGGTTCATTTCAAAACTGTTATAATAAGGACGTAAACGCTCTGTATTATAAAATTTATCAATATTCACTAATTTAGATTTCCCAACAACAACATCAATAGGCACATTATCATAACGTCCGTTTTTTAGAACTACCAACCTGCCATGAACACCCTTTAAAATAAGATCTAAGGCTAAATTTCCATAAGCCATCGGCACAATTGAATCAACTGCGTCAGGATCCCCGCCACGAACTAAATAACCTAATTTTTGATTGATCACGTTTACCTTTTTGCCGTTATTAAATTTAGGCGATAATTCTTTAATATTTTCAGAAACAAACTCTCCTATTCCGCCTAACTTAGCATGTCCAAACTGATCTTTAACGGAATCCTTAAAAACCATATCACCTCCTTTAAATGTAGCTCCTTCTGAAACCAATACCACGGAATATTTACTTGGGTTATCAAATCTATCTTGAGCCATCAGTTCAGCTAGATTTTCCATTTCAAATTTATATTCAGGAATTACGCATCTATTAGCCGCACCTGCCATTGTTGGTAACATAGCTGTAAAACCCGCATATCTCCCAAAAACTTCTAACACTAAAAAACGTTCATGTGAACCTGCTGAAGTTCTTAAAGTATTTGTCATACTTATAGTTCTAGTTATACAAGTGCTAAAACCAATACAATAATCGGTACCAGGAACATCATTGTCCATGGTTTTTGGGATGGCTACAACTTTAAAACCTTCTTTATATAAACGAACCGCATAACTTAAAGTGTCATCTCCTCCAATAGGAATTAAATAATCAACTCCTAAAAAAGCTAAATTATCTAATACCACTTTGGTCATATCATTAAATTCTTCATTATAGGTATCTCTGTGCTGTTCAGGTACACTAGCTTTGGGCAAATGACTTGGTCGTGTTCTAGAACTATGTAAAAATGTTCCACCAGTTCTCCCAGCTCTATTTACAATTATTTGTGTAAGTTCTACAAAATTACCACTGTTATCTGCATTTTTTTCTTGACTCAATTCAACAATACCCGCCCATCCACGTCTTAATCCTATAACCCTATAGCCTTCACGCATTGCTCTGATTGTAATTGCTCTGATTGCAGGATTTAAACCTGGAACATCTCCTCCTCCAGTTAATATAGCGATAGTCCCCTTTATTTTATTTGTCATTTCTAATTATTTTTCGAGGTTTGAAATTACAAAAAAAAAAGATATTAAATAAAAAATTAATCACTGAATATAAAAAAATATATGATGATATTTGTAATAAAAATAAGTTAAAAAAATAAAAAGTACCGAATTATAAAATTATAGTTTGCCCTCTATAAATTCAAAAATAAAGTTTTCAAAAAAACAACTATTATATAGTTACTTCTATAAATTTAATCCCCAATTCTTTCTGAATTTCTTGTATTTTATTTACTTCATTTGGAAGAATTAATGCAAGTGAAAAACCAAATTTTCCAGCTCTAGCAGTTCTGCCACTTCTATGTGTATAATATTCTAATTGATCAGGTAACTGATGATGAATTATAAAAGCTAAATTATTTACATCAATCCCACGTGCGGATACATCCGTAGAAACTAAGACCTGTAAGCTTCCATTTTTAAAAGCACGCATAACTTTATCACGTTCTTTTTGTTGCATGTCGCCTTCTAAAGCTTCAACAGAAAATCCTTCCTTTTTTAATTCTTCTGTTAAACTTTGAACTCCTGCTTTTGTTCTACAAAAAATAATTCCTCTGTCTTTTTGTCTTCTATCCAACAATTTAATTAAAAGCGAAACTTTATCTTTTATTGTAGTTTTAATAAATTGATGAGTGATATTTACATTAACTAAATTGTTTTTATTTACAGCCACTTTGGGGGCATTCACAGCAATATATGTCTTAATAATCTTTTGAATTTCATCTGGCATAGTCGCTGAAAACAACCACGTATTTCTAGAACCACTCGTAAATTTCAAAATCCTATTCAAATCTTGTTTAAAACCCATATTCAACATTTCATCAGCCTCATCTAATATTAATGTCGAAATTCTCTTCAAATCAATTTCTCCTCTTTCAATTAAATCTATCAATCTACCTGGGGTTGCAACAATAATATGCGTAGTCCTTTTTAAAGAATTAATTTGTTTTTCAATTTTTTCTCCACCATATACAGCTTCTACAAAAATGGATTGATCTGTATATTTGGTAAATTTAAACAGTTGTTTTTTAATTTGTTGAACCAATTCTCTTGTTGGCGCTAAAATTAAACCTTGAGTATAAGGTAAATCCGCATTTATATAATGCAATAATGGAATTCCAAATGCAGCTGTTTTTCCAGTCCCTGTTTGTGCTAAGCCAATAAAATCGGTTTTGGAATTTAATAAAACCGGAATTGTTTTTTCTTGAATCTCTGTAGGTGTTTTAATACCAAGCTCTTTTAAAGCTGTTATATATTCTTTTTGGACTCCTAAATTTAAAAATGTAGACATGTTTTTTATGTATAAAAACGCAAAGATACGTTTATTTGCAGGGGTTTTATTAATTAAAATAAAGCAGGCTTAAACAAAAAAGCTACTTTTAAAAGTAGCTTTTTTATCGTATTTTATTTTCTGTAATTATATTTTCTTTACTCTTACGGCATTCATACCTTTTAAACCGCGTTCAAGCTCAAAAGTTACTTTATCATTCTCTTGTATTTGATCTATTAATCCGCTAACATGAACAAAATGTTTTTCTTGAGATTTATTGTCAATAATAAACCCAAATCCTTTTGAAGTATCAAAAAAGGAAACTTTTCCTTCTTTAGCTTCTTCCGGCTCTTCAACTCGGTCTTCTTTTTTAGGAATACCAATTTCAATAGTAGAAGCATCCACTTTTATTTTTTTAGATGGATCCATTGGTGTATCAGTAAGCTGTCCAAATTCATCAACATAAATAAACTCACTTTCTTGTCCTCCAGCTTTACGCTCTTCTTTTTTTAGTAGTTTATCTTGTTTCTTTTTTAAACGCTTTTTTTCTCTTTCTTTTTTACCAAAGGTTTCTTGTGATCCGGCCATTAATTTTTATCAATATTAAATTATTATTATCCTGTTTTTTTCCTTTACAGTTAAGGTTGTCATTAAATACTAAAAAGAATAATTGTAAAAGGACAATTTATTAGATTGATTTACACAATAATTAGTCAAGTTGTAGTAATGACTTGTTTACAAAAAAATTCTATAAATTTTTTGCAAATATATAATTAAATTTTTTGTTTTTTGAAAATTTTAATTTTTTAGCATTATTTGGAACAAAAATTCTTTTCAATTGAATTAAAATAGATCAAAATTAAGTTATAAATGAAGTGTTAGCCATTTGAAATCAATTTAAAGCTAATTTTATCTCCAGCCTTTTTTTGAGCCAAAATTGCAACAGACAATTCCGTTAACTGAAATATTCTCGGGTAACCACCAGTAGTTTGTGCATCTTTCATTAATATTATCAACTGTCCGGAAGGTATTAATTGTACTGTCCCTGGTAATACAGGATTTGTAATCATAGATATGGTATGCTTTAACACTTCTTCATCTAATCGATACCCCATCCTATTATTCTTATTAGAAACTGTATAAGTGAAATTTGTTATTTTTTCTTGTTCTTCCTTTGAAAATAAATAAAATTCAGGCCCCTCAAAAACTTCTAAAATATTCGTTTCATAAAAATGGGATTTAATGCTAACACTTCCTTTAGATTCAATTTTACTAAAAGGTTTGCTCTTAAAAGGCATCAAATCATTTTTAACCAAAACCCCTCGTGAAGTAATTCCAGTATAAAATGACCTGCTTTTTAAGACCTTTTCAGTTTGAAAGCCTCCAGTTAAAGCTAAATAAGAACGCACCCCCTTTTTTAATTGGCCAAAAGTTAAAACATCTCCAATAATTATCGGATAGGCTTTATTATTTAAAATTGGATTTTCATTAAGTTTAGCTGACATTTCTGCACCTGTAACTACAATATTTGTAGGTAATGTAAATTCTAGTTTTGGCCCCATTAAGGTTATTTCTAAAACGGCATCATTTTTTTTATTATTTAATAAGGCATTTGATAAACCTGCTGAAACTGCATCCATTGAACCACTAATTGGTACGCCAATGTTACGATAACCAAACCTCCCTTCGTCTTGTACAGAAGTGTAAAAACCTGGATAGATAACTTTTATCATATGAAACGGGGCTTTAATTGATACTTTCCAAGCTCATTTTTTATTTTAATTTCTTCATACTCTTCCTTTGTAACTTTAATAAATTTTATTTCATCACCTGGATTAATATCACAAGGAATTTCATTGTTAACATCAAAAAAAGATAGTGGTGTTTTGCCTATAATATGCCACCCTCCAGGAGAATTTTTGGGGTAAACACCCGTTTGGCTTCCTCCTATTGCTACTGAACCTTTAGAAACTTCTAAACGAGGTAATGCTCTTCTTGGAAAATGTAATTTTTTTGATAGCCCTCCTAAATATAAAAAACCCGGTAAAAACCCAATTCCATAAACCGTATAATTTTCTTTAGAATGTAAAGAAATTATTTCTTCAACGGAACTGCTTTTTTCGAAAGCTAAAAATGATAAATCAATTCCAAATTCTTCATCGTAACAAACCGGAATCTCCCATAGTTTTTTCTTATCTTTAATGTACTTAAAATCACCATTATATAAAATCTCTAAACTATGTTTTAAATCAGTATATGTAAATATTTCAGGATTATAATTAATTAATAATGAATTATATACATAACTTAACTCCAATATTTCTTTGCTTTTATAATTTTCAATTTTTTGAACAAATAATCGAATATCATTCAATATTTTTTTTGAAATTTTTTTTGGCCATTCAACTAAAATGGCAGATTCACCAAAGGGTTTGTATGTTAAATTATAAACTTCCATACACCATTTAAAATTTCATTTTATGTAATACTTCAACTATTTTAATAGCATTTTTAGTGTCTGAATGAACACAAAAAGTTGAAACCTTCATCGGTAATTTATTGCCCGAAATAGTAGTTACTTTATGTTGTAAAAACATTTCAGAAACGTGATTAATAACCAATTCTGGAGAACTTATAACTGCATCTTTCTCATCCCTAGATACAAGTTTTAGATTATCATCATAATTCCGATCAGCAAAAGCTTCATAAATAATTGAGAATCCTTTTTTTAGGGCATTCCTTTCAATAGCAGAATTATACGGTACAAACAATTTTACATCATTTTTAAATTCAGATATTCCATCTAAAAAATGAATAGCTAATTCATTATCACTTGCAATATCATTATAAAGTGCTCCATGTGCTTTTATATGATGAAGTGTGCCATTTTGTTCTTTTATAATTTTATGCAATGAATTTATTTGAAGTAGAATTGATTTTTTTAATTTATTCGGATCCATGACAACTGTCTTCCTTCCAAAATTTTCTTTGTCAGGGTATGACGGATGCGCACCTATTTTTACATTATATTTTAATGCTAAACTCACTACATCTTTCATCGTTTTTTTAGAACCTGCATGACCACCACAAGCAATATTACAAGATTGAATATAAGGCATCAATAAAGACTCATTATTCAAACCTTCACCTACATCACAATTAATATCTATTTTTTCCATTTTAAAGAAGTTCAAAAACTTTTAAAATACTCTTAAATCCTAAAATTATGGTAATTAAAATGATAACCCCGGAAATTATATTTTGAGGTAAACTATTTTTATAATTTCCAAGTACAACTGATTTATTAACAACCCACAACAATAGCAATGCAATTACAGGCAATAAAATTCCGTTCGCAATTTGGGCAAATTTTATAATTTCAATAGGATTAAATTTCATAGAAGAAAAAAGGACTCCTAAAAACAAAATAAAACCCCAAACAATTCTAAATTTATAATCTTTTAAATTTGCTTCCCATCCAAAACAACTATTTACAACATATGCTGCTGCTAAAGGGGCTGTTATTGCTGAAGTTATTCCTGCAGCAAACAAACCTACACCTAAAAAGGTAGTAGCAAAACTACCATATAAAGGCTCCAAGCTTTTACCTAAATCCATAACATTTAAAACTTCTACTCCATTAATTGCAGCTGCGGCAACAATAATAGACATTGATACTAAGCCACCTAATATGATTGAAATTAGCGTATCCTTTCTAGCGTAAACAAGGTCTTCTTTATTTTTCCATTTTTCTTTGACCAATGAAGCATGTAAAAACAAGTTATATGGGACAACTGTAGTTCCAATTAAGCCAATAATAGTCAATAAACTATGTTCTGGAAAAGATGGAAAAAACATTCCTTTAAACATCAATCCCAAATCGGGTTTTGTAATAATTGCAGTAACAAAAAAAGAGAAACTCATAATAACAACCAGTGCTACTAAACTTCTTTCCAACACTTTATAATTCCCTATAAATAACAGTATAAAAGCAATAATTCCAATAAAAACAGGATAAACAGAAAACAAAGATTCCCCAAATACAGCAGACATTCCCAATGAAGCGCCACTAATATTTCCTGCTTCATAAGCTGCATTTCCAATAAAAATGGCTGATAAAATTAATATTATTGTTGCTTTTTTTAAAAATGAAGATTTTATTTGCTCTTTTATGACAGTGGCTAATCCTTTTTGAGTGATAATTCCAATTCGTACCGCCATTTCTTGTAAAACAACTGTTGCAATAATAGACAATGTCATTGCCCAAAGCAATGTATAACCAAACTTAACGCCAGACAATGTACATAATGTTACGGTTCCTGGTCCAATAAAAGCTGCTGCTATTAGCGCCCCAGGCCCAATGTTTTTAAACCATTTTATCATATTGAATCCTATTATTTTTTAAGTATCTCTCAAAAGTAATTAAAATAACTTCATCAAAAATGAAGGAAAATGATAATTTTAATTGTAATCCAATAAATTTATGATTAATTGAAAATTTGACTGTTAACTAAAAATTTAAAGGTTCCTTTAAAGTTATAAGTCCAAAGGAAATTTATCAATTTGCTTATATTCAATAAATTAATTACTTTAGAACGGTCTTTTGAGACTTATTTATTAATTAATACTTTTAATTATGACAAATTCAACAAACAAACCCAACACTACTTTTTGGATTATTAGCATTGTTGCTTTACTTTGGAACATTATGGGAGTTGTAGCTTATTTAGGGCAAGCCTATATGACTGATGAAGCTTTAGCCTTATTACCTGAAGCTGATCAAGCATTTTATAACAACGTACCTGCATGGGTAACAGCTGCTTTTGCCATTGCTGTATTTGCTGCAACATTTGGTTGTTTGGCACTTATATTAAGAAAGAAATGGGCAACTTCGCTATTTACTTTATCGCTTATTGCAGTACTTGTTCAATTTGTATATAATTTCTTTATACAAAAATATATGGAAGTATCTGGCACTAGAATGATTATGCCAATAGTTGTGATAGGTATTGCTTTATTTTTAGTTTGGTATTCCAAAAAATCTGAAGATAATGGTTGGATTTCATAAATAACCTTATATAAATTTAAAAGCCTGAATTTAAAATTCAGGCTTTTTTATGCTCCTAACTTAAATTGCTTTAGTATTTTTGAATCTCATGAAAAACCTTTTGATAATAGGATTTGTTTGGCTCGAGCCAGAATCAACAGCTGCCGGAACAAGGATGCTTCAACTTATAAATTTGTTTCTGCTAAATAATTACAAAATTACATTTGTTAGCACTGCTAAAAAAAATAAAAACTCATTTAATTTAGAAGAATTATCAATAAAAACAGAAGAAATTAAGCTAAATGATTCCAGTTTTAATGTGTTTTTAAATCTACTAAAACCATCAATCGTTTTATTTGATCGCTATTTAACTGAAGAACAATTTGGGTGGAGAGTTTCAGAAACTTGTCCAGATGCGGTTAGAATTTTAGATACTGAAGATTTACATTTTTTAAGAAAGGCAAGACAAATTGCATTTAAAAAAAATATTCCTATTTCTACAGAACTTTTAATGAGTGATACCGCAAAACGTGAAATTGCAAGTATTTACAGATGTGATTTAACCTTAATAATTTCAAAATTTGAAATGAAATTACTAAAAACAACTTTCAAAATAAATAAATCACTATTGCTATATGTTCCTTTTTTACTGAATAAAACACCATTGAATAATCTTCACTCCTATCCTAGTTTTGAAAACAGAACTCATTTTATAACCATTGGAAATTTTAAACATGAACCTAATTGGGATGCTGTTTTATATTTAAAAAATGAAATTTGGCCTCTTATTCTTCAAAAATTACCAAAAGCTCAAATGCATGTTTATGGCGCGTACACTACTGAAAAAGTACAACAATTGAATAATGAAAAAAAAGGATTTTTAATTAAAGGATGGACTGATAGTGTTGAAGAAGTCTTTAAAAATGCCAGAGTCTGTTTAGCTCCTCTTACATATGGAGCTGGATTAAAAGGTAAATTAATAGATGCTATGAAATATGGAACGCCAAGTATTACAACTACAATTGGAGCTGAAGCAATGCATCATAAATTAGATTGGAATGGTTTCATTGCAGACAACCCTATAGAATTTGCTCATAAATCTGTTCAATTATATGAAAATGAAAAAATTTGGACCGTAGCTCAACAAAATGGGATTAAAATTATAAATAAATGCTATTCCAAAGAAAAATACGGAAAGAAGCTAATTGAAAAAATAGAAGATTTTCAAGATAATTTAAAAACCAATAGATTAAAAAATTTCACCGGCGCCCTACTAATGCATCATACTTTAGAAAGTACAAAATATATGTCAAAATGGATTGAAGAAAAGAATAAGGAAGCGTAAGTTTATAAAATATTAAACCTAATAATTATACCCTAAGTATTTTCATAATATCAAAAGGTATTCGAACTGGTTTCATTGTTTTTTTATCGAGCAAACACCAAATCGTTTTTGCTTTTGCAATTATTTTAGCTCCTTTTTTGATTTCAACAAACCTTTCTGATTTCACACCATAAGAAACTCCTATCCAAGTATTTACTGTCAAATTATCATTTAGCTTAGCAGAAAACAAATAATCTACTTCATGCCTTAACACTACCCAAACATATTTATCATTCAAAATGGCATTACTAAGTTGTTCCCAGTGTTTTTCAGCCGCAATTTGTATCCAATAAATATATTGAACGTTATTTACATGATTTAAACCATCAATATCATTTGTATCAACAATCAAGTTATAGCTAAATTTATTTTTTATCATAACCTTTATTAAGTTACTAAATATATACTTTTTTTATAAAGTAATTTATTAGATAAATATTACAGGAAATAATTGGAATTAATAATGTTATAAATTACTTTTACTTAAGCTAAAAAGTTTAAAAATATATGATTTTTTACCATTATTTTTAAAATATTGCTAAAACATTTACAGTCGTAATGAATTGAGCCAAAGAAAATTATCGTGGGGACGACAGTTTTTTTCAAGTAAGTTGCGGCTGTTTTTTTATGCTGTAAATAATATTAAAACAGTTGCAAAACAAAATAATAGTACCGTTGTGGGGACGATTATTTAAAAGTTTTACAACTGTTTTTTACTGTGGGACGACAGTTTTTTTCAACTCTACAAATTAATACAGCAATTTTTTCCTTTAATAATTTTACCTATTTTATCTTTAAATTGAAAATCAGGAATTAAAGTATTAATGTAAATTTTATTTAGACTTTTTACGATTCCTTTTTTTCGTTTTTTTTCAACTAAAATCATACTATTAAATTTTAATGATTATTGTTTAATAAATATTTGAGTAAAGTAATTTCTATCTTCTGAATTCTTTTCGGTTGAAATACCAAAATGTGTATAATTCTCATTTTCTATAAGGGCTCTATGCCCATCGCTTTTTAACCAAGCATCCACTACTCCCTTTGCTGAATTATAACCATATGCCACATTTTCACCTACTGATTTCGCATTGGCATTTATCGCTAAATTTTCTTGTCTTTGTGGAAAATTATAATGATCAACCGAGCCAGTACTCACCATATATGTTGTATGTGTTAATGCAACAGAAGAAATAATATCTAATTTTTCAAGGGAATTTAACCCAATGGATATTCTATGGTCATTAACTAAATTAAGAATTTCTAGTTCTATAGAAGTATAGGTTACTTTGGTTTCATTTAATTCATTAAAATAAACTCCATCTTCTTCTTTTGCACAAGAGGTTATAAGGATAGAGAGTAAAAAAAATGTTACAATTTTAAATTGAAAAGATTTCATGCTAGTTTGGGGTTTGGGGTTTGGGGTTTAACAGCTTTTTATAAAATACAGCCGCAATTATTATCATTTATTACACCGTTGTGGGAAAGGTAGTTTTAGTGATTAATAGATTGCGACTGATTTTAAATATATGTATAGTTTTAATTGATTTTAACAACGTAATGCTCTTAAAATCAGTTAAAACTAACAGATAAAGTGGTTTCAAAAGTGTAGAATGAAAAATTCTTCTTTGAAAAACATTGTTATAGAGTACAACAATGAAAAGTGTAATTATTAAAATTA
>Ga0209231_1001177_pt1 | contig 10645 bp, 13 predicted proteins | sample Deesub45470m_DNA_FD_188086 | JGI IMG/M metagenome (GOLD analysis project Ga0209231, IMG submission 188086) | Deep subsurface microbial communities from North Pacific Ocean - 450_OLKR46/470m Metagenome (SPAdes) (version 2) | ecosystem: Environmental > Terrestrial > Deep subsurface > Unclassified ... | reverse complement strand
GAAACTCATTGATTTTAAAAATTTAATTCTTTTTTCAATTCCTTTGTTTCTGTCTCCGTAAGATGGTTTAAGAGAAATTATAATATTTTTTCTTTCATCAATTTTTGTTGTCATATTGTAGCTAACGGTTTTGGATATGGCAAGTTGCGGGTTTGAAGCCGAAATTTTCCATAGCTTGTTAATTTGTTTTAAAAGTAATAAAAAATATTCTATAAATCACAATGAAGCAATTTGTTATATGCGTTGTTGCAATTTAGCAGCTTTTTACTCCAACTTTAATCTGTCCGTTTTTAAACTCAATCCGTTTTAATTGGTTTATGTATTTCAACTTTCAAATCCGTTGTGATTGGAAAAATCTGGAATTTGTCAGTTTAGTTACAATTTGTCAATTTTAGTTTTTCGATTTGCTCAGTTTTTGTGTTTCAACTCTCAACTTTGCTATTTTACTCAAAATCTGATTGGTTCAATTCTAATTTTTTAGGTTCCAACTCTCAATTCCGTTATTAAAATCAATTTTATTTATTTCAATGAGAAAGTCCGATTGTGAAATAGTCCAACATCTCTTTTTTACTTTTTAAAACTCCAATTATGGATTTCCGACTGGAAATCCGCTGTTAATTGCAACGTTTTGCAGCTAAAAGAAGTGGCGGATTTGGAACACTAAACTGTCTATACCCACCAAACTTTATTAGTTGCACTACTGCTAATATTCGCACTTCCCCCGCCATTTTTTTTAGGTGCTGTTAGGCACAGTGGTTCTCTGGTCGGTTGAGTCATTATTTTGCAAAGTCCACAAATACAAATTTTAGTCCAGCAGTCAGTAACACAAGGAATAAACAAGTAATAATAACTTTATTATTAAACTTAATTGTCCCAAGATACGAACCTACAAGTCCGCCAATTACAACCGCAATAACCCAATAGAAAATATTGTGGTCAAGTTTATTGAGAGCGGTGAGGTGTCCGGCTAAACCTGCTAAAGAATTGCACAGAATGAAAAGTGCTGCTGTCCCTGAAGCATTTTTTACTGTTGTCCAATTCGCCATAATAATAATTGGTGAAAGAAATATTCCGCCACCAACACCAACAAGTCCAGATACAAGTCCGATGATTGCACCGATTATTAGTCCATATGCAACAGGCATTGGTTTTGGTTCTGTCTGTGTCGGCTTGATATATGTTTTAATAATAAGAAGCAAAGCAGAAATTATCAAAAATATTCCTGCGATTAATTTAAAATATTTAGGACTTATTGTAATGTAGCCACCAAGAAATGATAGAGGTATTGATGTAACAATGAAAGCAATAAATATTTTTTTGTCAAAACAGCCTGCTCTTATAAATTTTACGGATGCAATTGTTGCAACAATAATGTTTAGAACAAGGGAAGTCGGTTTAATTGTCTCTGGTGCAAATGAAAGTAATGCCATTATAGCCAGATAGCCAGAAGCTCCAGCGTGTCCGACAGAAGAGTATAGTGTCGATATAATTAATAAAAGGAAAAAAGTCAAGATAAAAATTTCTGTTGTCATATGTGTATTGTTTGTCGTGTTACCATTGTGCCTAACGGTTTTAATAAGATTTGTGCGGCGTAAAAATCGGAGATTTTTCCGTTGTAGCAAATCGTTAGTTGAATGTTTGTCGGTTTGTTATTTAGTTTAAATGTAAGCATAAATTTTATGAGGTGTTGGCTAACGTTTTTACAATCAATTTATCAATCTTAAAATTATCATATTATGAAAATCATTTTAAAGAATCTACTTTACTTTTTAGGTCGAGTATTAATGTGTTCTGTTCGTTCAGACGCTTTTCAAAATCAATTCGTAATGCGTTTTTTTCAATTTGTAAATTATGTAATTCTTTTATGGTTTCTTTTTGTGTATCTGCTCCCAAAATATTTGTAAAGAAATAAGAAATAAATCCACCAATAATTAAATAAATCAAATTAACGATGTTATCCCATTTTAATTTTTTCAAAGTTTTACGAGCTAACTCATTATTTTTTAATGCGGTATCAGCATCTAATAATTGTCTTTCAATTCCTTTTGCGTATGGTAAATTTTTTTTTAGTGTTTCTTCTGTTAATTTATATTCCTCCATAAATTTTAATCGTAATGTTAGCCAACGAGTTTTTATAAGATTTGTGCGACTGAGAAATCGGAGATTTTTCGGACGTAGCAAATCGTTAGTTGAATGTTTGTCAGTTCGTTATTTAGTTTAAAAGTAAGCATAAATTTTATGAGGTGTTGGCAACAGTATTTATCTTTTTACTCCAAATAATTTGTTCTTAAAATCAATCATTATAATATTATCGAAAAAGTACGGATTTGATATTAATCCATCAATTTGTTCCTCTTTAAAGAATTGAAGAATGTGTTCTGCATCTGTTCCGTATACGCGTTGATTTGACTTTAATTTTATACTTTCGATTTCCACTGCATAAATGTTTTTCGCTCCAGGTGAAACGACATTAATTCCCCAAGATGGAACCCGAATAGTATCTATATCTATTTTGTTTTTCCCAGTAAATTTTTCGTATAAAGGTATTGTTGTTGCTAATGGAGTTGTTGAAGAACCTGTGTCGAATAGAAAATTATAATATGAATTTTCTATTTTTAATTTTAAATTTATGAAACCTTTTTTTTCTATATATTCGACTAAATTAAATGAATTTTTAAAGTCAATTGATGTGCTGTCAAGAATAACAAATTTTTCATTTGGATAATCTATAACTAGTATTTTATTTTTAAATTCATTTGCTCCAATTGTCCCTATAATTTTCGATCCTTTTTCTCCCCAATCTTTCATTATTGGAAATTCAGATATTTGTGATTTTTTATTATCTAAATATAATTGATTTTTTATAGAATATTGATTAGTGTTAAAAGTATCAATTTTTGATGAAACTGATTTTATTTCTCTCAATGGGATTTCATAAAATTGAGACATATCCGCTCCTAAATCAAATTGCATTTCGTATTGAGTAGTATCATTTTCGAATGTAACTGGAACAAACATTGCTAATTTTTCATAGTATTTTCCAGATACAGAATCCGATTTAAAATAAAAATTAGACCATTTAATTTGTTTCTCAAAATTACTTTCCTTTTTACAGGAAAACATAATCAAAGTCAGAATAATTAAAATTGTATTTTTCATAGCTTTTCTTAAATTCAAATTTTTGTGTTCATATTGTTGCCAACGTGTTTGTATAAGATTAGTTGCGTGATTTAAGCACTAAAGTTAGCAAATAAATCACTGATAGAAAGTCCGCGAGGACTTTCGTAAGTATGCTAAAACCAGCAATTAATTTTATACGGTGTTGTGTGCAGTTATTTCTTTTTCTGTTTCGTCTATCAGTTTCATCAGTCCAATTAAATTATCTACTGTTGCACCTAAATCAAAAATTCCATTTTCGTCTATTAGTCTATATTCATAGCTAAGTTTAGCAACACCCATATGCTTACCTAAACGCCCAAATCTTGAAATACTTACATTTAATTCATTAGCTTTTTTAAAGAGAAATTTTCTATAAAAATCTCTACTCAATCTTCGTGTACTATCGTTAAAACTAATTAATTTAAAAGTTAACTTTTCTTGTTCTAACTGTAAATAAAACTCAATATCTAATTCTTTTATTTTAATGCGTTTATGATGCCACCAAAACCCTAAAAAGCCACCTCCTTTATTGGAAACATAATTCCATTCTCCGTTTATATAATTTTGCAAATTTGAATAAAAACCCTGCCAAGAATAATCTTCCCATTTATTTAATGGCAGAGAAGTGTAGCTGTTTATTTTAGAGTTTAGTTCTTTGAGGTTTTTGTAATAGTCTATTAATATATTATTTTGATTTGTTGTAGGAACAGTATTATAGTAATTATCAAGAATGCAAAGCATTTTATTTCTGGTATAAATTTCAAATCCAGAATTTTTTATAAAAGTAAAATTACTTTGTTCTTGCATTTTAAAATACAAAAGTACTATTTCAATATTTGTATTCTCGTAATGTTTTTTTGATATCTCAGCATACCTAACTAACTGATTTGAATGTTCCTTTGTTCCTTTTTTGTCTTCTATTACAAGGAAATACCTGTTGTTTACTAAAGCCCATACGTCAATATTGTTCCATTGTCGTCCTGATTTAACTGTTTCAATTTTATAGGAACTGTCCTTTCCTAATATTTCTTGAACAAATGAAACAGCACAAGCATTAAGATAACTATCAATTTTTTTGCAGTCAATATCTGCCCATTGAATAAGCCAAGCTAAAAAAGCATCTTGTGAAAGTTCTGATGTTGCATAATTAAATAGATTAGGCATTTCCATTCTTTAATTTTTAAATCATTTATATAAACTCTTTATAGAAAAAAACCAAAATAAAAAAAACATATAATTAGTGGTATAACGATATGATAAGATTTTCGAACTATACTTCTGTACTTTGGTGTAGTATCATAATAAGAATTATTTTTAAATCTTTTATCTATATTTCCACTTTTTGTTTCGTGTTTATAATGACCATCTTCCGTTGTTAAGATACCTGAATAAATAAAGTAAAATAAAAAGCCAAATGCCATAAATTTAAAATATTCGATTTCTTGAGATGTTATGTAAAAGATTATTGTAAAAAAAATAAAAAAGGTTGTTGGTAATATTATGTAACTCACTTTTTTTATGTTGTTCTTTTTTGAAGGTTGCAAACCAGAATAATAATCATCATCATTAATAAACTTTTTATAGATGAAGTTCGTAATTATATTGATAAAGATTATAGAAACAATTAAGGGCAATAGAATTTGAATTATTATAATGTACATAATGAATTGATTTAGTTAAAGTTTGATAGTTATTAAGAGAATATAATATGGTTTCTTTTAGTTTGATTGTAGTCTATTAATTTTTGTCTAATTTCTTTCATATTTTTTTTTGGAAGATATTTTGCTGAAACTGAACCACCAATCGCTCTTATCCATATGTCTGAACCAAATAAATGTTCATTCACATTAATTTTTCTAATAAATTTAAATGCAATAGTATCTGTATCAATACCAATAAAATACCAATTGCGTTTTGTTATTGTTATTATTTCTTGTTGTAAATCAACTTCAATTTTCCAAGGACTCAAAATGTGTTTTATCTCTCCATTAACAATCAGAGTAAAAATGTTAGATTTTGCAACTAATATTTCTTTCATTATACTGCATTTAATGGTTTACTAAATTCATCAATATTATGTTTAGTTACTTTTTGAGGTTTAGGATATTTATTTGCAAACATATATTTACCAACATATTTCATTAAGAAATATCCTATTAGAGTTATAACAGCTGTTATTCCTAAAGTGGTTAACAATTTATTTGGCCATTCATCTTTTAGTGATATATACGTAGTTGTCCCATAAACATAGTGAGAATATATTTCCGATAAAGAAAGCAATGGTTTTTTGAAATATTGGGAAAATGTTATATAAAATGCAAAAAACCAAATTAGAATAGTATATGAAGATGCTTTAAAGTTAGCGTAAATCTTTCTCATATTTTGCCAATCATCAATTGGTTTTGATTCCAACAATTTGATTCTCCATAAATTATTATCGATATAAGATTGGTTTTCATTTATTATTGAGTTTATCTCTTTTCCTCGGTTTCGGCGATTTGAGAATGAGCCATCTTGATTTCGAGGTAAATCTTCATCTAATCCCGCTTGTTTAGCATTCTGAACATTTCTATATGCAATAGGAATATTATCTGACATTTCTTTGAAATGTTCTTTTTCCTGTGTGTTCAGCCAAAAATCAGTGGCAGTTTTATTTGGATATTCTTTTTCTTTTTTTCGAAGTTTGAACCAATTTATAATTGTAATTATTCCAAAAATAATGGGAATTAGTGGAAGTAAAATTAATAATACTATTATACCAACGATTACTAAAAATCCTGTTGAATCATCTTTTCCGTTTTTTGCCATAGATTAATATTGTTAGTTTATTCTATATTTTTAATGATAGCACTCTGTTTTTTTAATTGCACACAACGTTGATGTATAAGATTAGTTGCGTGTTTAAGTACCTAATTTAGCAAATACAAACCGAATAGAAAATCCGCGAGGATTTTCGTAAGTAGGCTTGCACTAGCAATTAATTTTATACGGTGTTGTAACACGTTATTTTATTAACTTTAAAATTCCTTTTTTGAAATATAGATTTTGTGAGTTTCCAATTTCTCCATAAATCAGAACTTTATCATATCCAGCAATATTGCTCATAGAGCTTGTAGGTATTCCCCAAGAAAATCTACACTGCTTTTCTGTCATTCCAATTTTTACATTCCCATTTCTTATACTATTTAGATATGATGTATTAGATTTTGAGAACTCTAAAAAAGTTTCTTTTTCAATGAAAGTAGTTTTTGTTTTGAAAATATCAGAACTTTCTAAATTCAACCAACCTTTTTCTTCTAATTGGTCAAATGTTCCAGTAGGGTAAATAACTTCAAATTCTCCATTTAGTGTTACAACAATTCCAAATCCAGAAGATAACTTTGAAAACGTAACTTCACTTATTAAATATTCTTTTAGACCATCAATTTGTATTTTATCGCCATTTAGAGATTCTATTTCTGATTTTAATTTCAGAGGAATTATAGCTTTGTTTTCAAGTTTTGTTTTTATTGTATCAATAAAACTGTTAAATACATATTTGTCTATTGAACTCGGCTCAAAAAGAAAAATACCATCGTCATTTTTTATTTTTAGTACATCTTTGTATTCATAAATATATTCGACAACCTCAAAAGTTTTATTTTCAAATTTTTCAGAGTCAGAATAGCTAACTCGAGAGCCATCTACATTTTTAACTGTCCAAACCTTAAATAATGTAACTTTTTCACCAACGACACCAGCTTTATGTTCTTTCGTTAGCATCATATTACTGAAATCCATAAAACTTCCATCATATGGAATTGCTTTAATTTCAGGTTCTTTCGATTTATCTGCTACCTCTATTTGAGAATAACTATTGATTGATAATAAAATTAATAATCCTAAAAAAATATTTTTTTTCATTTCGTTTTTTTTTTTTAATGTGTTACAACGAGTTTTTATATGATTTGTGCGACTGGAAAATCGGAGATTTTTCGGACGTAGCAAATTATTTGTTAAATGTTTGTCGTTTGTACTAGCTCAAATTTAAGCATAAATTATATGAGGTGTTAGCAACTGTTAATTATTTTATTGCTTCTTCTAATTCGGATAATCTGAATCTTAATTTTTCCATTTCCTCATTATTTTTTTTTAAATCACCTTTTAACGAATCAATTTTTTTAAATAATGAAATAATTGTCTCATTTAAACCTATTATTTCTGATAATAATTTTTCTGTATTCATTTTAATTGCTTTTAAGTCTATTTTTTAAAATTGAATTCAATTTTTTCCTATCCTTATTAAATTCATTTATTGTATTTTCAGTCTGTAAAAATGAAATTTGCATTTGAATTCTATTAAATTTATTCTTGCATTCTCCATTATAAAATAAGACTCTTTCGTCTTGAATTACATACTCACATTCCTCAAGAATCCCCATTGTTTTTTTAAATAGATTTATTCCCAATGAATCCGAGATATAATTTTTTCTATTATCATTAAAGACTTCTTTATAGTCATTTCTCAATTCTTTAATAAAGTTTTCGCTAAATTTTCTACTAGGTTTTAATGAATCAATTGTTGAAATTAAATTCTTACTTGATTTTTCGTTTTGAATTCGAAATTCTCTTAAAACTTTTTCGCAATTTTCTATTATAGCTTTACTTTCCTCTAATGTAGTATCTTTTTCTAATCTAGAGATTGTAAGAAAATTTTGGATATTTGTTTTACTAAATTCTATTTTATATTGTTCAAATTGATCTTTTATAGCAAAGCTTTTTTCTTTTATATTTTCGATTAATTCAATGTTTTTTTTCTCACTGTTAGTTTGACAATTAGTGAAAGTTAAAATCATTAATATTAAAATTGTAATCTTTTTCATCATTTTATAGTTGCTAACGATTTTTTATAAGATTTGTGCGACTGAGAAATCGGAGATTTTTCCGCCAGAACAAATTTTAGTTGAGTGTTTGTCGGTTTGTAATAAATCCAATTTAAGCATAAATTTTATACGGTGTTGCCTTTTAGTGCTTTTTTTAATCTGTTTGTTAAAATCTAAAAATTGGAAAACTATTTTTCTGTTTTGGTTTTCCGTTTCAATAATCACGTTCAATTTGTAAAAAGTCTGAACTTTCTCGATTTGTTGAAAACTTGAATTGGAAAAACATCTTTCTGTTTTGATTTTCCGTTTCAACTTGTAAAAAGTCTGAACTTTCTCTGTTTGTTGAAATTTTGAATTTCATAAATTCTTTTTCTGTTTGGTTTTCCGTTTCAATAATCACGTTCAATTTGTAAAAGTCGGAACTTTCTTTGTTTGTTGAAATCTTGAATTGGAAAAATTCACTTTCTGTTTTGGTTTTCCGTTTCAATTTGTAAAAAGTCTGAACTTTCTCTGTTTGTTGAAAACTTGAATTGGAAAAATTCATTTTCTGTTTTGGTTTTCCGTTTCAATTTGTAAAAATTCTGATCTTTCTCTGTTTGTTAAAAACTTGAATTGGATAAATTTTTTTTCTGTTTGGTTTTTCCGTTTCAATTGGTAAAAACTCTGATCTTTCTCTGTTTTTTTTAAATTGTTCTCTTAAAATATTTCCTTTCTGCTTTTTTATTTCAATTTTCAAAATCAGCAAAATTTGTCTTTTTTGTGTAAAATTCCGACAGTTTCTTGTTTAGCAGAATTTTTTTCTGGCATTAAAGGCAACGGGTTTTTATAAGATTTGTGCGACTAAAAATCGGAGATTTTTCGGACGTAGCAAATCGTTTATTGAATGTTTGTCGGTTTGTGCCAGTTCAAATGTAAGCATAAATTTTATGAGGTGTTGTGTAATGTGGTTTTGAGTAAGAATTATTATATTTTGTTAAAAATTAATCCGTTACAATTTTAAAAATCTGTTTTATTTGTTAAAATCTGAAATTTGTCTTTTTAGTTTTTACTTTTATTTTTTTGCATTTTTGTTTTATTGTTCAATTTTGAAATGATTGAAAACTTATAAATCTTTCTCGGTTTGTTGTAATTTTTCTTTTTAGGTTTTTCGTTTCGTTGCTCAATTCCAAAATGATTGAAAAAGTCAAAAATCTTTCTCAATTTGTTGTAATTTGTCTTTTTAGTTTTTTCCGATTCGTTGCTCAATTCCGAAATGATTGAAAAGTCGGAAATTTTTCTCAATTTGTTGCAATTTGTCTTTTTAGTTTTTCAGATTCGTTGCTCATTTTTTTTCCAATTTGTTGCTCAAATCTGACCGTTTCAATTTCATTCTGTGCGTAAGTCAGAAAGTCCAATTTTTAAAACTCATAAAACTCAAATTAGGAATTTCAGAGGAAATTCTGCCATATTACACAACGAGTTTGAATATGCTTTGTTGCGTTTTTAAACACCTAATTTAGTAAATAATTACCGATTAGAAAATCCGCGAGGATTTTCGTAAGTAGGCGAGAACCAAGCAATAAAGTATATGCAGTGTTGGGCAATCGTATTTATTTATCTTTTTTATTATTCTGTTTTCTCATTTCGATTAAGATTGACTCAAGCTTTTTATTGTTCTCGGTTTTATATTCATTGAATTCCTCTCTTATATCGCTTATCAATTTATTTGTTTTTTTAATATTATCAGATTGCTTTTCGATAAGTCTATTATTATTCTTTAAGTCAAAAGAATTTTCATTAGTTTTCTCTAGAGTTTCTTTTATGCCTGGAACAACTACATTATCAAGTGTGTTGTTTGTAGAATATGTTGAATGTAGATTATAAGAAAAATGTAAAAAAACAATAATGAAAATTATAATACTATACTTTTTCTTATCCAAAAATGGAATTCTATGCAGAAAAAGAGAATAAATTAAATCCATTGTATCATCTGGAGAGTAATTATCTCGCTCTGCCTTTATAATGACTTCTTTTACCTCTGAAATTATCTCTTGATTTTCTTGAAATGCTTTTTCAATCTCTTCTTCTGTGAAATTTTCGGGATTCAAATCACCTCCAAATTCATTGAATGATTCTCTATAATTTTCAAAAGCGTTAAAAATTCCTATAGTTTTAAGTGCTTTCAGTGATTCACTAGCTTGTTTTGAAATTTTATAAAAATCGGATGTAAACAATGATTGACTTCCGATTAATGGTTGAAGTTTTTGAGCAATAGATTGAAATGAATCTATTCGATACTTTTGCTGTTCCTCAATTATTTTTGATAATCCAATAAGTTGTGGTTGTAAACCTAAAAGAACATTCTGTTGATTTGAAATAATTGAACTTACTTGTTTGGCAACCTCTTGAAGTTGAATTATAGATTCGTTTCTAAAAATAGATTCGCTAAATTTAGGAATCTTTGAATCTATTGGGATGTTCAATTTATTATTCTTTTTCATTTCTGACATATGTTGCCCAACTTGTTATATCATTTCAAATATAACACTTTATGGTTAATAATTTCCGGATAAACGCATGTTTTCATTGTCTTTTTTGGGATCAAAAAGATTTTTTACGGCAAGGTCTAACGGACTTTCAATTTT
>Ga0209231_1001176_pt1 | contig 10655 bp, 8 predicted proteins | sample Deesub45470m_DNA_FD_188086 | JGI IMG/M metagenome (GOLD analysis project Ga0209231, IMG submission 188086) | Deep subsurface microbial communities from North Pacific Ocean - 450_OLKR46/470m Metagenome (SPAdes) (version 2) | ecosystem: Environmental > Terrestrial > Deep subsurface > Unclassified ... | reverse complement strand
AGATATTGTGCTCGTAATGTTTGAGCAGAATGTCGCGCAGGGCGTTGTAATCTGGCGCTTCCGGTTCGATGTCGAAGCCGATTTTGAGCAGGCCGCGCGAGCCGTGCGAGGCTTGTGGGCGGATGGTTGCCAGAGGAAGTGGCGGTAGTTGACGCGCGGCGCGAGCGTGATTGAGTGCGGCGGCCAGATCGGGTGCGGTGTCGGCGAAGGTGCCGTCCAGGTCGAACAGGACGGCTTTGACAGGGTTTATTTTTCCGGCTGCTCTCGCATCGGCGCGGGAACAGGCATTATTCAAGACGGCAGGCCATCATGTAATTCACGTCCGTATCTTTGCCTAAGGAATACACTTTGCTGAGCGGGTTGTAGCTCATGCCGATCAGGTCGGTCACATTCAGCCGGGCATTGCGACAGGATTGGGCCAGTTCGGAGGGCTTGATAAATTTGGCGTAGTCATGCGTGCCGCGCGGCAGCATATTCAGCACATATTCCGCACCGATTACGGCGAACAAATAGGATTTAGGGTTGCGGTTGAGCGTGGAAAAAAATACCCAACCGCCCGGTTTGACTAGCTTTGCACAGGCCGCAATCACGCTGTCCGGGTTCGGTACGTGTTCGAGCATTTCAAGGCAGGTGACGATGTCAAAGGAGCCGGGACATTCGGCGGCCATATCTTCCACGGCGATCTTGCGGTAATTGACCTGTTTTCCGCTCTCCAGCAGGTGCAGTTTGGCAACTTGCAGGGCTTTGTCGGATAAATCAATGCCGGTGACGCTTGCATTCAGTCCGGCCATGCTTTCCGACAGAATGCCGCCGCCGCAGCCGACATCCAGCACGGTTTTTCCGGCAAGTCCGGCAAAGCGATCGATATAGTTCAGGCGCAGCGGGTTGATTTCGTGCAGAGGCTTGAATTCGCTATGCGGATCCCACCATTTGTGGGCTAACTGGGAGAATTTTTCGATTTCGACGGGGTCAGCGTTGCTCATGGCGGGTGTGTGGTTGGATGGCTAGGCCGCGACTTTAGCAAAACTTGTTACTGTAGCCAAATATTCCTGCGCCGGTCAGGTTTTCTGGCAGCCGCCAGGCTAATGTCGCAGGCAATGGCTGGCTTGAAAATGTTAGCTTGTGGTAAACTTGCGAGCTGTTTTTTTGAGTTAACTACACACATACCCATGGAACAATTCGCTAAAGAAACTCTGCCGGTCAGCCTTGAAGAAGAAATGCGCAAGTCCTATCTGGACTATGCGATGAGCGTAATTGTTGGACGTGCGCTGCCGGATGTGCGTGATGGCTTGAAGCCCGTACACCGTCGGGTGCTGTTTGCGATGCACGAACTGTCGAATGACTGGAATCGCGCTTACAAAAAATCGGCGCGTATCGTCGGTGACGTAATCGGTAAGTATCATCCGCATGGCGATACCGCTGTGTATGACACCATCGTACGTATGGCGCAGCCGTTTTCGTTGCGTTATATGCTGGTGGACGGACAGGGTAACTTCGGTTCGGTTGACGGTGATAATGCGGCGGCGATGCGTTATACCGAAATCCGCATGTCCAAGATTGCGCATGAGCTGCTCTCTGATCTGGATAAGGAGACGGTGGATTTCGGCCCGAACTATGACGGTTCCGAGCATGAGCCGCTGGTGTTGCCTGCACGTTTCCCCAATCTGTTGGTGAATGGTTCTTCCGGTATCGCGGTGGGCATGGCGACCAATATTCCGCCGCACAATATGTCCGAGGTGATCGACGCCTGTCTTGCGCTGCTGAAAAATCCTGATATGGATATCGAGGAGCTGATTGAATATGTTCCAGCCCCAGACTTTCCTACAGCCGGTTTTATCTATGGTCTGGCGGGAGTAAAAGATGGCTACCGTACCGGCCGTGGTCGGGTGGTTATGCGCGCGCGCTGCCATTTCGAGGATATTGGCAAGGGCGAACGTCAGGCTATTATTATCGACGAGCTGCCGTACCAGGTGAACAAGGCGAATCTGCTGATGAAAATCGGCGAGATGGTGCGCGAGAAACGTCTGGAAGGTATCTCGGAAATTCGCGACGAATCGGACAAGTCCGGGATGCGCGCGGTGATCGAGTTGAAGCGTGGTGAGAATGCCGATGTGCTGCTCAATCGCTTGTACAAAGATACCCAGATGCAGGACAGTTTTGGTATCAATATGGTCGCCATCGTGGATGGTCAGCCCAGGTTGCTCAACCTCAAACAGGTCATGGATGCATTCCTGCGTCACCGACGCGAAGTCGTCACCCGTCGCACCCTGTTTGAGCTGCGCAAGGCCCGTGAACGCGGCCATGTGCTGGAAGGTTTGGCTGTTGCGCTTTCTAATGTGGACGAGATTATCGCCATGATCAAGGCCGCGCCGTCTCCTGCTGATGCTAAACGTGAACTGATGGCACGCAGCTGGCGTTCTTCGCTGGTCGAAGATATGTTGAGCCGCGTCAGCGAGGCATCGCGCCCGGACGGACTGGCACCTCAGTTCGGTCTGGTGAACAAGGAGGGCGCACGCTGGTACCACCTTTCCGATGCGCAGGCGCAGGCTATTCTGGAATTGCGTCTGCAACGTCTGACCGGTATGGAGCAGGACAAGATCATCGGCGAGTACCGCGATGTGATGGATAAGATTGCCGATTTGCTCGATATTCTGGCCAAGCCGGAACGCGTTACCACCATCATCAGCGACGAGTTGATAGCCGTAAAAGCGCAGTTTGGCGATAAGCGTCGCAGTGAAATTGTCACGCACACTCATGATATGAGCATGGAAGACCTGATTCCGCCGGAAGACGTGGTGGTTACACTCTCGCACGGCGGTTATATCAAGGCGCAGAAAATGGATGAGTACCGTGCGCAGAAGCGCGGCGGGCGCGGCAAACAAGCCACCACGAACAAGGAAGATGATTTCATCGACAACCTGTTCGTCGCTAATACGCACAATTTCATTCTGTGCTTCTCCAATCGCGGCCGCGTTTACTGGCTGAAGGTTTATGAAGTGCCGCAAGGCAGCCGCACGGCACGCGGCAAGCCTATCGTGAATCTGCTGCCGCTGGAGGATGGCGAGAAGATCAACGCGATCCTGCCGGTGACCGAATTCGTCGAAGATAAATACGTGTTCTTCGCTACGTCCAACGGTACGGTGAAAAAGACTGCGCTGAACGATTTCTCCCGTCCGATGAAGCGCGGCATTATCGCGATCAATCTGGATGAAGATGACTATCTGATTGGCGTTGCGATTACTGACGGTCAGCACGATGTGATGCTGTTCTCGAACGGCGGCAAGGCCGTGCGTTTCGATGAGAACGATGTGCGGGAAACCGGTCGTGCCTCACGCGGCGTGCGCGGGATGAAGCTGGCCGCCAAACAGCATGTTATTTCATTGCTGGTAGCCGAGAATGAAGAGCAAAGCGTGTTGACCGCGACCGAAAATGGTTACGGCAAGCGCAGCCCGATCGCGGAATACACCCGTCACGGACGCGGTACGCAAGGCATGATTGCGATTCAGGCTTCAGCACGCAACGGCAAGATGGTTGCGGCGACGCTGGTGAGTGCCGATGACGAGATCATGTTGATCGGTACCAGCGGTGTGTTGATACGTACGCGCGTCAGGGAAATACGCCAGATGGGTCGCACTACGCAGGGCGTGATACTGATGAATATGGAGAAGGGCGAGAAACTGGCCGGTCTGAGTCGTCTTGTCGAGCCGGAAGAAGAGCAGGAAGAAGGTCAGGAAGGTCAGGAAGGTCAGGAAGGTCAGGAAGGTCAGGAAGGTCAGGAAGGTCAGGATCAAGAGGGTGGGATTGAGGATTGAGTTCGCAGCTGCTCACGAAACAACGCAGCCAAGGCCGCTGTTGCTGAATGAAAGACCCTGTTTCTGAATGAAGGATTGAGTTAAAGGCGGCGCGCCGAGTTTTCTCAATTCTCAATTTTCGACTTTATATTTTTTACTGAAAATTTAGGAGTGGCAATGACTATCTACAACTTTAGCGCGGGTCCGGCAGTATTGCCGAAAGAAGTGTTGCAACAGGCACAGTCGGAAATGCTGGACTGGCAGGGCAGCGGCATGTCCGTGATGGAAATGTCGCATCGCGGCAAGGAATTCATGGGTATCGCGGCGCAGGCCGAGGCCGATTTGCGCGAGTTGATGGACATACCAGCCAATTACAAGGTGTTGTTTCTGCAAGGCGGCGCCAGTGCACAGTTCGCGATGATCCCGATGAATTTATTGCGCGGCAAGACGACAGCGGATTATTTGAATACCGGCGAGTGGTCGAAGAAGGCAATTTCGGAAGCGAAAAAATTCGCCAGCGTAAATGTCGTTGCGACCAGTGCAGACAAGAATTTTTCCTACGTGCCTGATTTTGCGGCATGGAAGTGCGATCCGGATGCGGCTTATCTGCATTTCACCCCCAATGAAACCATAGGTGGGGTTGAATTCAACTGGCTGCCGGAGGCCGGTTCCGTACCGCTGGTGGCGGATATGTCCTCCACTATTTTGTCGCGTCCGGTCGATGTGTCCAAATATGGTCTGATCTATGCGGGTGCGCAAAAAAATATCGGCCCGGCGGGTCTGACTATTGTTATCGTGCGTGAGGATCTGATCGGACAGGTGGTCGCGGGTACGCCGACCATGCTGGATTACAAGACGCATGCCGATAACGACTCCATGTACAACACGCCGCCAACCTACGGCATCTACATCGCCGGTCTGGTGTTCCAGATGTTGAAACGCAACGGCGGTATCGCCGCGATGGAGCAAGCCAATATCGCCAAGGCTAATCTGCTGTACGCCGCGATTGATGGCAGCAACAGTTTCTACAACTGCCCGGTCGCAATCGCCAACCGCTCGCGCATGAATGTGCCATTTACCCTGAAAAATGCGGCGCTGGATAGCGCATTCATCAAGCAGGCGGACGCGCGTGGTTTGTTGCAGCTCAAGGGCCATCGTTCGGTGGGCGGCATGCGCGCCTCAATCTATAACGCGATGCCGCTGGCCGGTGTGCAGGCGCTGGTGGAATTCATGAATGAGTTTGCACAGAGCAACGGTTGAATAATCATGGGCGGGATGCGGCGCATGCAAGCCGCATCTAATATGTAAATAACCGCGTTAATTCAAGATCATAACAGGTGAATAATGGCTAATCCTTACCGTATCCTCACACTGAACAAGATTTCCGCTTCAGGACTGAAACGCTTTCCCTTTGCCACTTACAAGGTGGGAACTGATGTTGCCGAGCCCGATGCCATTCTGGTGCGCTCGCAAGTCATGCACGACATGGTGATTCCTGACAGCGTGAAAGCGATTGCGCGCGCGGGTGCGGGAACCAATAATGTGCCCGTCGCCAAAATGACTGCGCGCGGTGTGCCGGTGTTTAATGCAGCGGGTGCCAATGCCAATGCGGTTAAGGAACTGGTGCTCGCCGGCATGTTGCTTGCGTCGCGCAATATCGTGCCTGCGCTGGGATTTGTCGCAGGCTTGCAGGGTGATGATGCCAGTCTGCACAAGCTGGTGGAAGACGGCAAAAAGAACTATGCCGGCATAGAATTGCGCGGACGCACGCTGGGCGTTGTCGGTCTGGGTGCGATTGGCCGCCTGGTGGCTGATGCGGCGCTGGGTTTGGGGATGCGCGTCTATGGTTATGATCCCGAGATTACCGTCGAGGGCGCGTGGAGTCTGTCCTCGCAAGTGAAAAAAGCGCAAAGCATAGAAGACCTGCTTAAAAATAGCGATTTTGTGACGCTGCATGTGCCCCTGCTGGACGCGACGCGCGGCCTGATCAACGAAGCGCGCGTAAAGGCGATGAAATCGGGTGCGGTGCTGTTGAATTTTTCGCGCGACGCGATCGTGGACAGCGATGCGGTTCTGGCCGGTCTGGCCAACAAGCGTCTGCGCAGTTATATCTGCGATTTCCCTGCGCAAAAATTACAAAACGAGCCAGGGGTGCTGACGCTGCCGCATCTGGGCGCCTCTACCGAGGAAGCCGAGGAAAATTGCGCGGTAATGGTGGTGGACCAGGTGCGCGAGTATCTGGAGCACGGCAATATCACCAATACGGTGAATTTTCCGACGCTGGTGATGCCGCGCGAATCGGCGTTCCGTCTGGCGGTTGCCAATGCCAATGTGCCGAATATGCTGGGGCAGATTTCCACTACGCTGGCGCAGTCGGGTATCAATATTCACACCATGATGAACAAGTCACGCGGTGAAATGGCGTACACGCTGGTCGATACGGATTCGGCTATTCCCGCTGAATTGATCGCGCATATCGCGGCCATCCCCGGTGTGCTGATGGTGCGTGATCTGCCTTTTCCGGTACTGTCATGAGCGCACAATTGAATCAGTATCGCGAGCAGATAAATCATCTGGATGACGAGCTGCTCAGGCTGGTTAATCAGCGTGCTGTCCTTGCGCAACAGATCGGTCACGTCAAGGAATCTGAAAAACAGCTGCACGGACAACAGGATAGCGTGGTGTTGCGTCCAGAGCGCGAAGCACAGGTGTTGCGCCGTCTGCAAGCCGCCAACCCTGGGCCGTTGAGCAATGCGGCTATCGCAGCCCTGTTTACCGAGGTAATGTCGAATTGCCGTGCGCTGGAAGCACCGATGACGGTGGCCTATCTCGGGCCGGAAGGCACATTTACCGAAGCGGCCGCACTCAAGCGTTTCGGTACGGCGGTGCAGGGGCAATCGTGCGCGACCATAGATGATGTGTTTCGTGCGGTGGAAAGTGGCGCGGTTCAATATGGTGTCGTGCCGGTTGAAAATTCTACCGAGGGTGCTATCGGTCGCACGCTGGATCTGTTTTTGCAAAGCGGCCTGAAAATCTGCGGTGAAGTGATGCTGGCGATACATCAATGCCTGCTGTCCACTCAGTGTGATATGGCCGAAATTCAGACGGTGTATTCGCATCCGCAATCTCTGGGGCAGTGTCAGGGGTGGCTGAACGTGAATCTGCCGCATGCGGCACGTATTCCCGTGTCGAGCAATGCGGAAGCGGCGCGGCTGGCAGCAGAGCAGGCTAACAGTGCCGCAATTGCGGGTAGTCAGGCCGCGCTGCATTTTAAACTGCAAGTATGCGTAGAAAATATTGAGGACGATGCCAGGAATGCCACGCGTTTCCTGGTGCTGGGAAATCAGCAGGTGGCACCGTCCGGCCTGGACAAGACTTCACTGGTTTTGTCTGCGGTGAATCGACCCGGTGCGGTGCATGACTTACTGGTTCCGCTGGCGAAGCATGGCGTTAGCATGACTAAGTTTGAGTCACGCCCGTCACGTTCCGGCGTATGGGAATACGTGTTTTACGTGGATATCGAAGGGCATCAGGCGGATAGCAAGGTGGCTGCCGCGCTGGCTGAGCTCAGACAATCTGCGGCTTTTATAAAAATTTTGGGTTCGTATCCGGTTGCGGTGTAGGGCGGGTTTGCCCTAAAGGGTGCAGCCTGCCATCAAATAGAGGTGTATTAAAAATGGCAATAAAACAATTGGCTTGGGAAGTGGATTTTCTAAAAGACAACCCGGCTTTTCAGTGCGACAACTACGGTGTTCCTCCCGATGCGCGCCACATCAGCTATCCCATCAGGATGGTGAGGTACTGGTTCATCTATCATTTTCTGCGTGAAGAATCCGCGCGCCGTGGTGCGCTGAATGTCTGCGAAATTGGCGTGGATATCGGGCAGATGCTGGGATTTTTGAGAGCATCCGAAGCACTGGGCGGCGGCAAGGTTGAGCTGGCCAGCTGGGATGCGGTCGATGCGCTGATACGCGAGGATATACTCAAGCGCGTGGGGTACAACGAGTTTTATCAGGTTGATCTGGAAAGCGCCGAATTTGCCCTGAGCGATGACAAGCAATATGACGTGATGATTCTGTTGCATGTGCTGGAACACTTGTTCAAGCCGGAGGAACTGGTTGCGAAAATCGTGCCGCATCTGAAGCCGGGCGGCATGCTGATAGGCGGCTTGCCCTCCACACCCAAGTCATTTGCACAGGCACGCGAAGACAAGATACGCGCGACAGCCCGTAAATTCGGCCATGTCAGCGTGTTTTCACCCGAACGCGTGCGTGAAATGGCACAAGCGAACGGACTGGAAGTAGAATTTCTGAGCGGTGCATTCTTCATGCGCAAAAAAGGTTTTTTCCTGGAAAACTATCAGTGGTGGCTGCGTTTCAACCTGTGGTTCGGTGCAACATTCCCCGGTTGGCCGGGCGAGACTTACTGGATTTTGCGCAAGCCTCTGTAGGTTGCGTCAGGATAGAACTATGGATTACACACAATTGGCTCCGGCCTACATACGTGCAATAGCGCCTTACCAGCCCGGCAAGCCGATTTCCGAGCTGGAGCGTGATCTGGGCATTACGGATATCGTCAAGCTGGCCTCCAACGAGAACCCGTTGGGCGCGAGTCCTATGGCGGTCGCTGCCGCGCGTGCCGCGCTGGACGAAATCAGTCTGTATCCGGACGGCAACGGTTATGCGCTGAAAGAGGCGCTGGTGCAGCGCTACGGCGTCTCGCACAGTCAGCTGGTATTAGGGAATGGTTCCAATGATCTGCTGGAACTGACGGCGCGCGCTTTTTTGACCGTAGGCGACAAAGTGGTGTATTCCGATCACTCGTTTGCGGTATATCCTCTGGCGACACAGGCGGTGGGTGCGATTGGCATCAGTGTCGCCGCACGGGATTATGGACACGATCTGGACGCGATGCGTCTGGCCGCGGTAGAGCAGGGTGCCAAGCTGATTTTTATCGCCAACCCGAATAATCCGACCGGCACCTTTTTGTCCGGCGATGCGCTGTATGCATTCATGCGCGCCTTGCCTGAGAATATATTGGTGGTGCTGGACGAAGCCTATAACGAATATCTGCCCGAAAACTGCCGTTACGACAGTGTGAGCTGGTTGGCAGAGTTTCCTAATCTTTTGATTTCGCGCACTTTTTCAAAAGCTTACGGTCTGGCCTCGCTGCGTGTCGGTTATGCGCTGGGTGATCCGCAGGTGATCGATATGCTGGGGCGGGTGCGACAGCCCTTTAACGTAAACAGCATGGCGCAAGCCGCCGCGCTGGCTGCGTTGCAGGATATAGAATTTGTACAGCGCACTTTTGAATTGAATCTGCGCGGTATGGCGCAGCTGACAACAGGTTTGCGCGCTTTAGGTCTGAAATACATTCCGTCCTTCGGCAATTTTGTCAGCTTTCATGTAACGAATGCAGCGTGGATTTACCGCCGCTTGCTGGAATCAGGCGTGATTGTCCGTCCAGTAGGCAATTACGCGATGCCGGACTATTTGCGTGTGAGCATCGGTCTGGAAACACAGAATCAGAAATTTTTATCTGCCTTGAAGCAGATACTCGGAGAAACAGCATGATTATAGTAATGGGTAGAGATGTCACCGACGAACAAATCGGTACGGTGGTTAAACGGCTTGAAGTGGCGGGTCTGAAGGCTAATATTTCACGCGGCATCGAACGCACGGTAATCGGTGCGATCGGTGATGAACGCCAGCTGAGTGAAGAAATGTTCACCCCTTTGCCGGGCGTAGAATCGGCAATGCACGTCACCAAACAATACAAAATCGTCTCGCGCGAATCCCACCGCGATAATACCGTGATCGATATTGGCGGCATCCAGCTGGGTGGCAATCAGATTCAGGTGATCGCCGGTCCCTGCTCGGTAGAAACTCAGGAGCAGATGGACTTGTCCGCGCAATTTGTGGCCGAGGCGGGTTGTCGCCTGATGCGCGGCGGGGCATTCAAACCGCGCACCAGCCCTTATGCTTTTCAGGGTCACGGTGCCAGCGGCCTGGATATGTTCCGCAAGGCGGCAGAAAAATACAAGTTGCCTATCGTCACGGAGTTGATGGATGCACGTCAGCTGGATACCTTCATGGAATACGATGTGGACGTGATCCAGATCGGTACGCGCAACATGCAGAATTTCGATCTGCTCAAGGAAGTCGGGCGCATTAACAAGCCGGTAATCCTCAAGCGCGGCATGTCAGCGACCATCTCCGAGTGGCTGATGGCGGCGGAATACATCGCGGCGGGCGGCAATCACAACATCATCTTCTGTGAGCGCGGCATTCGTACCTTTGAAACCTATTACCGCAATGTGCTGGACGTGACTGCAATCCCGGTACTGAAGAAAGAGACGCATCTGCCGGTGATCGTTGATCCTTCGCACGCAGGCGGCAAGGCATGGATGGTGGCTGCCCTGTCGCAAGCGGCGGTCGCCGCAGGCGCGGATGGTCTGCTGGTCGAGATGCATCCCAGTCCGTGTGATGCCTGGTGTGATGCCGATCAGGCACTGACCCCGCAGGAGCTGAAAAAATTGATGGGCACGCTGGGCGCAATCGCCGGTGCAATCGGGCGCACGCTTTAAAGCGGGTAATGGACTGTTAACCTGACGGAGCCCTGGAATGCGCATAGCACTAAAATTATTGCTGCTATTACTGGCAATCAGTATCGCTCCATCCGTGTCAGCCATGTCACTGGGTGAAGGGAAAATACGCAGCCATATAGGCGAGCCGTTTCAGGCTGATATATCCTTGCTTGGCAGTTACAGCAAGGATGTCAAGTTCTCGCAGGTTAACAGCGCCGAATGTCGTTCATCGATCATCGGGGTGACGGCGAATGGATGTGATGCGCTTTATGAAGGAC
>Ga0209231_1001174_pt1 | contig 10660 bp, 9 predicted proteins | sample Deesub45470m_DNA_FD_188086 | JGI IMG/M metagenome (GOLD analysis project Ga0209231, IMG submission 188086) | Deep subsurface microbial communities from North Pacific Ocean - 450_OLKR46/470m Metagenome (SPAdes) (version 2) | ecosystem: Environmental > Terrestrial > Deep subsurface > Unclassified ... | reverse complement strand
GCGCACTCGCCATATCCAGTTCCGCAATCGTGTCCGCACTGCGTTTCAACCAGCCATCCCTGTCCGCCTGCGATGTCCTGTCCATTGCACGGTGCCAGCCCGACGTCAGCTCCTGCACCCTGTTGCGCAACTGCTGCACGCTGACCAGATGGTCGTCCATTCCGATCTTGGCCACCTGCAATTCCTCCATCATGGCAGCCAGGTTTTCCAGCTTATTCACATTCACACGTACTACATCCACGCCTGCAACAGGCTTGCCGAGCTCGGAAGACGATGCGGTCGCGCGCTCTGCCGGTGCAGGTGCTGCGGCTGCGGCTGCGGCTGCGGGCGCATAATCCTGCAACGCCGGATCTGGCTGTGATGCCGCGACTTTTAATCTGGCGACCAAGCCGTCCTTGTCGAACCCCGGTGTCTGCTGAGAACCAAAACCCGCCATAGCCTGCCGCATCGCATCCAGCGACTCCAGCACGAGGTCTGTCACCGCACCGTCGGGGCTGCGGTTTTCGCGTTTCAAAACAGCAAAAATACTCTCCAGATGATGGGCGATATCGGCGACATCCGTTGCTTCCACCCCGCGTGCGGCACCCTTGATATTGTGAGCCGCACGAAACACGCTCTCCAGCGTCTGACACCGTTCGCCGTCCTCTACGCCCTTTTCCAGCATCAGCAGCCCATCGGTAATATTCTGGAGTTGCTCTTCCAGCTCGATGGCAAAGGTGTCCATCAGCATGCGCATCAATTCCTGATCGAGTCCTAGGGGCATAGTCGTTCCTGTCGAATGTTTCTGCTCACCCTCACAGCTTGTAGGTGCTGACACTGTCGCGCAGCCGTTCGGCCACGCGACGCAAATCCGCCGACGAGCTCTTGCTCTGCTGCGCACTGCTGACAAATTGCGCCGTCACCTTGTTGATTTCCTTCATCGCCATGGTCACCTGTTCCAGCCCGATAAAACCCTGCCGCACCACGGCGGTAATCTGCTGGCTGGCCATGGCCGTCTCGCGCACCACCTCGCCCAGCTGATTCATCACTTCTCCGCTACGCTGCACCGACACCATCCCGGCATCCACGCCCTTGCTGCCTTCCTCGGTTGCCATCACGGCTCTGTCCGTGGCATGGCGTATGTCCTGCAATATTTTCTGCACCTGCGCGGTGGATTGCTGCGACTGTTCCGCCAGTTCACGCACTTCCGCGGCCACCACCGCGAAGCCTTTGCCCGCCTCGCCCGCCTTGGCCGCCTCGATCGAGGCATTCAGCGCCAGCATTTTGGACTGCTGCGCCAGATTGGTCACCACGGCAGTGATCTCGCCGATCTGCTGGGTTTGTTCGCTGAGCGCCAGTATGGTCTGCGCGATGCCTTCCACACGTTCGCGAATCGAAATCATGCCCGCAATGGCTTGTTCCACCGCTACGCCACCCTGTTCGCTCTCGCGACGGCTGCGTTCCGCCACTTCGCCCAGCACTTGCACTTTCTCCATGGTCTGCGCCGACATCGCCTTGATTTCATCCAGCGATGTCGTCGTCTGGTTGACCGCCGCCGCCTGCTCAGAGGCACCCGCCGACTGACCGTTGATCGACTCCTGCAACTGTTCCAGCGTGCTGTAGATGGTATTGATCGCCTCGGTAGTACCCGATGCCACACCCGCCAGGCTTTCCGTCATGGTATTGAGATTGCGCCCCAATTGCGCCAGATCATCATCGCCCGTGACCTCCAGTCGTTTGCTCAGATCGCCTTGCGCCACGCTGGCGATAAAGGTCTGATAGGCCGCCAGCCGGGTTTCAAGATCCTCCTTCGACATGCTCACACCGCGCAAATCGGTCATCAGTCCATGTATGTAGGTATCCATGGCCAACTGGGAATCAATGGAAATGATTTTATGCACGGCTTGCAGAGCCGCCTCACGCTTACGCGCATTCCAGCGGTATTCGCGCTGAACCAGTTTGACGATTTCGCAGCTGTACACGCTGTAGCTGCCCAGATACCAGCGCGGAGTCAGGCCTATCCGGTTGTGTATCACGCCGATCTTGAGGCGCCGCTCAAAATAGGCATCGCCATAATCTCCGTCGAACATTTCCAGCAAATAGCGTTTCTGCGATGTCTTGAGGCGGTCGATATTCGATCCAGCATCCTTGATAACGGCCATCAGCTCCTTGTAGCGCTCGATGTTGGCATAAAACACATCGACGAAGGCCTCGGCATGCTGCTGGACCAGAGGTCGCAATGCCTTGAGCGTGAGCGCATCTTCGTCGGTAAAATCAACGAACTTCTTGCGCGATGCCTGCTCATTCGCATCTATGCCCATAAACTGGGTCAAGGACTGTGTATTCATGTCTATCATGCTGCTCTCCCGTAAAATTTCATATTCAATCCCTCTCCCCAACCCTCTCCCGCAAGCGGGCGAGGGGGCACGAAATACTGCGCTAATTTCTATCGATGCACCTGCAAGGCCGGATCATCCAGCAATGCCTTCATATTCAACAGCGCGACACGGCCATCATGTATGCCCAGCACATACTCCAAGTTCGACACCCCTTTTGAGCTTAACGGAGGTGAGACCTCCGCATCCTGATACGCCACATTGCCATCCACGCCATCTACCAGCAGGCCGGTGCGCATGCCCTCATGCCTGACCACGATAATGCGCGCCTCATCGCTCATCGCGACGGCGGGCACGCGAAAAAACTGCCTGAGATCGAGTATCGTCAGCAGTTCGCCCCGGTGATTGACCACGCCGGATATAAACGCCGGCGTGCAGGGTACGCGCGCCAGATTGCCGACGTAGAGCAGCTCCTCCAGACAGGCGTAAGGGATGCCATAACGCTCAACCGCCCCGAGGCGAAAACGCAAATACTGATCGCGCAGCTCATGCTGCTTTTGGCTCAGCGGCTTGGCCATCGCCCGGGCGCGCTCCTCCAGGACACGGCGCGACTCCGCGTCCTGCGGCATCAGCGCAACGGCAGATTGAACGGCAGACACAGGCTCAAAAACACCGGGTTCGACGAATGGCACAGTCGGGGCCAGACTCTCGGCAAAAGCCAGCGCCTGTTCAAAATCCGGTTTGGCCAGTATCGCATCGCCCAATACCGCATCCTGATTCTGCTTTGCTTTTCGTTTAACCATCTTGCCTGTCCTGTTATACGCCGAGTTGTTGTTTGATTTCCGCAACCAGCGCGGCGAATTCTTCCTGCGCATGACGATCCGGCCATTCCTCGACCGACAGCCCCCGCGCCAGCGCCTCCGAGTAGGCCACCCGATAACCCAGCCTGCTATGCAAGGCCGTCAGCCCCAGTTGCTTCTCGGCCGCATCACCCAGTTCGCGCGCCGAACGGGTATGCTCGCGAAAACGGTTCCAGACGATGCGCGCATTAATATCCAGACGTCGTGCGCTCGCCTCTTTGATGGTTTTCACCAGATCGGCCGTTGCCCAGACTTCCGCCGCGCTTGCCCCCAGCGGAATCAGACACAGGCGGCTCATCACCATGATGGCCCGCGTCACTTCCGCCAGGCGGGGCGGGCCGTCAATGACCACAAAATCATTGACCGCCACCAGTTCGCGGGCTTTGCTCACCAGCGCGCGATAGTCCGCCACACCCGCCACGGTCAATTGCCCCAGCCTGCCTGCCTCTTCACGCAACTTTCCCCATGATGCGCTGGTGCCTTGCGGCACATCCGCATCAATCAGCGCGGTACGGCCATGCCGGGCCAGCGCAGCAGCCAGACTGGTCGCCAGCGTAGAACGCCCCGCCCCGCCCTTGACCTGAACGATGCCTATGATGCGTCCCACGCCAGCCTCCCTGTCAGACGCGCCCGGCCCGCTGCAGGAGCGCATCGGCAACCGGTTGCGCCGCGACTATTTGGCATCGCGCAACATTTCGATTTCATTCTGCAACACCTGCGCGAAGCGCTGATAAGTCATACCCGCCGCGTTATGCAATTCGCGTTGCGGATCGCCGGCCTGTGCAATCTTCAGCGCATTCGCCAGGCTTTTAAGCGCACCGGGCAAATCTCCGGCACGCACGCGCAACATGGCCAGCTCATAATGCGCTTCAAGAAAAGATCTATCCAGATACAGCGTCCTGCGAAAGGCCTCCTCCGCCTCCGGGCCGCGATCCAGCTCCACGAGTATCATGCCCTGCATCAAATAGCTATGCTTATTGACGGCATCCAGTTGCAGGCTGCGCTCACACGCTCGCAGCGCCAGCTCCGCGCGTCCCATATTCGCCAGCACTTTGGCTTTCATCTGCCAGAAATCGCTGCTTTCACTGCCGGGCTGGCAAACTTTATCCAGCAGCACCAGTGCCGCCGCCCAGTCGGAGCTTTTCAGCAACGTTATTATCCCCGCCATGTCGGGCTGCAGCGCATGCCTCTGCACAGGCGGCCGGGCCGGCTCAGCTGGCGCCGGTGCGACAGCTTGGGCGATGCGTCTGTCAGCGGTCAAATCCTGCGTCCCACCTTTACGGAAATAGCCTGCCCACTTCGTTTGCACCAGTTCAAGCCCGGTATGCCTGTGATACATCGGGTCGGACGCGCCCAGCATCAACACGCCCTGATCCAGCAGACAATCGGCGTATTGCGACATGCAACGCTGAACCGTTTGGCGATCCAGATAAATGAACACATTGCGGCACAGAATCAAATCCAGCGCGTAGGTTTCGCTCAATATCGACGGGTACATGTCCGCTGCCAGGTTGAGATAGGAGAAGTGCACCATTTGCCTGATTTCCGGACGGATTTCATACGCATTCCCTGCAGGCACAAACCAGCGCTCGCGCACTGCCTGAGGTGTGGCGCGGAACGACCATTCGGAATAGCGCCCCGCAATGGCCCTGGACACGACTTCGCTGTTGATATCTGTGCCACGCAGCTGTATGCGCCATTTTTCGATATCCGGAATCAGTTCGTGCAACAGCAACGCGAGGGTATAGATTTCCTGCCCCTCCGAACACCCCGCGCTCCAGACGCGCAATGACAGATTTCCGCTCGCCCGTTTGGCGGCGATCATCTCGGGCAGCAGCGTGTCGCGCAGCAAATCAATTTGCTCGCTGTCCCGGAAAAAATAGCTTTCACCTACCGTGATCCCCGCGATCAAATATTCAAGCGGCGCAGTCAATCCCGGAGATTGCTGAAGTTCATGCAGATAGTGCGCGCAACCGCCGTAGCCAAAGCGTTCGCAGCCACGGCGTGCCGTGTCGCGCAGATTGTGCAACTGATGATCCTGCAGCACGATGCCGGTACGCTGCGCAATCAGCCGACAAAATGCCTCTTCGCAAGCCACGCCGAGATCGTGCGCAGAGGTCAGCGGGCTAGTCATCACTGCTCAGGCAAATAAAGCTCGGTCTGTGTCAGCCATGCCGCGTCCAGCAACAAGGCCAACCCCAGCCCGGTATGCGCGGAGGCACGGAACGCCGCGCCATAACGTGCAAACTCGCGAGTGAGCTGGCGATCCTGCTCATGCAGCTCCTCAACGCCGATGATGTCCGGCACGATCACGCCGATGCGCTGCCCGTCATGCACGATCACCATGACAGGGGTATCCAGCGTATAGGGAGATGAAGGCAAACCCAGGCGAATGGAAAGATCGATCACGGCCAGACTGTTGCCGGCATAATTCATGATGCCGGCAACACAGGGCGCGCAGCCCGGCATGGCCTGCATGGCCACCAGCGAATGGGTGCGCTCCACGTTGTTCAGATCAACACAGGCCAGCAAACCGTCCAGCCTGATCATCAGAACCTGGCAGGTATCGCATACGACGTGAGTTTCATCAGGCTCGACCATCATTGACTAATCCCTGGCATACCATTCCATGACGCCGCAACCCTGAATGCTTGCCAACACCTCGACGCTGCGATCGGCAATAGCTTGTTCGGGCAGTGCCAGGTCATCGGGGCGTTCACGGACAATATTCAGGAATACCGCCATCAACTGCGGGTCCCAGAACCCGGCTGCCGTTTCCTGCTCCATGATGGAGATGACTTTTTCACGCGGGAAAGCGGGTTTATACGGGCGCTCACTGGACAGGGCATCAAAGATATCGACGATCTGGAACACCCTCGCCACCAGCGGAATCTCTTCACCCTTGAGACCGGCAGGATAACCCGTGCCATTCCATTTTTCATGGTGGCAGCGCGCGATGTCGGCGGTACGCTTCATGGTGCGCAGCGGGCTGCACAGCGCGGCACCGATCACCGTGTGCTGCTTCATGATCTGCCATTCATCCGCATCCAGCTTGCCCTTCTTGAGCAACACATTGTCCGGGATGCCGAGCTTGCCGATGTCGTGCAGCACCCCGCCACGGCGCAATGCATCCAGTGAGTCCTGATCCAGTCCCAGCGCCCGGCCGAACAGTACGCCGGTGTGCGCCAGGCGGTCGCAATGATCCCCGGTGTCACGGTCACGCGCCTCGACCATGCGCCCGAGCGAGAGCAATACAGTTTCCGCGTCGTCCAGCTGATCGATGAGACGCTTGCGCTCGATCGCGGCTTTGACCCTGGCTATCAGCTCGATGCTGTTAAAGGGCTTGGTGACATAATCGTCCGCACCCACATCCATGCCCCTGGCCACATCATCAGGCGCCCCCCTTGAAGTCACCATGATGACCGGCAACAGCTTCATCCCGAGTTCCTGGCGGATACGAAGGCAGGTCTCAAAACCATCGATACCCGGCATCATCACATCCAGCAATACCAGGTCGAATTTTTCATGGCGCAATATTTCCAGCGCCTGCATGCCATCCATCGCCTCGACGATCTGATACTCAGGCGGCCTCAGCACATAACTCAGCAACTTGAGATTGGTCGCCATATCATCAACGGCGAGGATTCTGGCCGTCGCCACATTCGTATTCAATGCTGAAATCATTCACCGCCCCTGTCGTGCGCCGCTGATGGCTACACAATATTGATCTGCGCCCTTATCGAGCAGCATGGCCTGCAGCAATCAAGCTATGCGCGACCGCGATGCAAGTAGAACCCAGCTGCAACACGACCGTCAAGCCCGACCGAGCTAACAGCACAGAAATTAAACAAAAAACGGTTTCCACCGTTTTCAGACAGGGTTATCGGCAACGCGGGAATTTTCTTGAGGGGAATAGCAGTTTATTTTTTGGCGGGTTCATAACGGAGATAGCCGCGACCGGCCGGTTTCAGGCCAGCCAGAACGAAGCGGCGGCGATCAGCGCCCCGAGCGCCGCGCCGGCCAGCACATCGCTGGGATAATGCAGGCCCAGTATAGGGCGCGACAGGGCGACCAGCACGGCAAACGGCAGCACCAGCCAGGCCAGATCGGGGAAATAAAATACCACGATGAGACTGAAGGATACGGCATGCAGGGTATGCCCGGACGGAAAGCTGAACTGGTCGAGCGCCCTGCCGGTACAGATGATGGCCGGATAGACGTTGAACGGACGCGGACGCAGGGTTTTGGCCTTGATGAGTTTATAGATCAGAGTGCCGATCAGGGCTGCGCCCAGCATATGCAGCACGGCGGGCAGTGCATAGGCCTGATAGTACAGCAGCAGCGCCGCCATCAGCGTGTACCAGAACACCCCGTCTCCCAGACGGCTGAACAGGCGAAACGCGTTGCGTATCAATAAATGGCGGCTCTGCCGGTTGCAGAACAGGCAGAGCGCCGCATCGCAATCGCTAATCCGTTGCAGCTGCGAGTTCAGGCTGTTCATGCTTTACTGCGTGCACGGTATTGATCAGCACGGCTTCCATCTGACCCATGATGTGTTCCCAGGTCAGGGATTTAACCGCATGGCGGGCGGCGTGACGCAAGTACCCGACGCGTGCCATGTCAGTGACCAGCGCCCTGGACTGCATCAGAAATTCCTGCGCATCACCCAGCGGCACCAGTATGCCGTCGGTGTTATGGGTGATGTGCTGGCGCGCGGCGGCGTAATCGTAGGCGATGGCGGCCAGGCCGCTGGCCATCGCCTCGATAGTGACGTTACCGTAGGTCTCGGTCATGCTGGGGTATAGAAAAATATCACCGGATGCGTAATGTTCGGCCAGCGCTTCACCGGTCTGCATACCGGCAAAAATCACATTCGGATACTGCTTCTGCAAGCCTGCGCGCGCGGGGCCATCCCCCACCAGCACCAGCCTCGCCAGCGGATTCATCGCCTGCATTTGCTCGAAGGCGCGTATGGCCACATGCAGATTCTTCTCCGCCGCAATGCGGCTCACCACCATGACCACAGGATCGGAATCATCCACGCCCCAGGAAGTGCGCAATGCCCTGCTGCGCCTTGCAGGATGAAACAGCTCGGTATCCACGCCGCGCGCGACCACCAGCACGTTGCGGTATCCCTCCTGCTCCAGTTGCTGCTGCAATTCGGCAGTGGGAACCAGCGTGCAGGCCGCCTTATTGTGGAAATGGCGCAGATAGGCGGCAATCGGTTTCTTCAGCAGCCCGATGCCGTAGTGTTGCGTGTAACTGTGAAAATTGGTGTGGAAGTCTGTGCTGACCGGAATGTTCAATTTGCGTGCGGCGGACAGCGCCGACCAGCCCAGCGGGCCTTCGGTGACGATATGCACGATGTCCGGGCGATGCAGCTTCCACAGCTCCAACAACAGACCGCGCGCGGGCAGACCAAATTTAAGCTCGGCATAACCGGGAACAGACATGCCCGCCACCAGCGTCTCGCGATAGTTTTGCTCTTCCGCTGCGGTGTCCTGTTTATGCTGGCGCGGACGTATCAGGTGTATGACATGTCCGCGCTGGCGCAAGCCTTGCACCATGCGGCCCAGGGTGATGGCAACGCCATTCACCTCGGGCAGACAGGTTTCGCTGACCAGCGCCACGTGCAAGGGCGCCGATACCGGGATGATTTCATTTTGTGTTTTCATGCCTGCATCGTGCAAGCCAGGCATGAAAATTTAATGAACCTTTTTTGAAGAATTTATGACGCCATCAGAACCAGACACCAGATCACGATGACATTGATCAGGCTGACCAGCACCGCCGCGCTGCCTATGTCCTTGGCGCGTTTGGCCAGATCATGGCTGTCCAGCGAAATGCGATCCACCGTAGCCTCGATAGCCGAATTGAGCAATTCGACCATGATGACCAGCAGCACGCTGCCCACCATCAGCGCCTTGCCTGCAAAGCCGACCGGCAACCAGAAGGCCACGGGAATCAGAATCACCGCGAGCAGGGCTTCCTGACGAAACGCATCTTCGTGTTTATACGCTGCGCGGAATCCGGCGACTGAATAGCCGAATGCATTCCATAGACGCCGCAACCCTGTTTTTCCCTTGTATGGACTTTCCATAATGAGCTCGTTCCTGAAACACGCCAGTGTACGCGCCTAATATTTCTGCAATATTTCAATTAACTAAAAACCTTATTTCATCCACACAATGGTTTTCGCAGGGATGCTGCCAAAGGCAGCAACTCGCAAAATCACGAAAGTCATGAAACAAATCAATAAGTTACACAAAGTGCGCGTAACACCCACTGGGTGACCGCACCAACAACGGTATGCATTTGAATCTGTTCGTGTTTTTGCGAGCATCCGCTGTGCGGATTGCCTGCTTACCCCATTTCGTGTTTTTCGTGGACAACAGCTTTTTTAGGATTATGAGGTACGCCATGCAGGATAGCCGCCTGAGCAGGCTGATGGATATTCAGCCGATGTGTTCACCCCCATGCCTATGAAGCAGGTATTGCCGTGTAGCGGAAGCGGGAGACGCTGCGATGCAGCAGCTCAGAGGCTCTGGCCAGCCCGGCCATTTCATCGCGCGTATTCTCGATGTCGTTGCGGGTGTGGTTGCTGATATTGTGCACTTCAGCCATGTGCGTGGCAATCCGCTCTCCCGAGCTGGATTGCTCCTGCGTGGCCTGGGCGATTTGCTGCATGCGCGCCGCCACCATCTGCATGGAATCGCCAATTTCGGCCAGCACCGCATCGGTTTTCTTGCCGCGTATCACCCCGACTCTGGCCGTATCACGCGCCGACTGCATGACGCTGACTGCATTCTGCGCGGAAATGTGCACTTCATTCAGTAATTCCGAAATATCCCTGGCCGAACAGGCCGTCTGATCGGACAGCCTCCTGACCTCGTCCGCCACGACCGCAAAACCGCGACCCTGCTCACCCGCCCTGGCCGCTTCAATGGCGGCATTCAGGGCCAGCAGGTTGGTCTGACCCGCGATGTCTTTGATCATCTTGCTGATGTCGTTAACCCGGTGCAGCGTCTGATTGAGCCCGTCCATGGTCTGAACCGAATCGTTCATGGTCGCATCCAGATTCGAGATGGCCTCCAGGGTTGCGCGACCGGACTCACTGCCTGCGCTGACCTGCTCGCGCGTCCGGCTGGCCGCCTCGGCGGCAAAACCCGCATTTTCGGCAATGGCAAAGATAGTGGCACGCATTTCCTGAATCGAGTCATTGGCGTGTGAGGCCTTGGAAGATTGCGTTTTTGCATTCGTGCTGACGGCGTGCGTCATCTGCAACACCCTGCTGCTCGCTCTGGTAGCCTGTTCGGAGGAAAAATTGACTTCGCGCAGGATGTTTTCAAAACTTGCGATGAAAGAATTGACCGTGCCCGCCATGACGCCTATTTCGTCGGCATGACTGCTCGGCAGACGATGGGTGAGATCACCCTTGATCAGATGGGCCATGGCGCTGATGACGTCATCCACCCGCTTCTTCAG
>Ga0209231_1001173_pt1 | contig 10661 bp, 9 predicted proteins | sample Deesub45470m_DNA_FD_188086 | JGI IMG/M metagenome (GOLD analysis project Ga0209231, IMG submission 188086) | Deep subsurface microbial communities from North Pacific Ocean - 450_OLKR46/470m Metagenome (SPAdes) (version 2) | ecosystem: Environmental > Terrestrial > Deep subsurface > Unclassified ... | reverse complement strand
CCCGAGGCAATTTTTTGATGCTCATCTCGCGTTTTGATGCGGCTGACCTGTCCGCGCAATCTTCCACGAATACCAGTTCAACGGGGCCGCGCGATCGGGTGTATTTGGCCGCCGTGCCCGCGTTGTGCGCGGCGAGGCGTTTTTCCACGTCATTGGTAATGCCGCAATACAAGGTACCGTCGACGCAACGCAACAGATAACAGACCCAATTCATCATTCTCACCGGTAGGGTGGGCAGGATTTTCTGCCCACCGTTTATTTCCGCGTGGGCAAGTTACCCACCCTACGCAAGCATACCCACGCACCCGCGAGCATCATTGCGATCAACAGCAATACCGCTGCATTGCCCCAGCGCGCATAGGGCGTCATACCCTGATAACCCTGCGCCATGCCTTGCAACACCGCCTGTTGATGTTGCGGCAGCTGTTGCATAACCTTGCCGTTGACAGCGATGATAGCAGTCACGCCGGTATTGGTGGCACGCAGCATCATACGGCCTGACTCCAGTGCGCGCAGTTGCGAGATTTGATTGTGCTGTGCTGCGGCATGAGAATGTCCGTACCAGGCATCATTGGTGACATTGACCAGCAGCGTGGCTTCCGGCAAGGACATGATGATTTCTTCGCCGAACACATCCTCGTAACAGATATTCACCGCCACACGCTGTCCGGCCACGGAGAGCGGCGCTTGCCGCAGATCGCCGCGCGCCAGATCACCCATCGGAATATTCAACACTTCGTTAATCAACCAGCCGAATATCGGACGCAAGGGAATGAACTCGCCGAATATCACCAGATGGTGCTTGCGATAATGCAACTGCTCCGCATTCTGACTGTCTTCGGACTCACCCAGGGCAATCACGCTGTTGTAATACCCAAGCGGATCGCGCTCGAACACGCCGACCAGCACATCGCCCTGGTTTCGTTTGGCATGCTCGCGCAACGACTCAATCAGACTTTGCGGCACTTCGTCGCGCAGCATCGGGAATGCGGTTTCGGGCAGCACGGTCAGGCGTGCCGGGTTTTGCATCACCAGACGGCGATAGCTATCCAGCGAGCTGGCGCGTGATTCTTCGTTGAACTTGATGTCCTGCGAAATATTGCCCTGAACCAGTGTTACCGAGAAGGGCTCGCCTTCAGGCTGTGTCCAGGCTATGCCGCGCAGCAGCACACCGGCTATCCACAACATGGCTAACATCGCCATGACCACCTGCCCCTGCCTGTTCCAGCGCACACGCCACAATACAGCCAGCAATCCCGCGCATACTGCTGCTAGCAGCGAGACACCATATACACCGAACAACGGCGCGTAACCCGCCAGCGGACTGTCACTATGCGCGTAGCCCAGCGTCAGCCACGGGAAACCGGTAAATATCATGCCGCGCAGCCATTCGATCAGCACCCAGACGGCGGGCATCACCAGCACGGCACGCAGCCCGTACGACATGGCAACACGCGATTGCAGGTAAGCGGCCAGCGCGGTAAACAAGGAGAGAAAAGCGGCAAACAGCAGCGTGGCCGGGGCCGCCAGCCACATCGGCATGCCGCCGAAATCATGCAGCGCGACATAAATCCAGCCGATTCCGGCGGTAAACAAGCCCAGACCAAAGGCGAAGCCCAGCTGCATGGCCGCCCGTGGCGTGTCAGCGCGCCCCCATAAAACAAACAACACCGCCAGCGCCACCACCGGAATCACAAAAACGCCGAAGGGGGCAAAACCAAACACGCACAGTGCTCCGGCCAGCAAGGCCAGGCCGTTTTCTTTATTCAGTAAATCCATGCAAAAATCCGCCACCCGATGCGTTATGAAACCCGCGCAGCATAACCGATTCGGCGCCCGCACATACTATTCTGGCAGATAACAACGACGACACTATGCCGCAAGCGCGGCGAGATTCGCTAAAATGCAAAACCCGCTACCGTTGTCCGCAGCACAACAGCAAGTCTTCAAATTGCGCTACCGGAAGCGGCTTGCTAAACAGATACCCCTGAAAGTTTGTGCAGCCAATATCCAGGAGTTTTTGACGTTGCTCTTCCGTCTCCACCCCCTCGGCAATCACATGCAGATTCAGACTGCGTGCCATGGCATTGATGGTGCTCGCAATCGCTTCATCGTTGCCGTTGGTGGCAATGTCACACACGAACGACAGATCTATCTTGAGTTGAAAGAGTGGCAACTGCTTGAGGTATTGCAGGGATGAATAACCGGTACCAAAATCGTCCAGAGAAAACTGGACACCGGCTTTATTCAATACATTCATCGTGGTAATGATATTTTCGACATTGTCCAGCAAGATGCTTTCCGTAATTTCCATCTTGAGCAGACTCGGATTAATGTCATGTCGCAGCATAGCCGCCTTTACCTGATCGGCGAATTCCGGTTGCTGGAACTGTTTGATGCTGACATTCACCGACAGAATCAAATCCCGGGTGTACGCTTTCTGCTGCCATGCTTTGAGTTGTATGCAAGCCTGTTCCAGCACCCAAAGACCTATAGGCAGTATCAATCCGGTTTCCTCTGCCACCGCAATGAATTGCGCGGGTAATATCAGTCCTTTCTCGGGATGTGACCAGCGTATCAGTGCTTCCGCCCCCAATGGGCGGCGCGCGCTATCCACATGCACCTGGTAATACAGCTGAAACTGCTGTGCTTCAATCGCGCGACGCAAGTCGTTTTCAAGGGCTGCGCGGGCATTGACACTATCCTGCATCTTCTGGTCAAAAAAGCGCAAGGTATTCCGCCCGGCTTTCTTGGCCTGAAACATGGCGATATCAGCTTGCTTGAACAGTTCATCGATTCCCTGCTTGTGACCGTGAAACAGCGTGGCGCCAATACTGGGTGTGCTGTGATATTTATGCGCGCCCAGCTGGTAGGGGCGGGAGAGTGCGGCTAGTATTTTTTCGCCTATCTCTTCCGTTTGTGCGGCCGCGACATGGCCATCCTTACTCAACTCTGCCAGCATCACCACGAATTCATCACCGCCCAGCCGCGCTGCGGTGTCCCCTTCCCGCACGCACGAGGTCAGGCGTTGCGCAACCTGTTGCAGCAGCAAGTCCCCGACGTCATGACCCAGCGTATCGTTGAGGTTCTTAAAATGATCGAGGTCGATAAACAGCAAGGCAGCCAGCCTGCCGCTGCGTGCACTGGAAGACAAGACTTGGCGGCAGCGATCCATCAGCAAGCGCCGGTTAGGCAGTTGGGTGAGCGGGTCGTAGAACGCCATATTCTGAATCGCATCTTCAGCAGCCTTGCGCTCGGTAATATCGTGCAGAAAGATGGAAAGGGAGTCTTTGGAAGGAAAGATACGATATTCGAACCAGCGCTCCCATGGCAGACAATAGGCTTCCACCTTGACAGGCTTCTGTTCATCCGCCGCCTTGTGACAGGCATCATAGAAGGGCTGACCCACGCCTTCGGCAAACTCATACCATATTTTCCTGCCGATCAACTCCTCCGGCTTGCTGCCAAACAGCTTGGCCGCCTTGGCGTTGACATAGGTATAACACTCATTGTTATCCAGCGATATGAACGCATCCGAAGCGCTTTCCAGAATATTGACGATGTGTTGATGCGATTGTTCAAGCTCGGCAGTGCGTTCCGCTACGGCTGTTTCCAGTGCGGCGCACGCCTCTCGTTCAGCACGATGACAATACAATGCAATTTCGATAGCAAGCCTGATTTCTTCGGGCGTACTCGGTTTGAGCAGATAGGCGTAAGCCGCCGTTACCTTGCTGCGCGCAAAAAACTCATCATCGGCGCAAGCAGTCAGATAAAGTACCGGAATATCGCAAGATGCCCGGATTTTTTGCGCGGCTTCGATGCCGTCCATTGTCCCTGCGAGGTCGATGTCCATCAACACTACGTCAGGCGCTAATGCTTGCGCCTGCCCAACAGCAGCATCCCCATTCACCACCAGGGCCGCAATCCGATAGCCGCAATCAAGCAGTTGAAGTTTGAGCGCTTCCGCCTGCTGCGCATCATCTTCGACGATGAGTATAGATATCATGGGCTGCATCTGATGTCAGGCATAAATGGGAGGGGCCGTCGCCAGCGTACTATGGCTGCCGAATTAGACCACAGCTCATGCGGGCAGCCATATATGCCAAAGTATCTATGCCATGCGCCCAGATCGCGATTTCATCCCGTCGGCAATGCACTGATTTTTTTCCTTATAAACTCAACACACCCCGAAATAGCATGCCTTGAAGCGGGATTTTGCATTTAATTTCGCCCTTTACGCTGCTTTGTGCTTAAATCGCGCCCTGACTCAATCGCAACACGACTACTCATGGAAAAAATCCGACTCTCCAAACGCATGTCCGAACTCGGACTGTGCTCGCGCCGCGAGGCTGACAGCTATATCGAAAAAGGCTGGGTCGATGTCGATGGCGAAACCGTCAGCCTGCTGGGCACCAAGGTTTATCCCACACAGCAGATCACCTTGCGCACTGCTGCCCAGACCACCCAGCAACAGCGCGTCACCATCCTGATGAACAAGCCGGTCGGCTATGTTTCAGGACAGGCAGAACATGGCTACAAACCCGCTTCCGCTCTGCTGGATGAAGCCACACACTGGGCAGAAGACCCCTCGCCGATCAAGTTTCATCGCAGCCAGTTTATCGGCCTGGCACCGGCAGGCCGCCTGGATATTGACTCGCAGGGTTTGCTGGTACTGACGCAGGATGGCCGTGTCGCCAAGCAGCTGATCGGCGAAGACTCCAGAGTGGATAAGGAATATCTGGTACGCGTGCAGGGAAAACTGGAATCCAGCGGACTGGCGCTGCTCTGCCAGGGTCTGAAACTGGACGGCGAATATCTCAAACCCGCGAAAGTCTCCTGGCAGAACGAAGACCAGTTGCGCTTCGTGCTGCGCGAAGGCAAGAAACGCCAGATCCGCCGTATGTGCGAACTGGTCGGTCTGAGCGTCACCGGGCTTAAACGCATCCGCATCGGCAAGGTGAAATTAGGCCTGCTTCCTGCGGGTCAGTGGCGCTATCTGGGCGAGAACGAACAGTTCTGAACCAGCCTGCTAAAAAAGCCTGCACAAGTGCAGGCTTTTCCCGGAACAAGCCAAACAGTGATCAGGAGATCATCCCCGCTGCGACCGTGTTATTGGTCGCCTCATCGATCACGATAAAGCTGCCGCTGGCGCGATTGCGCTGGTAGTGATCGAACACCAGTGGCGACTGCACCTTCATCGAGACATGCACGATGTCGTTCATGTTCACCGTTGGGTTTTCATGCTGTTCCAGCGTGTTCACGTCCACACGATAATCGATGCTGGAGAACAGACATTTAGCAGTGCGCGTCGTGTGTTTGACGAGGTATTTACGGTTCTTGTCCAGCGGCGTTTCTGACAGCCAGCACAGCATCGCCTCGAACTCTTTGGCCACCGTCGGCAGATAGTCCGCCTTGACGAACATATCACCACGCGAAATATCGATCTCATCGGTTAACCTGAGCGTGATGGATTGCGGTGCGTAAGCGGTCTGCAAGTTGCCGTCGTAGGTGACGATTTCCTTGACCTTGCTGGTTTTGCCACCGGGCAAAACGGTAATCTCGTCGCCCACCGACACTTCACCCGCCTCGATGCGCCCCATAAAGCCACGGAAATCGTGATACTCCTCAGTCTGCGGACGGCATACCCATTGCACCGGATAACGGAAATCGGTGGTATTCACATCGTGGTCGATCTCGACGTTTTCCAGCAATTCCATCAACGTCGCGCCCTGATACCAGTTCAGATTATCGCCTCTGTCCACCAGCATGTCGCCCACCAGCGCCGACAACGGCACGCAAGTGATGTCGTGCAAACCCAGTTGCGCGGCAAAGCCCAGATACTCGGCGCAGATTTCATTGAAGCGCGCCTCGGAGTAATCGACCATATCCATCTTGTTGACCGCCAGCACAATATGCGGGATGCCGACCAGACTGGCCAGATAGGTATGACGGCGCGTCTGCACCAGCACGCCCCGGCGCGCATCAACCAGGATAACCACCAGGTTGGCGGTGGAAGCCGCCGTCACCATGTTGCGCGTGTATTGCTCGTGCCCCGGCGTATCGCCGATGATGAATTTGCGCTTGGGCGTCGCGAAGTAGCGGTAAGCCACGTCTATGGTGATGCCCTGCTCGCGCTCGGCCTGCAAACCATCGGTCAGCAAGGACAAATCAACGGCAGACATGCCGCGCTTTTCGCTGGTTTTGGAAATTGCCGAAAATTGATCCTCGAAGATCGATTTTGAATCATGCAGCAGCCGGCCAATCAGCGTGCTCTTGCCGTCGTCCACGCTGCCTGCGGTGATGAAACGTAATAATTGTGTCGTGTCGTTCATGATGTGTGCCTCTAAATTTTCAGCTGCGTCATTCCGGCGTAGGCCGGAATCGAGCGGTTTTATTCAAAATACCTCAGGTTTTGTCCCGCGTTGCGGGCAATTCTTTTCTGACTGGATTCCGGCCTGCGCCGGAATGACAGCTTTAGAAGTACCCTTCCTTCTTGCGCAATTCCATCGATGCATCCGAAGTCTGATCGTCCATGCGGGTCGCGCCGCGTTCGGTGATGCGCGTGGATGCGGTCTCTGCAATGATTTCATCTACATTGCTGGCAGTCGATTCCACTGGCGCAGTACAGGTTACATCGCCCACGGTGCGGAAACGCACCGAAAGCACTTCAACCTTTTCGCCCGGTTTGGGCTGTACCAGATCGGACACCGGAATAACCGAATCGCCGCGCCGTATCACTTCGCGCTCGTGAGCGTAATAGATGCTCGGGATATGCAGATTCTCACGCCCGATGTATTGCCATATATCCAGCTCCGTCCAGTTACTGATCGGGAACACGCGGATGTTTTCGCCCGGATGTACGCGGGTGTTGTAAATATCCCACAATTCAGGACGCTGATTCTTCGGGTCCCACTGACCAAACTCGTCGCGAAACGAGAAGATGCGTTCCTTGGCACGCGCCTTTTCCTCGTCGCGACGCGCACCGCCCATGCAGGCATCGAAACCGAATTCCTCTATGGTTTCCAGCAGCGTGACCGACTGATACGGATTGCGCGGCAGATCGGGATTTTTGATGACGATCGTTCCCTTTGCGATGGAACTCTCCAGCGAACGCACGATTAACCGCTCGCCCAGATCAGCCGCCAGCTTGTCGCGTGTGGCGATCACTTCCGGGAAGTTATGCTCGGTGTCGATGTGCACCAGCGGGAACGGGAACTTGCACGGGCGGAATGCTTTTTCCGCCAGTCTCAGCATCACGATGGAATCCTTGCCGCCGGAAAACAGCAACGCCGGATTTTTGCACTCCGCCGCGACCTCGCGCATGATGTGGATCGATTCGCTTTCCAGCGCATCCAGATGGGTAAATAGGTGATTGCTCATAATTTCCTGCTTTCCTTAGATTGTTTTCTTTAGATTGTCGTTTCATCCAGCCCTACTACGATGCCGAAACCCCGGCTCCGTGTGCAATTTTGGCGCTGACATGCAGTCCGCATTCCTTGCTGTCGGGGTTTTCCCACCACCAGCGTCCGGCGCGTATATCTTCACCCGGCGTAACCGAACGTGTGCAGGGAGCGCAGCCTAGGCTGGGATAAAACTGGTCATGCAGTTTGTTGTATGGCACATCGTTGTGCCGGATGTAGGCCCACACGTCCTTGTGCGACCATTCCAGCAAAGGGTTGAATTTTTGCAGGCCGAAATCCGCATCAAACGACGACACCTCCAGACTGCCGCGCGTGACGGCCTGATCGCGGCGCAAGCCGGTCACCCATGCCCCCTTGCCGCTCAAGGCACGGCGCAAGGGCTCGACCTTGCGCGCGAAACAACAGGCTTTGCGTGATTCCACACTGCTATAAAAACCGTTCACCCCGTTTTGGGCGACGTAGTTCTCCACCAGCGCGTTATCAGGGAAATAAACCTTCAGCGGGGTCGTGTAGCGTTCCGACACCGCATGCATCAGCTCATAGGTTTCCTGCGGCAGACGTCCGGTATCCAGACTGAATAGCTCGATATCCAGCCCGTGCCTGGCTATCAGATCGGTCAGCACCATGTCCTCTGCCCCCAGGCTGCTGGCGAACACCACCTGTTTGAATTCGCGCGCAGCCTGCTGCAACACCGCGACGGCCTGGTCTATCTTCTGTTGCAATTCGCTCATAGTATCTCTCCTCGTGTGACGCGCCTGAACAGGGGCGCATCCGTATCCACCGAAGCCTGGTAGCTCAGAGAAAAATCCGCAAAACCCGCCAGCGCGGCATGCGGGTCCTTGTCTGCGCGCAAGGTGAAGGTATCGAAACCCACGCGTTTCAGATAGAACAGCTGGTCGCACAGAATGTCGCCCATCGCCCGCAATTCGCCTTGATATCCCATCTGTTTGCGCAGCCGGTAAGCCAGGGTGTAACCGCGCCCGTCGCTGAACTTGTGAAAATCCACCGCAATTACCGGGAAACGCCGCACGTCGTCCGGGATGTCTTCCGCGCGCTCGAAACCGGCCAGCCACAACCCCAGCTCCGTGCGCCCCTGCAAGACTTCGTATTGGCAATTCCACACAGGAAGCGGTACGATGACCTTGCCTCCCGGGACGATGACACGGTCCGCCGTCTCGCCTTCATGGAGGCGCAACACGCTCCATTCGTCTGTAACGATTTCGTTATTTTTGATCAGCATCAGAACCTCGGCGAATAATAGGGTGTGTCATAGGGCGCACCTTTTTTGATCAAATCGTAATCAGGCGTCAACAGCTTCTCATCCTCGGCGACCGGCGTCGCATACACGTATTCGACGAACGGCTCGATACCGATGCGGCGCACGGTATCGATGAAACGCTCGTCCTCGTAACGTTCGCGCACGTACACCTGCAACAGGCGCTCGACCACGGCCGGTATCTGCGCGAACGAGAAGGAACGCCCGATGATCTTGCCCACGTTGGCGGGACTACCCTTGGAACCCCCGAGCGAGACTTGGTACCACTCCTCGCCCTGCTTATCCACGCCCAGAATGCCGATATGGCCGACATGGTGGTGAGCGCATGCGTTCACGCAGCCCGATATGTTCAGGTCGATCTCGCCGATATCCTGCAGGTAGTCGATGTCGTCGAAACGCTCGTCCACCGCACGGGCCAGCGTGATGGAACGCGCGTTGGCCAAGGTGCAGAAATCGCCGCCTGGGCAGCAGATAATGTCGGTCAGCAGCCCGATGTTGGGCGTCGCGAAACCATTGGCCTTGGCGGCTTCCCACAACGCAGGAAGGTCGGCCTGCTTCACATCGGCCAGCACCAGGTTTTGCGTGTGCGAGATGCGCAATTCACCGAAACTGTAACGCTCGGCCAGTTCCGCCGCCGCATCCATCTGCTCCGCCGTGGCATCGCCCGGTGCAAAACCGCTTTGCTTCAGCGACAACACCACTGCCGAATATCCGGCAACCTTGTGCGGCTTGACGCTGCGTTTCACCCAATTGGCGAAAGCCTTGTTGCTTTGCTGCAAGGCTAGGACCATCGCATCCTGCTGCGGCAGTGCTGCATAGGCCGGCGCGGTGAAGCCGGCCGCGATGCGATCTAGTTCCGCCTGCGTGACCGTGCTGTTGCCATCCTTGTTCAGCGACCATTCCTCTTCCACCTGACGGCGGAACTCGTCGATACCGATGGCCTTCACCAGGATCTTGATGCGCGCCTTGTACAGGTTGTCGCGGCGGCCAAATTCGTTGTACACACGCACGATGGATTCGACGTAGGTCAGAATATGCCGCCACGGCACGAAGGCATTGATCTCGACGCCGATTACCGGCGTGCGCCCCAGCCCGCCGCCGACCAACACGCGAAAACCGACCTCGCCCTGCGCGTCCTGCACCACTTGCAAGCCTATATCGTTCACCTCGATCGCCGCCCTGTCCTCGGTTGCGCCGGTGATCGAGATCTTGAATTTGCGCGGCAGAAAGGCGAACTCAGGATGGAAGGTACTCCACTGGCGCAGCAATTCGGCGTATGGGCGCGGGTCGATAATTTCGTCATGCGCCACCCCGGCGAACTCGTCGCTGGTGATACTGCGTATGCAACTACCCGATGTCTGGATGGCATGCGCTTCCACCGTCGCCAGATCGGCCAGAATATCCGGTGTGTCCTGCAACTTGAGCCAGTTGAACTGGATGTTCTGTCGCGTGGTGAAGTGGCCATAACCGCGATCATACTTGCGCGCGATGTGCGCAAACATGCGCATCTGAGTCGCGTTCAGCAAACCGTAAGGCGCAGCGAGACGCATCATATAGGCATGGATCTGCATGTACACGCCGTTATGCAGGCGCAACACGCGGAACTCGTCTTCCTTCAGCTCTCCCGACAGCCTGCGGCGCACCTGGTCGCGATACTGCGCGACGCGTTCCGCAACCAGTCGGTGATCGAAGTTATCGTAGCGATACATTTATTTTCCTTCTTCCGGGTAACGTTTCGATATGGGCAACAGCAGCGCCGCCTCCAGAGGGAATTTGGCGCCGTAGGCCAAAATGTGCGCCACATCCGAATCCTCGTCGTGGCGCAGGGCCGCGCCGATGTAAGCATTTTCGCCTTGCTGACCGACCACCACACCGAGGCGTCCGCCGCAGCCGTTGAACCAGCTCACTTGTTTGGGTTGATTGGGTTTGTTCGCACTCATTTTCTTCATCCTCCTAATACAAAA
>Ga0209231_1001172_pt1 | contig 10666 bp, 9 predicted proteins | sample Deesub45470m_DNA_FD_188086 | JGI IMG/M metagenome (GOLD analysis project Ga0209231, IMG submission 188086) | Deep subsurface microbial communities from North Pacific Ocean - 450_OLKR46/470m Metagenome (SPAdes) (version 2) | ecosystem: Environmental > Terrestrial > Deep subsurface > Unclassified ... | reverse complement strand
TGATACTTCCTGTACCTCCACTTTTCACACCCGCTTTTTGATACTCCGAAACGCGTTTTTCAAAGAAATTAGTTTTGCCTTCTAGTGAAATCATTTCCATAAAATCAAATGGATTCGATGAATTATATACTTTATCGCAACCAAATTCTGTAAGTAATCTATCAGTCACGAATTCCAAATATTGCGTCATTAATTTGGCATTCATGCCAATTAAACTTACTGGTAATGACTCAGTTATGAATTTTCGTTCAATATTTAAAGCATCTACAATAATGGCAGTAATTCGTTCGTTTGGAACCTTATTAACAATATGATTATTGTGTAAATGAACTGCAAAATCACAATGCAATCCTTCATCACGAGAAATTAATTCATTTGAAAAAGTTAAACCTGGTAACAACCCTCTCTTTTTTAACCAAAAAATAGAACAAAAACTTCCTGAAAAAAAGATGCCTTCTACAGCAGCAAATGCAATTAAACGTTCTGCAAAACTTGGACTTTCAATCCATTTTAATGCCCAATCAGCTTTTAATTTTATGGCTGGAAAAATCTCAATTGCTTGAAATAATTGATTTTTCTCAGCTTCATTTTTTACGTAAGTATCAATTAATAATGAATAAACTTCTGAGTGAATATTTTCCATCATTATTTGAAATCCATAAAAGAATTTCGCTTCAGAATATTGTACTTCACTCACAAAGTTTTCAGCTAAATTTTCATTAACAATACCATCTGAAGCAGCAAAAAAAGCTAAAATGTGTTTGATAAAATAACGCTCGTCATCATTTAATTTATTCTCCCAATCTAGGACGTCCTGATGTAAATCAATTTCTTCAGCAGTCCAGATACTTGCTTCTTGTTTTTTGTACCACTCCCAAATATCTTGATGTTGTATTGGGAAAATTACAAATCGATCTTTATTTGGTTGTAAAATTGGTTCAATAAACGACATTAATCTTTGTTTTTTTTAGATGGTTAAAAAATTGTTTGTTTTTTGAGTAAAAACGAGTGAAACAAAGATTGAAAAAAAATAGCCAAAAAAAAAGGTCACTTATTCACATTTAGTAGTGAGTTTTTAACATTTTTCGATATTTAAAACAAACGATGAAATAGTCTTAAAAACTGATAATCAATTGTTTATAACTTTAAAAAATCACTAACTAGCCTGATTTATTGAGGTTAACAGGAAAACGCTAAATTGAAGTTTAAATTTTAAACTATTTGTAAATTTTTATCGATTATGACTTTCAGCCACTTTCTCCAATTCTTTATACCAATTTTTTCCGAATTTGCGAATCAAAGCGTCCTTCACAAATTTGTAAACAGGTACTTGCAATGCTGCGCCCAAAGAACAAGCATCATCACAAATTGGCCATTTATGATAATTTACTGCTGAAAATTCACTGTATTCCATAATCCGAATTGGATATAAATGACAGGAAATAGGTTTTCTCCATTTTATTTTTCCTTGATTGTACGCCTCTTCAATACCACATTTTGCTATTTTTTTATCATCAAAAATCACATAAGCACAATCTTTCCCATCAATTAAAGGCGTTTCGTATTCACCCTCATCCATTATAAATAATCCTTGATGTTCTATAGCTTTAATTCCTTCTTTTCTTAAAAATGGTTTTACTTTTGGATAGATATCCATCAAAATTTTAAGTTCACTTTCTTCTAATGGAGCACCAGCTTCTCCATCAATACAACACTTTCCTTTACAAGCTGATAAATTACAGACAAATTCCTTTTCTATAATATCCTCTGAAACTATGGTTTTTCCTAATTGAAACATTTTGCAAAAATAAGCTAATTTTTTAGATTACTTTTGCAAAATACTTTATTGATTCTTATCAAAAAAATCTTTATAAAAACGATACTATGGTTTTAAATTTTAAAGAAATATTTACCGCAACTATGATTTTGTTTGCTGTAATTGATATCGTTGGTTCTATCCCAGTTATTATTGAATTGCGTGCAAAAGTTGGCCATATTCAATCAGAAAAAGCTTCCATTGTTTCAGCAATTATTATGATTGCATTTCTTTTCATTGGCGAAAGAATGTTATCGTTAATTGGCATTGACATTAATTCGTTTGCGGTTGCGGGTTCTTTGGTTATTTTCTTTTTAGCGCTTGAAATGATCTTAGGAATTCAATTGTATAAAGATGAAAGTCCAGAAACTGCAAGTATTGTTCCTATTGCTTTTCCTTTAATTGCTGGAGCAGGAACTTTAACAACATTATTGGCAATTAGAGCAGAATATGCAACCATTAATATTATAGCAGCTATTTTAATCAATACTATTTTTGTGTATGCGGTATTAAAATCCTCCAAAAAAATTGAAAAGGTATTAGGGAAGGGTGGTCTTGGAGTGATTAGAAAAATATTTGGTGTTGTTTTATTAGCAATTGCTGTTAAATTATTTGCTGCTAATATTCAAGGATTGTTTCAAATCTCTTAACGTCAACTAAAATATTACACTTTTGAGATTACTCCACTGTAACAGATTTTGCCAAATTACGTGGCTGATCAACATTACAACCTCTCATAACTGCAATATGGTATGATAATAATTGCATTGGAATTGTAGTTAGCAATGGCGTAAATGGTTCAACTGTTTCAGGAATTTCTATAACGTGATCTGCAATTTCTTTAACGATAGTATCTCCTTTAGTAACAATTGCAATAATTTTACCGTTACGAGATTTTATTTCTTGAATATTACTAACAACCTTATCATAATGCCCTTTTTTAGTTGCAATAATAACTACTGGCATAGATTCATCTATTAGTGCAATAGGTCCATGTTTCATTTCAGCAGCTGGGTAACCTTCTGCGTGGATATATGAAATTTCTTTTAATTTTAAAGCTCCTTCTAATGCGACTGGGAAATTATAGCCTCTTCCTAAATATAAACAGTTTGGTGCGTCTTTATAAATAGTTGCAATTTCTACAATTTTATCATTGATCTTTAATGTTTCTTGAACTTTAGAAGGTATTAAACTCATTTCCTGAATATAATTATTATATACGGTATTTGAAAGTTCCCCTTTTAAATTTCCAAGTTTTAAAGCAATTAATGCAAGAACTGTAATTTGAGTTGTAAACGCTTTGGTTGAAGCTACGCCAATTTCAGGTCCTGCGTGTGTATAAGCTCCTGTATCTGTTTCTCTGGCAATAGATGATCCAACTACGTTGCAAACCCCAAAAACGAATGCTCCTAGTGATTTTGCAAGTTTTATGGCTGCCAACGTGTCGGCCGTTTCACCTGATTGTGAAATTGCTATAACAACATCTCCTTTATTTATGATAGGATTTCTGTATCTGAATTCCGAGGCATATTCAACTTCTACAGGTATTCGTGCTAAATCTTCAAATAAATATTCAGCCACTAATCCTGCATGCCAAGAGGTTCCACAGGCTACTATTATAATGCGATTTGCATTTAAAAATTTACCAATATTGTTGTCAACACTCCCCATTTTAATCATACTCTTATCGGCTAAAAGTCTTCCTCTGTAAGTGTCTAATATTGCGTTTGGTTGCTCATGAATTTCTTTTAACATAAAGTGTTCATAGCCACCTTTTTCAATTTGTTCTAAATTTAGTTTTAACTCTTGAATATTAGGTTCAACTGAAGAATCATCCTGAATTCTTCTAATTCTTATATCTCTACCTAATTTAATAATGGCCAATTCTTCATCATCTAAATAAATAGCATCTTTGGTGTATTCTATAAAGGGTGAAGCGTCTGAAGCTACAAAAAACTCATTATTGTTTTCGCCAATACCAATGGCAATTGGGCTCCCTAAACGGGCAACAATTATTTCGTCAGGTTTTGCAATATCAACAACTGCAATAGCATAAGCACCAACAACATTTGTTAATGCTAACTGAACTGCATTCCCTAATTTACAATTGTTCTTTATTTTTATTTCTTCAATTAAGTTAATTAAAACTTCCGTATCCGTGTCGCTTGAAAAAGTATAACCTCTTTTTTGAAGTTCTTTTTTTATAGTATCATAGTTTTCGATGATACCATTATGGACAATTACTAAATTTCCTGAATTTGAAACGTGTGGGTGTGAGTTTACATCATTTGGCACTCCATGAGTTGCCCAACGAGTGTGACCAATCGCTAAATTCCCATCTGTATTATTACTTTTAGCAATTTTTTTTAGATCAGAAACTTTCCCTTTTGTTTTGTATAAGTTAATTCCGTTTTCGCCAACCAATACCAATCCGGCACTATCGTATCCTCTATACTCTAATCTTTGTAAACCATTAATAACTATTGGATATGCTTTTCTAAAACCTAAATAACCAACAATGCCACACATAATAATTTAATTTTTAATTATTAATTTCGGTATAAGAAATCTCTAGTTTTATTTTTTTATCACCAGCACTTATATCAGTCCCATATAAAACAACTCCTTTTGGGTTCCAATTATATTCTTTAATCTTTGTATCTGCAAAACTTGTAGGTAAATCTGTTGGATTATAAACTTTTAAACCAAGTTTAACTAAATTAACCGGATGGTCATCAGGGTCAGCAGGATCATCATATTTCAACAATTCTGATATATAATCGGTAATTTTAAAGACATATCTGTAAGGCTTTCCAGCCTCATCTTTTTCTAATTTCCCTCCTAAACCTGATAATCTTTCAGTCATCATATCCAGAATTTGTAAATTTTTATCATAATTATATAATAATAATTGTTCTGGAGCGGGAATAGTACTTAAAGCGCTTTGATCTACGTAAAAAATTAAATTAGCATCTGTTATTAGCCAATTATTATCTTGCAAATCTACTAAGTTTGTTGCAATTTCTGATAATTCTATCGTTACTAATGAACCTGCAGCACCTTGCACATATAACCTTTCATTACCACTTTGTTTGGAAACTGCATAATCTCTTTTTAATACATTCGATTTTATTGAGTTTAAAGAAAAATCGTATTTATGTTTCATTCTAACAATTCCTTCTCCTTTTATTCCATTGCCATTTAAATCCAAACCGGCATCGGTTGTATCTGTTCCTTCATCCTCATCGTTTGAGTAATATATAGTCATTTTAGCATTTGTCATTCCCAAAGAAACTATATGAGAATTAGCACTCGCTGATTCTTTTGCCTCTATATAAAGTCCTCTAAAATAATGTTGAAAAGCATCATTCGTTACAAATTCTGTTCCTCCAGCATTATCAACAAAAAGTTGTTGAATCATGCTTTCGTTTAAGGTTATTTTTAAAGTTGGACTTACACTGGTTTGTTTAATGGTGTCTCTATCATAAACTGTAATTCCATCTGGCATATATCTTTTAATAACAGTTACAGTATCATTTGGATTTACTTTAAAATTTCCAGAAAACAAAGGGGTATCTCCTTTTAGAAATTCTTTATCAGAATAATAAATAGCATTTTTTGTTGGATCGTCAGGATCTAAAGTGTTTAAAAACGTTTTAAGCTCCAAAATATTTAATTGAAACTCAATCTCAGCATCTCCAAAAACAGAATCAATGGTAAACTTTGGTTTTCCATCCGAAAAATTATCAACTTTTGTTGATTGATATGGGATTTCAACTAAAACTGAATCAATTGCGGCATTTGTTCCATAATTATAATTCTCACCAATAGCCGGTAACGTTAGCTGAGATACAATTGAAGCTTCTAATTTTCCGAATTCCTCATCCGTATAAACTCCCAATAAATATTGAGAAATACCATTGGCTGGAACTTTATCTATATTTACATTCTCAACAATAACTTCAAAAATTGAATCTTTAGTACTAAAAAGATTATTATCAATTAGATTTACGCCTATATTTTCTATTTCTTTTTCGCAAGAAATTGTTACAAATAATACGGTTGATAAAAACCCTATATATTTTAAGCTCTTTAAAACTTTAATTGTCATATAAAAATGTTGCTTTTTTATTAAATTATAAAACTTGGTTTAGATAAAAATCTGAATAAGCATCTTCAAATTCACCTACGGAGAAGTATTCCAATACTGGTTTTTTATTTGTTTTTAAATGCGCTAAAAGCTCACTTGGTAATTCTTCACTTGCCTTAATTACGGCGTCGGAATTTTCTATAGCGCTAATTAAAATATTTGTGTGGTTTGGTTTAGCTAGTATTTCAAATTTGGATTCTTCAATGTTATCAAACTTGATTTTTTTTGAAAACTCTTTGCTTAATTCTCCTTCAAAACCATTATTATAGAGTGAAGTAACTATTTTGCTCTCTGCAAATAGTGCATCATCTTTATAATATTCTTTAATGTAAAGTGGTAATAAAGAAGCCATCCAACCATGAACGTGAATAATGTCTGGAGCCCAATTCAATTTTTTTACTGTTTCTACAACACCTTTGGCAAAAAATATGGCTCTTTCATCGTTGTCTTCATACAAATTATTATCTTCATCTGAGAACAATGCTTTTCTTTTAAAATATTCATCATTATCAATAAAATAAACCTGCATTCTTTCTTTTGGTATTGAAGCAACTTTAATAATTAAAGGCATGTCCATGTCATTAATAACCAAATTCATTCCTGACAAACGAATAACCTCGTGTAATTGATGTCTTCTTTCATTTATTAAGCCATAACGTGGCATAAAAATTCTTGTTTGCCCGCCTTTACCATGAATCATTCTAGCAGCTTCAAATGAAGTTGTTGATAATTCATTTTCAGGTAAGTAAGGCACAACTTCTGAAGAAACAATCAATACTCTCTTATCTTTCATAAACCTGCTCTTTATTTTTAAGAATATGCAAAATTACGAAAATTTATATAGAATTTCGCTTGAAAAATGTAAGTTTGCACGCTTTTAACGTTTATTAACAAATACTTATGTTAGTTTACACAAAAATAAAGTCTGTTGAACAGAAAATAAAGTCTTTAAAAAAAGAGGCTTCAATTGGGTTTGTGCCAACTATGGGAGCACTGCACCAAGGACATATATCGCTTATTGATATCGCAAAGAAAGAAAATGACTTTGTTGTTGCTAGTATTTTTGTAAATCCTACACAGTTTGATAATCTTGAAGATTTAACAAATTACCCTAAAACAATTGACAAAGATTTAACACTTTTAAAATCTTCCAAATGCGATCTTGTTTTTATGCCAATTGCTGAAGGTATTTATAATAACAATGTTCAATCTCAACATTTCGATTTTGATGGTTTAGAGTTTGAAATGGAAGGTAAATTTAGGAAAGGGCATTTTAATGGCGTTGGTACCATTGTTAAACGTTTATTTGAAATTGTAAAACCAAATAAAGCTTATTTTGGGGAAAAAGACTTTCAACAATTACAAATTATTAGAAAATTAGTAGACAAATATAAAATTCCTATTGAAATTATTGGATGCGAAATTTTCAGGGAAAAAGATGGCTTAGCAATGAGTTCCAGAAATAGCCGACTGACAAAAGAACAGAGAAATGCGGCTCCTTTTATTTATAATACTTTAAAACAGGCTAAAGTGAAGTTTGGTACAAAAAATGCTTTAGAGATAAAAAAATGGGTTGAAGATGAGTTTAAAAAACAACCATTATTAACCTTAGAGTATTTTGAAATTGCCGAAGAAGAAACACTTCAATCTATTAAAAAACACGATTTAAATAAAAAACATCGTGCTTTTATTGCCGTTTTTGCTGATAAAATAAGACTTATTGACAATATAAGCTTATAAATATAAATAGATTAATACAAAATCATTAATTTTGCCCAATGCAAATAGAAGTAGTTAAATCAAAAATTCACAGAGTTAAAGTTACCGGAGCTGATTTACAGTATATTGGTAGTGTAACTATTGATGAGGATTTAATGGATGCTGCAAATATTATTCAAGGAGAAAAAGTTCAAATTGTAAACATTAACAATGGTGAACGACTTGAAACATATGCAATTCCAGGCCCTCGTAAAAGTGGAGAAATCACTTTAAATGGTCCTGCTGCCCGAAAGGTAGCAAAAGGAGATATTGTTATTATTATTTCATATGGAATTATGGATTTTGAAAAAGCAAAATCTTTTAAACCTACATTAATCTTTCCTAATGAAAATGATAATTCTCTAACATAATTGAATAAAAAAATAAAAAAAACAATCTTTATTTCGCTCCCTATCGCTTTTGGGGTTTTTTTAATTTGGTATTCATTTTCAAAATTTACACCCTCTGATATTCAATCGATAAAAACCTCGTTTAGAACTGCAAATTATTGGTGGGTTGGTTTGTCGATACTATTAGGAATATTAAGTCATTTATCAAGAGCATATCGCTGGCAATTTTTGTTAGAACCTTTGGGATACAAGCCCCGATTCGTTAATAGTGTCATGGCTGTTTTAATTGCTTATTTGTTAAATTTATTTGTTCCTCGCTCTGGTGAATTTGCTAGGGCAGCAACCATAAAAAAATACGAAAATATTCCTTTTGAAAAAGCAATCGGTACCATTTTTGCAGAACGCGTTGCTGATGTTTTTATGCTGTTTACAATTATTGGTATTGCATTTTTTTTACAAACAGAACTTATTGGCAGTTACATATTTAACTCTGAAAAAGAAAGCAGTATTTATCCAAAAATATTCATTTTTATTATACTGCCTATATTTGGATATTTAACATATCTATATTTGAAAAAATCAAATAACATTATGGCCATTAAAATTATTGAGTTCATTCATGGTTTAATAGATGGTCTTAAAAGCATTTTCACAATGAAAAAAAAGTGGAAATTTCTTTTTCATACGCTGTTTATTTGGATAATATACGTTCTCATGTTTTATGTAGTTACTTTTGCACTACCTGAAACATCTAACCTTCCTTTTGCTGCAATTATTGTTGGTTTTGTTGTTGGTGGATTAAGCATGGCATTAACAAACGGAGGTTTAGGAACTTATCCGGTGCTGGTTGCAAGCGCGCTTATTTTGTACAATATTGAAGACAATCCAGCTAGAGCTTTTGGATGGATTATGTGGACAGCTCAAACATTAATGGTGGTTGTATTTGGAAGCTTGTCATTAATCCTAATTCCAATCTATAATAAATACCAAAAATAGTTGGTAATTCTTATTATATTTACTTTTTTCAATTAACTTAAAATGGCCAAAACCAAAACAACATTTTTCTGTCAAAATTGTGGCGCTCAGTATGCTAAATGGCTGGGGCAATGCAATTCTTGTAATGAATGGAATACAATTGTTGAAGAAGTGATTCAGAAAGAAGAAAAAAGAAATTGGAAACAAGACTCTTCAACAAAAAAAACGAATAAAGCTTTAAAAATAAACGAAATTTCTTTAGATAAAGAAGATCGAATTTCAACTAAAAATAATGAATTAGACCGCGTTTTAGGCGGAGGCTTAGTGAAAGGATCTATGCTTTTATTAGGAGGAGAACCTGGTATTGGAAAATCAACGTTATTGCTTCAAATTGCTTTATCAATTCCTAAAAGAGTATTATATGTTTCTGGCGAAGAAAGCCAATCTCAAATTAAAATGCGTGCTGAAAGGATAAAAAGCACCAACACTAACTGTTTAATTTTAACTGAAACAAATACCCAAAATATTTTTAGAGCTATTGAAGAAGTGAATCCCGAAGTGGTTGTTATAGATTCTATCCAAACCTTATTTACAGAATATATTGACGCTTCACCAGGTTCAATTTCTCAAATTAGAGAAACTACTGCCGAACTTATAAAATTTGCAAAAGAAACTGCAACACCTGTTCTATTAATTGGACATATAACAAAAGATGGCAACATTGCCGGCCCAAAAATTTTAGAACATATGGTTGATGTTGTTTTGCAGTTTGAAGGCGACAGAAACCACGCTTATCGCATATTACGAGCACAAAAAAATAGATTTGGTTCAACCGCCGAACTTGGTATTTATGAAATGCAAAATACGGGTTTACGCGAAGTAGAAAACCCATCTGAAATTTTAATTTCTCAAAAAGATGATGATTTAAGCGGAACCGCAATTGCGGCAACTTTGGAAGGAGCCCGACCTTTAATGATTGAGGTTCAAGCATTAGTCAGTACAGCAGTTTATGGTACTCCGCAACGTTCAGCTACAGGTTATGATACCAAACGGCTAAACATGCTTTTAGCTGTTTTAGAAAAACGTGCTGGGTTTAGACTTGGAGCAAAAGATGTTTTTTTAAACATTGCCGGAGGTATTCGGGTTGATGATCCTGCAATTGATTTAGCGGTAATTAGTGCTATTTTATCTTCAAATGAAGATGAAGCTATACCACAAGATATTTGTTTTGCTGCAGAAATTGGATTGGCTGGTGAGATAAGACCTGTAAACAGAATTGAGCAACGCATTTTAGAAGCAGAAAAACTAGGTTTCCATAAAATATATATTTCGAAATTTAATAAAATGAGTAAAACAAACTTTACTATAAAAGTTGTTAAAGTAACGAAAGTTGAAGACGTTTTCGCAAATTTGTTTGCATAAAAAAACCGAGTAAATAACTCGGTTTTTTTATAATTTATTTAATAACGCTTTCTTTTTTATTTGCTTCTATTATATATTTTTCTAACGCCATAGTCATTGAAGGGGTTTCGGGTGTTGGCGCTTCAATATTACATCTTAATCCGGCCTCTGTGGCTGCCTTAACTGTAGAGTTACCAAATACTGCAATACAAGTAT
>Ga0209231_1001171_pt1 | contig 10670 bp, 8 predicted proteins | sample Deesub45470m_DNA_FD_188086 | JGI IMG/M metagenome (GOLD analysis project Ga0209231, IMG submission 188086) | Deep subsurface microbial communities from North Pacific Ocean - 450_OLKR46/470m Metagenome (SPAdes) (version 2) | ecosystem: Environmental > Terrestrial > Deep subsurface > Unclassified ... | reverse complement strand
AAGAATTTGTTTAACAATACACATACTGTTAATACAGAAAATATTAAAAAGGGTATTTATTTTATAACTGTTCAAACCGATTTAGGAAAAGCAACAAAAAAATTGATAATTCAATAAAAACGTATTTAAGTTAAAAAGAATAAGCTATATAAAAATATGATTACTTTTTATATAGCTTATCCAGTTGGATGCAATTATTAAAAACGTCAGTTTGAGGCATCAGATAAAAATTTCATCAAGCGGAGATAATGACGAAAAATTATCATCAAAAATTAATTGCACCCAACGGGTTATAGCTTATTCTTTTAATAGCTGAATTTATAAAATGAAATGATTTCTGCGAATCTTAACTTTTCAAGTTAGTTGTTGTAAATGAAATGTTTATTTTTTGTATATATTGGCCGCTTTAAACGCCTCTTCTAATAGCTTAAAGAGTATATAAACAACTTAATTTTACAACAAACGGTAAGATTATGATAATAAATGGTAATTTATATTCATTATATGATTTTTATTTTGTACTTTAGTAATGTTTTAATACAATAACCTCTTACTAACCATGAAAAAAAACCACATCATTAAATTGCTAACCTATTTTCGGTGATGCGATTTTATAAAAAAGATACTTTTAAGAATTTTACAATCACTCTTTTGTGATAGATTCTTGTTGTTAAACAACATGTACTTTAGCTTTTTATTTTTTAATAACAGGTAAACCCCAATGTTATGAAAAGAAAAATACCTTTTACCCTATTACTTTTATTCGTTGGAGTGTTTTCATTTTCACAATCTAACGACATTCGCCCAAAATTTAGAATTGGCTTTGATGCTCCAAAAATTGACCACCGCCAACTATTATTAACCATTGATGAAAATACAACAGATTGTATAGATTGGGGATATGATGCAGAAATTCCCCAAATTTTTGATGATGATATGTACTGGGTTCTTGAAGGTAAAAAATATGTGATTCAGGCAACAAATGAGATAGCTGTAGATAAAGAAATAGCCCTTGGAATTAGAAGTGTTGAAGGTGGTGCTATAAGCATAAAGGTGGACACTCTGGAAAACCCAATTGAAGGAATTGTGGTTTACTTATTAGACAAGGAATTAAACCAAGTTTATGATATACAAAATAACGTATATCGAATAACTTTACCACCAGGAGAATACAATGACAGATTTGCTATAACATTTAAAAGTGAGGTTATACCCGACAATAATATCCAAGTAGTAAAGAGTCCGGGATTTGTAATGTATACTAACAATGATGGAACAATCCACATTAGGAATACAAAGTTAATTCAAGTAAATGATATTACTTTATTCAGTTTAATGGGTTATGAAATTCAGTCTTGGAATACTAAATTAAATGAAAAGTATTTAAGCTTACCTTTAAATAGCGTTCAGGATGGAGTTTATATAGTGAGAGCTGCTACAGAAAAAGGGAATATTTCCAAAAGAATCTTAATTAAATAAGGCGTTTTATATCAAATTATAAGCTAATTATTCGACCTTATATACCATACATATATTAAGGACTATACCATCCTTTTTTTTATATAAAAATTATTAATATTGTACTACCCAATAATGAGTTGTGCAGGTATTTGTAAGAGATTTAAAATTAAGCAAAACGCTTTTCAGTGCGTTTGTATTTTTTATTGCATATAGCTCCTTTTCTCAAACCACTATTTATACCGAAAACTTTAGCTCAGGATTAGGAGGTTGGGTTATTAGTTCAACAGGTGCTGGAACTGCTACTTGGATTAATGGTAATAATACGGCACATTCTTCAGGAGCATCAGGTAATTATATGTATTCTCAATTATATAGCGGAAATTACAATAATCGCTCATTTATAACAGCAACAAGCCCAACAATTAATACTACAGGATCTACCAATATCTATTTTCAATTTAATATTTGGTACGCAACAGAAAGTTCATATGATGGAATGAAAGTAGAGTACTCATTAAATAATGGTGTCAATTGGTTTGATTTAGGGAATGTGGGTACTGCAAATTGGTACAATGATACAGGTGTAAATGCTTTTAATAATAATGAAGATGGCTGGTCTGGAAATAGCGGAGGTTGGGTAACACATAGAATCAATTTAAGTGCTCAAAATACAGGGTTTGATAATAATTCTCAAGTTAAAATTAAAATTCTATTTGCTTCAGATAATAGTATAACAGATGTAGGGGTTGCTTTTGATACTGTTTTAATTGAAAGTAGCTACTGTTCTTCAAATGGAAACAGTACTGCAGACGAATATATAGATAGAGTTCAATTAAATACTATTAACAATAGTCCAACTGGGTCAGGATTTGGCACAACCAGTACTGGTTATTCTGATTTTACAGCGATTTCTACGAATTTACTTATTAGCACTACAAATACAATCACAATAACACCACGTTGGACAGGAACAGTTTATCCCGAAGGGTATGCCGTTTGGATTGATTATAATAGAGATGGTGATTTTAATGATACTGGCGAACGCGTTTGGGCAAATACAGCAACTACAAATAGTCCTGTTTCAGGTTCATTTACGATTCCTACAACAGCAACTCTTGGCAGTACGAGAATGAGAGTATCCATGAAATATAATGGAATACCTACATCATGTGAATCCTTTCAATGGGGAGAAGTTGAAGATTATACAATTAATATTACTTCTTGTACTACTAATTTATGGACTGGTGCAGTTAGTGTAGATTGGAACACCGCTGCAAATTGGAGTTGTGGAATAATTCCAACAATTAGCACTAATGTTTTAATTCCATTTCCGCTAGCCTCAGGTAATTTCCCAATTATTTCAACGGGAACTCAGGGTAATGCAAATAACATAGAATTCCAGAATGGCACAACTTTAAAAGTTATAAATAATTATATACAAATTGCTGGAACATTATTATTAAATGGGATAATTGATTTACAAGGCGAAGCACAATTAATTCAGGCTGCAAGTAGTGTATTAAATAATTTAAGCACAGGTTATATCGAGAGAGACCAACAAGGAGAAGGCAGTACATTTAGATATAATAATTGGTCACCTCCTGTTTTTACAGCAACCGATGCAAATGGTAATTACACAACAGTAGCGGCATCATTAAAAGATGGTACAGATCCAAATAACCCAGGTACAATTCTATTTACAACAGGGTTGAATGGTGCAATTTCCCCGCTAACCTTAAGTACTGCATGGATGTATAAATATGCAAATTTACCAGATGATTCTTATAGTTCTTGGACCCATATTGGAAGTACAGGGAAGGTGTATGCAGGAGAAGGATATTTAATGAAAGGTACTGGAAGCGTAGTAGATCAAAATTATGTATTTGTAGGTAAACCAAATAATGGAACCATTAATTTAACAGTTAATGGAGGTTATGACTATTTAGTTGGTAATCCATATCCTTCAGCGATTGACGCAAATATTTTTATTAGTAATAACAGTACTTCAATAACAGGATCTCTTTATTTTTGGGAGCATTATGGTGGAAATAGCCATAATTTAGCTGAATATCAGGCAGGCTATGCAACCTATAGTTTAGGAGGGGGAGTTCCAGCTTCTGCACATCCGAGTGTAAGTAGTTCAGGAACAGCTACCAAAACACCAGGAAGATATATTGCAGTTGCGCAGGGTTTTTTTGTTGTTGGGGATGCTGATGGAGGTCAAATACAATTTAATAACGGTCAACGTGTTTATGTCCCAGAAGGAGCAACATCAACCTTTATGAAAAGTAGCAATATAGTATCTAAATCTTCAATTAATGAAACTGTCGATACCAGACCAAAATTCAGAATAGGTTTTGATGCATCTAAAATCAGTCACCGTCAATTATTGTTGACCATAGATGAAAATACTACTGCTGCAATAGATTGGGGTTATGATGCAGAAATGTATGAGATTTTTGAAGATGACATATATTGGTTGCTTTCAGATAAAAAATATGCTATTCAAGCAACAAATATAATAGGTTTAGAAACAGAATTTCCGCTTGGTATTCAAACAAAAGAAGGTGGTCTTATAACCATTAAAGTTGACCAACTTGAATATGTTGATGAAAATATTTCACTTTATATTAAAGACAATTTCACAGGATTAACTCATAAAATAAACAATCAACCATTCGAAATTAATTTAGAACCTGGAATTTATAATACCAGATTTGTTTTAGTGTCAAAAACCGAAAATACCTTGATTGTTGAAGAAGAAATCCCTAATAATGAAATCACCGTTTTTATGAATAACAAAAGCGCTGAACTACAAATACAAAAAAAGGGAAATTCTGAAATAGTAAGTATTCATTTATTCAATTATTTGGGGCAAACCGTAAAAAGTTGGAATACAAATATTGATAAAAATTTCATTTCATTACCAGTAAACATTTTATCAGGTGTTTATATTGTACAAGTAAATACTACTGATGGAAATATGGTTAAAAAAATTATTGCTCAATAATTTTAATAAAGCATTAAAAAAAAGGTTGTCAAAAAAAATGTCATTCTGAGGAAAACCGAAGAATCTAGATTAAGTCATAATAGTTGATCAACTTTTACCACACATAAAAATCAAAATAAATTTTGAATAACAACATTTTGTACGTAATTTTGTACGTAATTAAAATAATAGAATTATGATTACAACGACAATATCAGATTTTAGAAAAGATATAAAAGATTATCTTAATAGAGTTACAGAAAACTTTGAAACACTAATTATCAACAGAGGTAAAAACTCGGGAGTTGTTGTGATTTCTTTAGAAGAATACAATTCTCTTATTACAACTCAACACGAAATGTCTTCAGAAAAAAATAAAGCAAGGTTAGATTCTGCAATTGAAAAATTTAAAAAAGGTGACTCTTTTAACAAAAATATTCTTGAATAATGAAATATGTATTTGTTGATGAATCTTGGGAAGATTATTTGTATTGGCAGAAAATTGATAAAAAAATGCTAAAAAGAATAAATTTACTTCTTAAAGACATTTCTAGACAGCCTTATGACGGAATAGGAAAACCTGAGCCATTGAAACATAATTATAGAGGATTTTGGTCGAGAAGAATTGATGGTGAGCATAGATTAATATATCAAGTTAGAGATGATGAAATTAGAATACTAAAATGTAGATTTCATTATGATTAAAAACGTGTGGTAACACCGCATAAAATTTCTTATAAAAACCCGATTTAGATTTTTCACTTTGTTTAAAATGACAGATTTAATGTTATTTTTGGATATCCTTTATTTAAAAGCAGGTATTCCTGTAATATCCAATCCAGTAATTAACAAATGAATATCATGTGTACCTTCATAAGTTATCACACTTTCTAAATTCATCATATGACGCATTATAGAATATTCTCCTGTAATTCCCATAGCACCTAATATTTGACGCGCCTCTCTTGCAATATGAATAGCCATATCAACATTGTTTCGTTTTGCCATAGAAATTTGAGCTGTTGTAGCTCTTCCTTCATTTCTTAAGGTACCTAAACGCCAAGTTAATAATTGAGCTTTTGTGATTTCAGTAATCATTTCAGCTAATTTTTTTTGTTGAAGTTGATAAGCACCAATTGGTTTTCCAAACTGAATACGTTCTTTAGCGTAACGAAGCGCAGTATCGTAACAATCCATAGCGGCGCCAATAGCTCCCCAGGCGATTCCATAACGAGCAGAATCTAAACATCCAAGAGGCGCTCCTAGACCATCTTTATTCGGTAATATATTTTCCTTAGGAATTTTCACATTATCAAAAATCAATTCACCAGTAGATGAGGCTCTTAAACTCCATTTATTGTGTGTTTCAGGAGTCGTGAATCCTTCCATACCTCTTTCAACAATTAATCCCTTGATTCGTCCTTCTTCATTTTTAGCCCAAACAACGGCTATATCAGCAAAAGGCGCATTCGAAATCCACATTTTAGCACCATTCAGCAAATAGTAATCACCCATGTCTTTAATATTGGTAACCATTCCGCTTGGGTTTGAACCGTGATCAGGTTCCGTCAATCCAAAACAACCTAAAAATTCACCACTAGCTAATTTTGGAAGGTATTTTAATCGTTGTTCCTCATTTCCATATTTCCAAATAGGATACATCACTAAAGATGATTGAACTGAAGCAGTTGAACGCACACCAGAATCACCTCTTTCAATTTCTTGCATAATTAATCCATAAGAAATTTGGTCTAATCCTGCGCCACCATATTCTTCAGGAATGTAAGGCCCAAAAGCGCCAATTTCAGCCAAACCTGCAATGATTGATGTTGGAAATTTAGCTTGTTGTGCTGCCTCTTCAATAATTGGAGAAACTTCACGTTTTACCCATTCTCTTGCAGCATCTCGTACTAGAATATGCTCTTCAGTTAATAAATCATCAAGTTGATAATAATCTGGTGCTTGAAATAAATCTTTTGACATTGGTTTAATTTTTTGGTGTGTACAAATTTAGTAATTAAAGTCTTTTAGTATTTGATTTTTGAAAATCTTTTATTTCTTACATTTGTAATAATGAGATATACTTTAGGAAAAGCAGATAAATTAAAAAGCGCAAAGCTAATTGAACAATTATTTGCGGAAGGAAGTCGCGTGAAATCGTTTCCACTTCAATTGATTTATTTGCAAAAGAAGCACACTTCAGAAATTCCAATTCAAGTTGGGTTTTCGGTGCCAAAAAGAAATATAAAATTAGCAGTTCATAGAAATAGAATTAAAAGAATGATGCGCGAAGTATACAGGTTGAACAAACAATTATTTTCAGAAAATATACATAAACCCTATATTTTAATGTTTATTTATATGACAAATGAAGAAGTAAAATATGCCGATTTAGAGGCTGCATTAAAAAATGTTTGCAGCAAATTTTTAACTAAAATAAATGAAGATGAGCAAAATTAAGAAGATTGTTTTAGGCGTTTTTACAGCAATAATGATAACAATTTCTGTAGGGTTTCAATCAGATTTTTTTGAAATTGCCAAGCAAATTGATATTTACACAACCTTGTTTAAGGAGTTAAATATGTATTATGTGGATGAGATAAATCCTGCAAAACTCACCAATAATGCTGTAAATCATATGCTTGAAAATTTGGATCCTTATACACGCTACTATGATGAACATGGTGTAGAAGATGCTCGAATTGAATCGGCAGGAGAGTTCGGAGGAATTGGAGTTGTTACTAAATTTAATAACAACACATTAACCGTTCGTGAAATCCTTAAAAATTCACCTGCAGAAGTTGCCCAAATAAAGCCAGGTGATAAAATTTTAAAAATAAATGAAATATTAGTTAAGGATTTTGATGAAAAGGGTGTTTCTGCGCTATTAAATGGGCTTCCAAATACGCAAGTTACACTTCAAATTGAACGGCAAAATAAAAATCTTGAACTAACGCTAACCCGTAAAAAAATGGATGTAAATCCAGTTCCATATTTTACCATGTTAGATACTGAGGTTGGTTATATTTCCTTCACAATATTTAATGAAAAAGCTACCGAAGAAGTAAAAAAGGCCTTTTTAGAATTGAAAGATCAGGGAATGAAAAAGTTAATTATTGATGTAAGAAGTAACCCAGGCGGTTTGTTAATGGAAGCAGTAAAAATTTCTAATTTTTTTATACCAAAAGACAAAATTGTAGTTACCACCAAAGCAAAAGTTGAAAAATGGAGTGAAACTTTTAAAACAAGAGAAGAACCTTTAGATTTAGAAATACCAGTTGCAATTTTAGTAAATAATCGATCGGCTTCGGCCTCTGAAATTTTAGCAGGATCGTTGCAAGATTATGATAGGGCCGTCATTATTGGTGAACGTTCTTTTGGTAAAGGGTTGGTTCAAAAGCATTTACCGTTATCTTACGGTACTCAAATGAAAATAACAATTTCAAAATATTATACCCCAAGCGGTAGGTGTATTCAAGAATTAGATTATACCAATAGAGACGACAAAGGGAATATTCCAAAATTTTCAGATAGTGGTAGAGAGAAATTGAAAACCGAAAAAGGACGAACAGTTTATGGCGGAGGTGGCATACTTCCAGATATTGAAATTAACAAAGTTTCAACAACTAAAACGACTGAAACCTTATTAAATTCAGATGCGTTTTTTAATTATGTGACTAATTATTTTTATAAAAATGCTTCAATAACATCACCTTCAAAATTTAATTTAAATAATGAAGAATATAATGCACTAAAAAACTATTTAAGCAACCATCAAAACGATTTTGAAACAAAAACAGAAACGGAATTTAAAAAAGCAAAAGAACTTGCAATTTCAGAAAAATTAGACGGTAATTTAACTGCTAATTATTCGCTACTTCTAAAAGAAATTCAAACTGAAAAACTGAAGGAATTAGATAAAAATAAAGAAGAAATTTTAAATGAATTAACCGAAGAAATTGTGAAGCGTTACTATTATACAGAAGGGGTTTATCAACAAAAAGCAGCTTTTGATAAAACAATTATGAAAGCTGTTTCTGTTTTAAATAATACAAAGGAATATAATTCGATATTGAAAAATTAAGAATAGGACAAAGAATATAGAATATAGAACATAGAACAATGACAAAGACAAAGACAAAGTGCACAGAATATTGGTAAAAATGTAACTGAGAGATGCTGTTTGATTTTCAACTTTCAACCTTTTTAACAAAAACTTTTTAACAACGTGAGTTCTACATAAGAATTAAATTAACTAATTGAAAATCAGCAAATAAAATGTTGTTGTTTATTAACATGTCACCTCGAGCGCAGTCGAGAGGTCAATTTATGATAAAAAACAAAAGGTCTCGACTGCGCTCGACCTGACAATAATGGTCTTTACCAAAATATAGTAAGGAAGTATATCGAACTCACGTTAACAGATATATTGTATCTTTGTTAGCCAAAAACAGCATATGGAACAATCAAAAATTAAAGGAAGAACCCGAGCACAAGAATCGTCTAACGCCATAGAGCGGTTATACATTTCTATGCGTCACTTATTCAGTAGAGGATTTTATAAACCTATGGGAATTTCAGGAGACGCATTGCGCCAGGCTTTATTAGTACTTCGCCCTGAAATTTATGGCTCCATTGCTGAAGAAAAAGTGGAGTTAAATGGGTTAATATATGTAATTGAAAGACTGCCCGTTGGAATTGAAGAATGCAGATTTATTAATTTAACTGCTGAAGAAGGCTATTCTAAATCTCATTTTAAAGCAATAATTCCTCCAAAAAGAAGAAGAAACTGTTTCAGAATAGATAAAGATCAAATGAATATTGAAGTGACTCGAGGGCGATCTGAAATCTATGATATTTTAACGCATCTTACTTTTCTATTTATTGAATCTCATAAAATTGCTGACAAAGTGCTAATTAATGAAGATACGGACACCAATAGAGAGTGGAAAAAATTAGAAGAAATTGTATTGCACAACAAAAAATTATCAAGAGATGAACGTGATATTATGTTGGCACATATGGCTAGTGTTTTAGGAAGGACTTTTGAAGAAACACATAGGGTTCATACCGTTTTAGGGGAAAATAATAATCCAGATCGTTTCTTTCAAATCATATATTGGTTAGGCCATTTAGCGATTACAGAGAAAACAAGCAATTTAAAAAGAGCTATTACTTTCAGTCCGGTTTTGCGCGAAAGAATTGGTCACCATATTTATGGTGAAATTTGGGCAAATAATATTAAAAAAGTATTGGAAGAAAAAAACTTATTAGATCGCCCAATTCATATTATTAGCGCCAATATGCACAGTGTTATGAATTCTATTTATGCACCTGTAGTTTTACCAAAACAAATTAAAAACAACGATATCATTTCCCTATTTGAATTATTAAGTAATGATGCAAATGAAGATTTAAGAAAGCAAGTAGAAGATTATGCTTCAGAAAATGGGTTAACTTACATAAAAGATACTTCAGGAACCATCATAAATGTTCAAGTTATTGATACGGAGAAAATTGACTTTAGTAAAACTAGGTATACTTTAGATAACAGTCTTCAAAATGATGAAAAGCCAGTAATTATTGTCATGGATTATGCTTTTGGGGAACAGGCTTATGAAACAATGGACGAGCTTCTAAAACCTTATAAAAATAACAGGAAAATACATCATTTAAATGTAGAGTCTGTTTCAATTATGGGAAAAGCAGGTATTTTAGAAGGAGGAAAAGGGGATATTATGATTCCATCATCACATGTTTTTGAAGGAACAGCAGATAATTATCCATTTAAAAATCAGCTTAAAAAGAAATTATTTGATGGTTGCGGAGTTGCTGTTTGCTCAGGGGCCATGGTTACGGTTTTAGGAACATCACTTCAAAATAAAGATATATTAAAATTCTTTCAAGGTTCCACTTGGAAAGTAATTGGACTTGAAATGGAAGGGGCTCATTACCAAAAAGCAATACAAGCAGCTTCAAAAATAAGAGGAAATATTTCAAATAAAGTGAAAGTAAGATACGCATATTATGCTTCAGATAACCCTTTAGAAACAGGTAGTACTTTAGCTTCTGGAGGTTTAGGAACAACAGGTGTTAGGCCTACATATGTTATCACAGAAAAAATATTAGAACAAATTTTTTAATTTATTCATGTTTCCAATAAAATAATAATTAAAGATAAAAGGAAACAAAAGAGATTTCAATAAATGAACGTATTAAT
>Ga0209231_1001170_pt1 | contig 10672 bp, 10 predicted proteins | sample Deesub45470m_DNA_FD_188086 | JGI IMG/M metagenome (GOLD analysis project Ga0209231, IMG submission 188086) | Deep subsurface microbial communities from North Pacific Ocean - 450_OLKR46/470m Metagenome (SPAdes) (version 2) | ecosystem: Environmental > Terrestrial > Deep subsurface > Unclassified ... | reverse complement strand
AGCAAGCTTTTCCGTCCATTCCTGCGAAAGGGTCGACATGGGGTAACCTCCGGGGTTGAAGTCCTACTCGGAGGCCAGCTTAGCCGGTGGTGATGTCAGGAACAAGATGGGGTCGGTTGACGGTTACTGCTGGCCGTGCTCGTAGGCGTAGAGAACCAAGTCAACGGCGTCGTCAAGGGACATGAGAAAGCGGGTCATATTGGGGTCGGTGACCGTGAGCGGTTTGCCCTCCTTGATTAGCTTAATGAACAATGGAATTACCGAACCACGGGAGGCCATCACATTGCCATAACGCGTACAATTAATTATTGTCTTAGCCGGGTCGGTAAATCGTGATTTAGCAATAGCAATTTTCTCCATCAACGCCTTGGACATCCCCATGGCGTTGATAGGATAAACTGCTTTGTCAGTGCTCAGGGCAATGACCCTCTCAATCCCTTTGGCAATAGCGGCGTTGAGGACATTCTCAGTGCCGAGAACGTTAGTCTTGACTGCCTCCAGGGGATAGAATTCACAGGATGGCACTTGTTTTAAAGCAGCGGCTTGAAAAACGTAATCGACCTGATCCATGGCGGGGAGAAGGCTATCGTAGTCACGGACGTTGCCAATATAGAATTTGACCTTGGGGTTGGCCAGGTTAATTCGCATGTCTTCCTGTTTTTTTTCATCGCGACTAAAAACACGTATTTCTTTGATCTCGGTATGGAGGAAACGCCGCAAGACAGCGTTGCCAAAGGAACCAGTGCCACCTGTAATCAAAAGAATTTTATTTTTAAACATAAAAATGCTTCTCCTTTGCACCAAGAGGAGAAGCAAACTCCCCTCGGAAGGGCTTCTTGTTTAGCATTAATTCATGGACATCAATATCCTTTACAGACTTAAATCGGTCTTTTATCTTTTTTGCTGGAACCCCTCCATGAATTTCATAAGAAGGGATACTTTTTGTAACTACAGAATGAGCAGCAACAATTGAACCACGCCCAATTCTTACCCCTGCCATTATAATCGTGCGATGGCCTATCCAAACATCGGACTCAATGTAAGTATTTTCCAACTCTGGTCGACCGGAAAAGATCATAGGGGTTCCAGGGACATCAAAGCGGTGATCACTACCGGTTATGGTTACCTCTGGGCCAAACATTACATATGATTCAATCGATACTTTTGGGCAAATCCGACATCCATCAGCAACAAAACTATACGCACCCGCCACAAAATCTCTGGATATCTTACTTTTCCCAGAAATAAAGAATGTCTTATCGACATTAGATAACCCATACAATCGTCTTTTGTAAATCATTAAAATATTTCTATATAAACCGTATATCATTGAACTTCTACTTAAAATAAATTTTTTCATGAATTTATTCCTTGTTTTTCTAAAAATAAAGCACAGAATTGTTTTGCAATACTATTCCAACTATAGTTTTCCTTTATCTTAACTGATGATTTCCTCCCAACACTGAGTCGAAATTTATCATCATAAAACTCAAGAAGCTTTTCCTTTAACGATTCTATACTACCTTCCTCATAAACAGTGCCAATCCCAACCCACCGTTCTATTGCTTTCTCTTTGTCACTCAGGATAACAGGCAAACCACAAGCAGAAGCATCTAAGGTACTTGTAGTCATGGAGCGGGGCCAGACAGCCAAATCGGCCGCACGGTAAAAAGGGGGCAACCCCCCCCACGGCATAAAAGGCACAATAATAGAACTCGAAAAGCGAGTTAAATTTTCAGCTTCCGGTCCGGCACCAATAAAAAGAGCCCGATATGAATAACCTAATTGGTTCAATTCCTCAATTGCCTTGGCCAACAATTGAACTCCCTTATTCGGTGTCATACGCCCAGACCAAAGACAAACAACCTCATTTTTCAAAATTCCGAGGGCTGCCCTTGTCTCTTCACGTTCGAATAGAGTTTTCTCATCAATAACCGGAAAAAAGAGATCGGTGTCCACCCCAAGAGAAATGACCTCTGTTTTATTCCTTGGAACACCATAAAATTCAACTGCACAATCAATACAATCATCGGTAGAACCAATACATTTTGTGACAAATAATCCCAAAATTCTCCCTGGAACAAATCGAGAAAAGAAATTAAAAACCCTAGCTTTCGAAAATTTTTTTCCTTCCCTAAGTTTTTCAGGAATAGATAAATACGTTTTTCCAGTTGATGTAAACACCTTAAAATTACAAAACATTTTTAAAACAATAACCTGGCCTAAAACTAAAGATGAAATTCCGCGAACTATAACGATATCAGGCGATAGTTCGAGTAATTTTCTATGTAAATGTCTCATTATTACTCTTTTGCCAATATTATTATATGGCATCCAATGAATATTTACCCCATCAACAACATGAACCAATCCTTCTCGTTGCCTTGCAACATTCAACTCACCAAAATAGGCAGATTTAGTCATATAATAAGGAGGAAGCCCACATGTTAAAACATCCACCTCATAACCTAATTTAACGATTTCTCGAGGAAGAATGTTGTCGATATAACCAAGACCATCGGTATATGTCTCAACTACATATACTATTTTCATGAATCACCCTACTTGATTTGTTATGAAAATTTCCGATGACAGCTGCCATAAAACACCACATAATAGAGTTAGTATAGAGAGACCCGGAAAATTGTGCACTAATTGCATATTGTAAAAAAATTAAAGAGATCCATGCATAATCTTTTTTATGCTTTAGAATTCTCACTGCATGAACGACTGCTGAGAAAAACATTAAAGAGAATGCTATACCTCCAATTACCCCTGTGGCCATAAAGCTTTCAACTAAAACATTATGAGGATAACGCCCCCGGCCCTGCCCCTCAACGCTGCCTCCCACTATCGGATTTGCAAGAAACGAATTAACAGCCCAACTGATTAACTCAAACCTCTCCAGAATACTTTGATCGCTCTTGTACTGGAACCCAGCTTGAATTCGTGACATAGAATCGAGTTCAAGTTTTTCAACAAGAAAATTCAAAAACCACAATGTTACGAGAATTAAAAAGATTGATAAAAAAGCGCTTTTTATTACTTTAACTTTTCCACTGGAAACAATAAATAAAATCAACACTATTAAAAGGGAAATTATCGGACCTCTAGAACCACTTGCAACTGTGGAAAAAATTCCCAGTAAAACTGAGAATATATAAAAAAATTTTGTAGCATTATTATTTATATTCTTTTTGGCAACAGAATACACACTTAAAAGGGTAAGTGAAACACCAAAATTACCTATGGATATAGGGTCAATAAACTCAAATGACAGCCTCTGAACAACAATACCTTGACTTGTTAAACCTAAAATATTATTAAGTCCATAGTATAGTGAAAGAGAACAACCAATAAACAAGACAATAAATGAAACACTCCTCACCCTTTCAATCGAATCAGGTGGTATAAATGAAAAGAAGGCAAGCATCGGGAAAAAACAGGTGCCAAAGGCATAAATAAAAAACTCAAAGATATTTATTTGACCAGTGCTACCAAATACTTCCCCTAAAAATATTTTTAAAAAATAAATTGCCCAAAACAGAATAAATCCTGAATAAAACGCAAAATTGTAATTTTTTTTGTTATTAATTGATAAAAAAACAAGAAATATACCAACAATTAAAATTGTCAATCTAAAAGGAATCGTTATAGCTCTATTTTCAAGGCCAAGATTAAGAGATAAAATAGCGGCAATTGGGTAGCCAGATAAAACCAATGCATAAATTATGCTTAATAGATTTATTTTTGTGGATTTTTTTATAATCATTATCTACACAATCATTATTAATTATACATACATTTTAACAAATGCCAAAAATTTTATATCTAAATTTTTTATAAATATCATCGGATATCAGTTTAAACTATATTATAGTATATATAATTTTTTCGGTACTTAAAAAATCCGTTGTATTAATTCAATAATTTCTTTATGAGTAATTTTTTTGGCGAACTTGATCGCCAAATCAACCAAAAATACAATAAATAGGTCAAAGAACTTAGTACACTAAACACGGTCATGGTTTGGAAAAGGTTATACCCTTCACGATGCATTAAAAATAAAGCAACATTTGGTATAAAAATACGCGCAAAATCTACTGGAAACTTAAGTTCTGGCCTGTTAATAACAAGAAGAAGTCGGCTAATAGGTGTCACGACAAGCCCAACTAAACTTACTAGGCTAAGCACAGATAGCAACAACCCAGCATCAGCCCACACCTTGCCAAACATAAAGCCAAAAAATAATGGCGATAATAGCCCTAAAGGTACGTAGATCGCCGCCGAGATAGGTATTAACTTTTTAACCACATCCCATAGTGCAGGCCTTACTTGATTAGGATCCGTCCGATACACCCCCGAAAGTCGCGAGTGAAAAACATCCGCAACACTTGCACTAACCAGCCCTGATGGTACCGAAACAAGCCGTTGAGCCAATAGGAATTGCCCGGCCGCCACAGGCCCAAAAAGTGAGGATACAATCGGTATGGGCAACATTGCTACAAGGGAGTCGAGCAAGGAAGACGGGAGGAATACCGCAGGGTATTTCCAGTTTTTAACCAAGACATCTCTGTAATATGCACCGTCAAACGGAAAAACAGCCTTCTTAATATTTGCACCAGCAACCCGAAACAACCGACCAATACCTAGCCCTCGTCCAACCACCTCTCCAAGCAGTAACCCGAGCCACCCCACTTGCGCCAGCCCCAACAATATCGGGACAATGGCCCGACCGCAGCCTTGTGAAATTAAAGCCAAGCTTACACCGTGAAAATCGGACCGACGCACAAACCAAAAACGCAGTGCCGTGAAAAGTCCGGTTAAAAGGAGAGTAAAAGTCGCCGCGGCAGCACTCCATTCGGGAAGTGAGCCATAAGACAAAATATCAAAATTAATCATGGCCAACATTATCAAGCCGGCGAAGATTGATATTGGCAGAGTGAGTAGTAGTGCAGTAGCCAAGAGGTGATCGGCCTCTTTATCATCTCTTGCGGAGACGATTGCCATTTCGTAACGTAATCCCACACCAACCGTAAGAAAACCAACAAAGGCCATAAATAGCCCTAGTAACCCCATCTCCTCTGGCCCATATAGCCGCGTGATAATGGGTGTGCTAACCACAACGAGCCCTTGCCCAAGCGCTGTCCCGCTCCCCAACTTCAGAACATTGCGGGCAAAAGGTCGTGACTCAAAGAAAAGCTTCAACCTACTAAAAAAAAACACTAGTTTAACATTCCAGTTAATTAAGAAGGGCTTGAATATATGTTTCTCAATGTGGGCTTAGACAGGATGGCCTTTTGGCCTTGTTTTTCCATGGAGGACTAGCCCCAGGGAGAGCAGGCTCATCCCACCCACTTTGCCCTTGCTTTGCCCGTGAGGGCAGAAGAAATCAACGTTACCTCTTGCGCCGTCATATATGGATGGAACGGCAAGGAGAGGACTGTTCGAGCGGCCTCCTCGGCCACAGGAAAATCTCCCACAACATGACCAAGATTGGCCATAACATCAAGCAGATGAATCGGTTTTACATAATAAACCATCGTGGGGACCCCAGCGCGCTTTAGACACGCCTGCTCCTCATCACGGTTTTGAACCCGTATCGTATACTGCGCCCACACTGATGTGTACCCTTCGGGAATCTGCGGAGGCAAAATAGTCAGCACCGCATCTCCCAGTGCCTCTGTGTAGCGCCATGCCACTTTTTGGCGAAGTTCGATTTCTTCCGAATAAATCTTAAGTTTCTCTATCAGGATTGCCGCCTGCAGAGTATCCAGCCGTGCATTAAGGCCGATTCGAACATTATTGTACTTATCGCCCCCTTTGCCATGCACAACCAGGGAACGCATGATATCGGCCAATTCGTCATCATCCGTAAATATCGCCCCGCCATCCCCGTAGCAGCCCAACGGCTTGGCGGGGAAAAAACTGGTGGCCCCGACATGAGCCAATCCCGGTGCACGCCGGCCCTTGTAGGTCGCTCCGAAGGCCTGGGCAGCATCCTCGATGACGAACAGCCCGAACTTTTCGGCAATCGCCATAATGGCATCATAATCGGCCGGCAGGCCGTAGAGGTCGACGGGAATAATCCCGCGGGGTTTTACCCGGCCTTCGACAATAACCCTCGCGATGGCATCTTCCAATTTGACGGGGTCGATATTGTAGGTATCTGGGTCGATATCGACAAACACGGGATTTGCCCCAGTGAGTGCAATCATTTCGCAGGTCGCGAAGAAGGTAAATGGTGTCGTGAAGATCGCATCCCCGGGGCCGACGCCATAGGCCATCAATGGTAGGAGCAACGCATCCGTCCCACTTGAACAACCTATGGCATGTTTTACCCCTACAAATTCTGCGAGCATTTTCTCTAATTGAGCCACTTCCGGCCCCATAATGTACTGGCCATGGTCAAGTACACGTTTGATCGCTGCATCAATTTGGGGGCGGATTCTCTGCTGCTGAGCTTCAAGATCAATAAATTGCATGGCAAACCTTATATCCGTTTGAGTGCATCGTAAACAATCTTGCCAACAGCCAATTCTTCGGGAAGCGGTGCGTTTTCATCAAGATCGAGACAGCGAAGTACGCCCGGCTCGGCTTCCTGATAGCGCAATCCGCTTTCCGGGCAAACCAACACTCCTTCAGCGCCGGCCCCTTTGAGAATATGCCCATGTCGGCTCATCCATCCCTTTTGGCGCCCCGGAACCCCTACAATCAGCGCATAGTCCGGCACATCCTTAGCGACCACCGCCCCGGCGGCAACAAAGGCGTAACGCCCAATGGTGATGCCGCAGACTACCGTGGCGTTGGCGCCAATGGAACATCCGCGTTTCAGCAGGGTATTTTCGTAAAGAGCACGTCGCAGTACCTGGGATCGCGGGTTGGTTACATTAGTCAGAACACACGAAGGTCCGAGAAACACATCGTCCTCGATTGTCGTCCCTTCGTAGATGGAGACGTTATTCTGTACCTTGACATTATTGCCGATAACCGTGCCCCCGGCAATGGAGACATTCTGCCCAAAACTGCACCGCTCACCGATTTTGGCGCCAGGCAAGACATGACAAAAATGCCAGATTTTGGTCCCGGCACCTATTTCTGCACCATCATCAACATAGGAAGATTCGTGAACAAAGTAATCAGCCATCAGGCACTCTCCTTGATAATTATGCAGTCAAGATTTTCGAAGCAGAGGGTGACAATGCCCACCGTTGACAGGCGTTGCCTTCGCGTTGCGGAGTTCATAAACAAGATTGATCGACGGGCGTGTCTCTTCGATGCCAAAGCCCCGGCCCGCAAGAATCTCCCGATAAACTTCTGTATGGAGGTCGGTAAAACCCTCTGAGAATTCAAACTCTTCGCCATCGACGGTGATCGAGCGAAAGGTTGACTTGCCAGCAGCCTGGGCCTCTGCGGGCAGGTCGTTGCGATCAACAGATAGGAACCATCGGACATTCGCCTTTTCAAGTTCAAGAAAACCGGCCGTCTTCGAGTCTTCAGCCAAGTGAACTTCATGATGCTTTACGCCACCAAAAATCCACATAAGCATGTCGAAGAAGTGAACGCCAATATTACTGGCAACGCCCCCGGATTTTGAGAGGTCGCCTTTCCATGAGGTGAAATACCACCGCCCCCTGGAGGTCATATAAGTCAGATCGACCTCATATTTTTCCTTCTTTTTGGCCTTTGCCACCTTCTCGCGCAGGGCAATGATGGAAGGGTGGGTGCGCAACTGCAGAATATTGAAAATTTTGCCGCCTGTCTCTTTCTCGATCTCGGCAAGCGCGTCAATATTCCAGGGGTTGAGCACCAGGGGTTTTTCGCAGATAGCATCGGCCCCAGACCGCAAAGCGAAACGGATGTGGGCATCATGCAGATAGTTAGGAGAGCAAATGCTAACGTAATGCAACCTTTTATCCTCGCCCTGCCTACGCAACTTGTCTGTGTGTCGATCGAACCGCTCAAATTCGGTAAAAAAGGCAATGTCTTGGGAAAAACTATCGAGAATTCCAACGGAGTCGGAGCGATCAACTGCAGCAACCAGATTATTGCCTGTGTCCCGAATAGCTTTCATGTGTCGCGGGGCAATATACCCGCCGGCGCCAATAAGAGCAAAATTCATGGGACCAAGTAACACTACGTCCAAATCTTTGATTTCTTTTGACATATTACACCTAACTTCCAGCAAATTTATTTTAAATGGGAGCGGCACGAGAAACCTTCAGAGCACCAAAACTTCGGCGGCCACCAAACTTGACATTTGGGCCACCTGCTCATTGTGACCCCTCAGGGGGGTTGACTCTGATTGACCATTCCGGATTTCAGCGCCTGTAATGTGTAGCGCCTGTAATGTGTTGTTAGGCCAGCGCCAATGGAAGGAAAAGGCAAGTACTTTATCATTTAACAAAAAGAAAAGTCAACAAAGACCAGTTTTTATCTTGGAATGGTGTGGTAATTGATGTGGTAATTGGGTGGGGTTTTGAGGCGAGCAATTGGTTGGCTGTAGTGACTGGCAACTCTTCTCACGGCCCATCGATCCGTTTGCAGAGCCGTGCAACGTCAACAATCAGTCAATGAACCACCCTGACAATATTATCTTTGAATTCTTCCTAAATCCGTAAGAATACAATCAGATAAATTTTCGCGAATGCATATAAGTAGCTGAAACTCTTTACCATTTATGTTATCATCTGGCCCGTCAAAAACTCACTTGGCGGGTGAATTCTATGAAACGATTGATCATTGAGCAGTCTAAAGACGAGTTCTATACCTCCCATTCCGGGGCGGCGCTCATCGGTTTGTGCCTGAACCGTTTGACCAGTTTGACCGCGCGGGTTACGGCCGTCTCTCGGTTGAAAAAGACGGCCATCGCCCATGCCGATGTCATCCGCAGTTACATCGGCCTGTTGTGTCTCGGCAAGAGTGACTTCGAGGCGATCAGCGGCTTTCGCCAGGACCGCTTTTTCCGTGAATCCCTGGGCCTGAAGGAGGTTCCCTCCGAGCCGACCTTGCGGCAGCGGCTGGAAGAGCATGCCGAGGTGTTCCGAACCATTATGAACTTTTGCACCACCGAGTTCCTGCACAAGTCGCAGGCGTTGATGTCGGCGCTGCCCATGGGACACGTTCCCCTGGATATTGATGTCTTCACCATGGACAACTCCGGAACCAAGAAGAAAGGGGTGTCGCGCACCTACCAGGGGTACGACGGCTACGCTCCGATCGCCGCCTATCTGGCCCTGGAAGGATGGCTGCTGGAGATCGAGCACCGCGAGGGCTCCCAGCACAGCCAGAAGAACTTCGTCCCCTTCCTCGCCCGGGTCTTGCACAAAGCGCTGGCGCTGACCACCGCGCCCTTGCTGGTGCGGCTCGATTCGGCCCACGATGCCTGGGAGACCCGCATCGAGCTGGCCCGCCACGAGCGAACCGACTACATCCTGAAATGGAATCCCCGCGGGCAGAGCAAAACGCACTGGCGACAACGGGCTTTTTCCGAAGGCGCGGTCAGCGACCCGCGACCGGGGAAACGCGTCGCGATCCTGAATGTTCGGGAGGCCCATGTCTGGACCGACGAAAACGGCATAAAACAGGAACTGACCTGCCGTCGGATCATCCGGGTCATCGAGCGTTCCACCGACAAGAATGGCCAGGGGCTGCTGGAGCCTGATATCGAGCTGGAAGGCTGGTGGACCTCCCTGAGCCTGCCCGCCGAAAAGGTCATCGCCCTCTACCAGGATCACGGCACCAGCGAGCAGTTTCACAGCGAACTTAAAACCGACATGGATCTGGAGCGCCTGCCCTCGGGCAAATTCGAGGTCAACAGTCTGGTGATGAGCTGCGCCGCGCTCGCCTACAACATCCTGCGCTACATCGGGCAACTCGGCCTGCTCGGCGACAAGACCCCGGTGCGGCACAGCGCCAAGCGGCGGCGGCTCAAGACCGTCATGCAAGAACTGATGTACCTCGCCGCCCGGCTGATCGAGACCGGCCGGCGCTTGCGACTGCGCTTCAGTCGCCACAGCGGCCTGCACTTCGAAGCCTTCGCCGGAGTCTACCGGCGCCTGGCCTACGGATAGAGCATGAAGCCGAACAGACAATCCTGTAAAAACAGCGATCGGCAACCGCGCCCACGGCCCAACTCGCCCGAAAACCGGCATTCGGGCAGCGTTTGTGGTCAAACTGTCAAAGATCGTAGCGTACAGCGGCGCCCAGGAGGCGATTTTTAGCTCAACCCACAATCCATGCCCCCCAATTCACCCCTTAGGAAGGGGAAACCCCAAGTGCAGGGGCTGGACTCACGGATTCAGGTTCTTATTACAGGGTAGATGCGCCGCAGGTTTTTTCACGAATAAAATATATACCTTAGAGGTGTTCTGTACATGCAATACACTTTGCCCGCCATCGATGTTGTAGCCAAGTTTTCTACTACGACAACAACCTTTTGCCTCATACGCACTACCTATACAAAAGAAATCCTAGAAACCTACGCTAAAAGAAAAGTCCCGCTTCACATTGAAGCGGGACTTAGAAAAACCAATTAAAATAAGTCCTGATTAGCACCAATCTTCCGCTGGTCGCTGGCGCGACATATTCTGACACGACCGGCACGTAACTTCATGGCATTGCTCCTAAGGAGGTGTGCCGTGAAGATGAATCGGATCCAGTTCCAAGCTGG
>Ga0209231_1001169_pt1 | contig 10675 bp, 9 predicted proteins | sample Deesub45470m_DNA_FD_188086 | JGI IMG/M metagenome (GOLD analysis project Ga0209231, IMG submission 188086) | Deep subsurface microbial communities from North Pacific Ocean - 450_OLKR46/470m Metagenome (SPAdes) (version 2) | ecosystem: Environmental > Terrestrial > Deep subsurface > Unclassified ... | reverse complement strand
TCGTATCGCTGAAGCTGACCTGGAATTACGTGGCCCTGGGGAATTTCTCGGCACGCGGCAAAGCGGACTGCCGGATTTTCGTATTGCTAACATACTTCGTGATGGCCGCATCCTTGAGGAAGCAAGAAGTGATGCTTTTGCTTTTGTTGAAAGTCAGACTTTTGAAAGCTCGCCATTGATTCTCGAGACTCTCAAAGAACGCTGGGGCAATCGACTGGAGTTAGCCAGTATTGGGTGAGTCGTTACTGCCGATCCTGCCTGAAAATCTTGACCTCCATATTTGCCCTGTAAGCAACGATCTCCTTGTGACGGATGGTCATATCAGTACCTGTTTTGCTCTCGTCTTATAAAGTACGCCCAAAGAGACACTTAACGCTGCCACCTGCTTGGGCGCTGGAAAACTAACTAATAAAAGTTTACATAATATATATTATGCGACGTTGCGTATAATGAGACCCAGAAGGAGCCAGAGCTCTCCCCTGGTCAACGTGTTGCCAAGAAGGTCAAGGAAAGGCATGAGCAACGTCAGTTCTATGTCGACTCCTTAACCGGCCCGGAACAATCCCTCCTCGCTGCTCGCTTCCTAAAAAAAGTCCCAGTTAAATTCCACCGTATGCTGCTCCGTGATCTGACCATCGCCGAGCTAGCATATGGTGATGTTTTTACGAGGGAGGTCTACGGATGGTAAAGAGCGCAGAACTCTTTTCTGCATAGCAACATCTGGAGCCGTTCTAAGGTTCTGGTTGACTTGAAAAGGAACGTTTTGACTCTCGCCCTTCCGGCTTCACGTAAGGGGATTTCCCATGGAGAATTAAAAAAGGAGTGGATCAATAGATCCACTCCTTTTAAATTTGGTCGGGGCGAGAGGATTCGAACCTCCGACCCCGTGCACCCCATGCACGTGCGCTACCAGGCTGCGCTACGCCCCGACGGTCTGGATTATTGTTTATCTCTACTCTTTTGTCAAGCTTTAATGCCCCCCGAACAACAGACTATAAGGACCTGTAATAACAGTAGTTTAATCGTCACGAGTGAGTTCTTTTGTCTATAACTCTATTGGCTTTTCCTTCGTGTCGCGGAATCGATGATGGCTCGACCAACTTGACCTTGGCGTGCAGGCCGATACTGGTGGCCAGCTTTTTTTCGAGCATCTCTACGAAGGCACGCTGTTTGCGCATTTCATCGAAAAAGATGTTCTCGTTGACTTCAACCAGGATCTCAAGCGTGTCCAGCGTCCCTTTCCTTTCGACGACCAGCAGATAGTGAGGTTCGCAGCCTTCAACCTGAAACAGAATTTCTTCGATCTGCGTCGGGAAGACATTCACCCCCTTGATGATCAGCATGTCATCACTGCGTCCCATGGTTTTATCCATGCGAACCAGGGTTCGCCCGCAGACACAGCTTTCGTAGTGCAGGCGGGTTATGTCACGGGTACGATAGCGGATAAGCGGGATTGCTTCCTGAACAATGTTGGTCAGAACCAGTTCGCCTTTTTCGCCTGGCGGCAGCACTTCTCCGGTATCCGGGTTTATGATTTCCGGCAGGAAATGGTCTTCGAAGATGTGCATCCCTTTTTTCTGCAGACACTCGCCAGCGACCCCAGGCCCGATAATCTCCGACAGACCATAATTGTCTGTGGCCACAATATTCAGGCGATCTTCAATTTCCCGCCGCATCTCCTCACTCCAGGGTTCGCCACCGAACAGCCCTACCCTGAGGCTCAGATAGGTCCGAGGGTTGTGCCCCAGCTTTTCGATGCGGTCAGCCAGGGTTAAGGCATAGGACGGAGTGCAGACCAGAACGGTTGCGCCATAATCCTTAAGAATCATGATCTGGCGATCGGTGTTGCCACCGGACATGGGGATGACGGCAGAACCGATCATTTCCGCACCGTAGTGCAGGCCGAAGGCGCCGGTAAAGAGTCCATAACCAAAAGCGATATGCACTATGTCATCAGCAACCACACCGGCGGCCGTCATGAAACGCGCCACGAGGCTTGACCAGTCGTTGAGATCCTTGCGCGAATAACCGACAACGGTTGGTTTGCCTGTGGTCCCAGAAGAAGAATGAATTCTGACGATCTCGCGCATCGGTACGGCAAACATGCCGTAGGGATAATTGATCCTCAGGTCTTCTTTGGTCGTGAACGGCAGTTTTGCCAGATCCGCCAGGCTATGGATGTCATCAGGGGTAATTCCAGCTTTTTGAAATTTATCCTGATAGCACGGCACCTTGGCGACGCGCTGCAGTGTGGTGCGAAGCCTCTCTAATTGGAGTCGCTCCAGGTCCTTGCGGTCGAGGCATTCATGAAGCGGATCCCAGATAAGTTTCGTCACTTTTACTGTCCTGACACAATGTGTTACATGAACAAGCTTGGTTAAGATGCCGATTAAAGACCGTAAATACGCTCTCCAGGAAGAATATTTACGCCTTTTTTCTGCAAGGTACTGATTGCGCCGTCCGTGTCGTCAAAGCGAAAAATAATGACGGCATTGTCCGCGTTGCGCTCGACAAAGGCATACATGTATTCGACGTTGATCTTTGAATCATCGAGCACCTGCAGAATGGAGGAGAGACCGCCCGGTTGATCAGGGACCTCGATAGCGACAACCTCTGTCTTGCTCACGGTAAACCCCCCGGCCTTGAGTGTCTCCTTGGCCAGGTCGGTGTTATCGACAATCAGTCGCAGGATGCCGAAATCGGAGGTGTCCGCAAGAGACAGGGCGCGGATATTGACCCCCTTCTCGCCAAGGACTCGGGCAACTTCAGCAAGACGACCGGACTTGTTCTCGATAAAGATGGAAATCTGTTCGACTTTCATGTGGCCACTCCCCTCTATTTCGGACGTTTGTCAATAACCCGCTGTGCCTTGCCCTCGCTGCGGGTGATCGTCTTTGGTTCGACCAGTCGGATACGGCAATTTATGCCAAGCAAGTCCTTGATCTCTTTTTCAATCCGGCGCGACAGTCCTTGCAACACCTTGATTTCGTCCGAGAAGGTCTGCTCGTTGACCTCTACCTGGACCTCAAGGGTGTCGAGCGTCCCTTCGCGGTCAACGATCAGCAGGTAGTGTGGTTCGACCCCCTCGATATCCATCAACACACTTTCAATCTGAGACGGGAAGACATTGACGCCACGGATAATCAGCATATCATCCGAGCGACCGCACATACGGGCCAGGCGGCGATGCGTCCTGCCGCAAATACACGGTTCCTCTATAATCCTGGTGATATCGCGAGTCCGGTAGCGGATCATCGGGATACCTTCTTTGGTGATCGTAGTGATCACCAGCTCGCCCTGTTCACCATCGGGCACCAATTCGCAGGTGATCGGGTTGATAATTTCAGGAATGAAATGATCTTCCCAGATGTGCAGCCCGGCTTGAGCTTCGATACACTCGATACCAACACCAGGGCCAAGAATTTCAGAAAGTCCATAGATATCAATGGCTTTAATGCCAACCTTTGCCTCTATCTCTTCGCGCATCTTCTCGGTCCAGGGTTCAGCGCCCAGGATGCCGACCCGCAACTTCAAGGTACGGATATCAATCCCCTCCTCTGCCGCCGCTTCTGCAAGGTAAAGGCTGTACGAGGGGGTACAGGTCAGGATTGTTGAGCCAAAGTCCTGCATGATCATGATTTGCCGCTTGGTATTGCCGCCCGACATGGGGATGACGGAAGCGCCAACCTTCTCAGCGCCGTAGTGGGCGCCAAGGCCGCCGGTAAAGAGCCCATAACCGTAGGCATTATGAATAACGTCACCGCGATGAGCGCCGGCAGCGGTGAAGGAGCGAGCCATCAGTTCGGTCCAGTTGTCGATATCGCGGCGGGTATAGCCGACAACCGTTGGCTTGCCGGTGGTACCGGAGGAAGCATGGATGCGAACAATCTGATCGAGAGGTTTGGCAAACAGACCGTACGGATAATTATCGCGCATGTCCTGCTTGAGCGTGAACGGCAAGCGTTGCAGGTCGGCCAGTGTCTTGATTTTTTCAGGTTTTACCCCGGCATGATCGAACTGACGGCGATAAAACGGAACGGTCGCATAAACCCTGACAAGGGTTTGCCGCAGGCGTTTAAGCTGGAGTGATTCAATCGCCTCGCGGGGCAAGGTCTCAAATTTATCGTTCCAGATCATGTCTCTCCTCTTAAACTTTCCAAATCCTTAGCAGGACTGACGGCCGAGATCAAAAGCCTTCAGGTTCACGCTCAGGAACTTTTCGGGAACCAGGTGTTTGATCGCGGAAATCCATTGTTCATAAGACGGCTCCATGGCGTTGGAAAGGGCACCGAGGAGTACCGTATTGACGGTCCGGGCGTTTCCTGCCTGTTCAGCCATCTTCAGTCCTTCAACCAGGCGGACACTTTTGACGTGACAACGCATTTTCGCCGCAATGTCAGCAGGATACTCCGCCTTGCCAAGAGCGACTGACGGTGGTGCAATCTGCAGGTTGTTAACGACGATCGTCCCCGTCGCTTTGACCAGCGGCAGATAACGATAAGTCTCAAGCAACTCAAAGCCAAACAGCACGTCTGCCTCGCCTTCCGGGATGAGGGCGGAAAAGACCTTGGGGCCGAAACGTACGTGCGAAACCACGCTGCCGCCACGCTGGGCCATGCCATGCACCTCGGCCTTTTTGACATCATGACCAGTCTTCATCAGGACCTCAGAGAGGATCTCGCTAGCGAGCAGGGTCCCCTGCCCTCCGACTCCGGCCATCAGTATGTTAGTCACTTTATTATCATTCATCACAAGCTCCAATAGCATCGAATTTACACAACTGCATACATACACGACAACCATTGCATAGTAGCCGGTCTATTTTGCAAGTACCTTTTGCACCATCCTCGCCGGTTGTCCATTCAATAGCCGGGCAGCCGATCGTCAAGCAAGCCTTGCAGGCGACACATTTCTCGACATCGACACAAAGTGGTGGGTGAGTCTTGACCACGTCATGCTTGATCAATACACACGGGCGACGAGTAATGATGACCGAGACCTCTGGGCGTTCCATAGCTTCTTTGATCACAGCCCTCGTGTTGTCCATCTGGAAAGGATCGATTGTCACCACATGTTTGACTCCGAGAGCCCTGCAAATAGCTTCAAGGTCAACCAGGTAGGCAGGTTCGCCATTCAATGTGTAACCAGTAGAGGGATTGTCCTGGCGACCAGTCATGCCGGTAGTGCTGTTGTCGAGGATCAGGACTGTTGCAGTCGATTTATTCCAGACCATGTCCATCAGTCCATTGATACCGGTGTGCAAAAAGGTTGAGTCGCCAATCACAGCGACCACTTTTTTGCGTTCCTCAGCATCGAGGACCTTACTCAAACCCGTCGCGTTGCCAATACTTGCCCCCATGCAAATACAGGTGTCCATCGCCGAAAGTGGCGGCATGTAGCCGAGAGTGTAGCAACCAATATCGCCGGTAACGTAGGCTTTGAGCCGGTTCAGCGCGTGAAAAACGCCGCGATGGGGACAGCCGGGGCACATGTTCGGCGGCCTGGGCGGTAGCGGTTCAGCGACAGCAATCAGCTGTGGCGGGTCTATATCAAAGGCTTGGCGAAGGCGACCGGGGCTGAGCTCGCCGCAGATCGGCACCTTGGCTTTGCCGATAACAGGGATCCCCATGGCCTTCACCTGATCCTCAATGAAAGGATCGAGCTCCTCAATGACGTAAATAGTTTTGTAGCGCGCAGCAAAGTCGCGAATCAACTGGGTCGGCAGCGGGTGAACAAGACCAAGTTTGAGGAATCCTGCATCAGGAAAGACTTCCTTGGCGTACTGATAGGCGACGCCGGAAGTAATGATACCGACCTCCCCTGCTCCGTCCTCAATACGATTAAATGTTTGGCCACAGGACCAATCAGCCATCTCCGTAATGCGTTTTTCCACCAGCGGGTGGCGGACACGTGCGTTGCCGGGGAGCATGACAAACTTGGACGGGTTGCGCACCAGACCGGTGGCGGGCAGTTCAGCAAGAGGCTCTCCGAGCGTGACAACCGATTTGGAGTGCGAGATGCGCGTGGTGCTGCGCACCATGACCGGGGTGTCGAACTGCTCACTGACCTCGAATGCCAGACGGGTGAATTCGAGGGCTTCCTGACTGTCCGCCGGCTCGAACATCGGCACCTTGGCAAAACGAGCATAGTGGCGGCTGTCCTGCTCATCCTGGGAAGAGTGCATCTCCGGATCATCGGCAACAATCAGCACCAATCCGCCACGAACTCCGGTGTAGGAAAGGGTAAACAAAGGGTCGGCCGCTACGTTGACACCAACATGCTTCATGGTGACCAGGGCACGTGCCCCGCCAATACTTGCGCCAATACCAACCTCGAGGGAGACCTTCTCATTAGGCGCCCAGGAAGCGTCTATGCGCTCGTATTGCACGATGTTTTCCAGGATCTCAGTGGATGGAGTTCCAGGGTAGGCAGAGGCGACCTGAACACCGGCTTCAAATGCGGCCCTGGCGAAGGCCTCATTGCCGGACAAGATGGTCTTTTTCATAATTCTATTCCTTAAAAGCGTTGTTATTTCAGTGTCTTGGTGTTTTTTATGGGGGCATAAAAAGGTTTGCAATGATAGCGAAGATGGCTAGTGTTGTCAATCAGCTGTCGCCTGGACTTTAGGGGCAGACAAAGACAACAAAAGACCCTCGAGAATGCCGAAATCACTCACAAGGAGCTCTTCCGTGCCGAGCATAAGCATGATAGCGAGAATGATATCAATCCCGGCAATAATCAGGTCGCCCCGCCCGGCTTCCAGCCCGGCAAGGGACTCTCTTTCACCAGGAGCAAGAGGACCAAGGTAACTTTGCCAGTATTCAACCCTGGAGAGGCAGATGCGGTAGCCATTGACCCTGCGCCAGTCGTAATCGTCCATTGCCATATCGAGTGCGGCAAGGGTCGTTACTGTCCCGGCCGTCCCGATAAGGACCAGGTCGTGAATCTTGATAGCGGCTTCAGCACAGGTAGCGGCAAGCTGGGGGAAGGCTGTAACAAGGACATCCTGAATCAGGGTCGGTCGTATGTTGCCTGCTTGTCGCCCTTCGGTGATGCGGACAACCCCGAGTGGCAGACTGCAGGACCAATGGACCTTGCCGCCGCGGACCAGAACCAGTTCGGTGCTGCCACCGCCGATATCGAAGATGAGACAGGGCTGATTGGTTGAGCCAAGAGTGCTGAGCACACCTGCCGCCATGAGCGCGGCCTCTTGCTCACCAGTGATTATTTCGAGAAAAACCCCAGATTGCTGCTGGATCTGCCGGGCGAAGGCCCGTCCGTTTGCCGCCATGCGAAATGCGGCCGTTCCAACCGCGGCCAGCCGATGCACACCTTTCGCTTCGCAGGTTTTTGCGAAATCACACAAAGCGGAAAGGGTCCGCTCCATGGCAAGCGGAGACAGACCCTTTTCCGGAGAAAAATCTCCGGCAAGACGAGTGATGCAGCGAAGGTACTGCTCAGGAATAACCCGGCCATCAGAGACATTGCCGATCAGTAGACGCAGGGTGTTGCTTCCGGCGTCAATTGCCGCCAGCACTATTTTTTCCCTGAGACTGCTTTGGCCACGTTATAGGTATGGTCACCGATTTTCTCGAAGTTATGCAGCATGTCGATAAAAATCAAACCTGAATTAACGGTACATTCCCCGGTATTCAACCGCAGGATATGGTTATCACGCAGACGCTCCTCAAGATCATCAATGGCATCTTCAAGGTTATGGGCCTCTGAATAAATAGTCGTTTCCTTCATCTCAAGCGCCGTGACGACCTTGCCGAGGAAGTTCTTGGTCAGATCCGAAATTTCAGCGATCTCGTTCATGGCGATCTCCGAGAAAGTAATACGCTGATCAAGTTTCCGCATATTGAGTGACCAGAGATTCTCGCAATGGTCACCTACCCTTTCCAGGTCATTGACCATATGCATCATGGAGGCTACCTCGTGGGAGGTATCTTCGGTGATGGATGCCTGTGAAAGAGCCACGAGGAAGTCGGTTATTTCCTTCTGCAGGACATCTGTCAAGTCTTCTTTCTTCTGTAATCCAGGGATTCGTTTTACATCATTGTCCTGCAGGAACTGCAAGGTTTCAACGACCATCTCCTGGGCGATCCTGGCCATGCGCCGAGTCTCGGAACGAGCCTGAGCCAAGGCGATCGGCGGCGTGTTAAGGACACGATTATCAAGATATTTGAGGTGAAACTCTATTTCCTCGTCACGGCCGCGAATCAGAACCGTACTGAGTTTTGCCAGCAGGCCGACCATTGGCAGGAAGATGATGGTGTTGATGATGTTGAACATCGTGTGAGTATTGGCAATATGGCGGGCGATGAATGGCTTGTCACCGATCGCTCCACCAAGGCGTGCCGCCTGTTCCTGGGTTTGGATAACGAAATCGGCGTCTCCGGGGGTAATCGAGGAGATGAACTTCAGGAAAAATGTAAAGAACACAAGCATGTAGCAGACGCCGATAAAGTTGAAAAGGAAGTGCGCCAGGGCAGTACGGCGAGCAGCGAGGTTGGTGCCGATAGCAGCGAGGTTAGCAGTGATTGTCGTGCCGATGTTCTCACCAAGAATCAAGGCAATACTTGCCTCGAACGTCAGAACGCCGCTTGAGGCAAGGGCGATAGTGATCCCCATTGTCGCGCTGCTGCTCTGCACAACCATGGTCAGAATGGTACCGATCAATACACCAAGCAAATGGTTGTCACCAACGGTGGCAAACATGTCAACAAACTCTGCGCTGGCCCGCAAAGGCTTGAAAGTATCGGTCATGATTTCCAGACCGTAGAAAAGGAGGCCGAAACCAAGCAGAATTTCTCCCAGATAAGACGACTTCTTGTTCTTGGAGAAGAGCTTGAAAGCAGCGCCTATGCCGATTGCCGGCAAAGCAAACTTGGTGATTTTGAAGGCAATTAACTGCGCTGTTACGGTTGTACCAATGTTCGCACCCAGGACTACCCCAATCGATTGAACCAGGGACATCAGGCCGGCATTGACAAAGCCGACAACCATGACCGTCGTTGCACTGGAAGACTGAATAATTGCTGTCACCGCGATACCGACCATGGTACCAACAACCCGGTTATTGGTCAGGGCAGCGAGGATCTGGCGCATCCGGTCACCAGCAACCTTTTGCAGGCCTTCTGACATAATTTTCATGCCGAACAGAAAAAGGCCAAGACCACCAATCAGTCCAAATATAAGTTGCTGGTTGAGCAACAGATCGATCATTACGAGCTCCTGTGGTGACTAATTTTATTCAACTGCTGAGGCGTCATTAAAAAGCCCCCGACGGCGGGGGCGACTATAATGAGTCTTGGATTATTTTTCAACGGAAAACGAGAAGATGGCCAATGGCTCGCCAGTTGTCCCGACATCGGGGAAAAGGAGCAAATCAGCTCGCGTAGTCTTCGCCAGGTCGACGAGGAAATAGACGTTACCTGACACCTTCGAACGTTCAAGAACCGGCTCTTCCGGCAAGGCCCTGGCAAAGATGTTCTGAGGATGATATTCCGCATAAAACGGCAGCTCACTGGACAAGGCGTCCGACTGAGAGGCTACGAGCTGGTCTCTTAGGTAGTAGTAGCCAACGTAAGGGTAAGGTATCAGATAAACCGTGTCCTTGCTGATGATCTCCTTGACCCGATCAGGAGATATCGAGCGGTATTGCTGGCCATCGCTGTCTTTCAGGACAAACACTTGCGGTGGAAAGGAGACCTGTTTATCTGTCTGGTTGTCGATGGTGACATGAAAAGCAGAGACAGTATCAGTCATCGGGTTGTTAGATACGCTCAAAGCGTCATGTCGAACCGTGAAGGCAACGTTATCGCGCCGCTCGGTGATCGATTGATCTGGAAGGTTGACTTTTCCGGATGGGGAGGCGATGGGGTTAATCGTGACGGAACCGCAGGCGGTACAGAAGACTGCGGCTATGAAAGCCATAATGAACGTCGTACGCATGAGTACCCCCATGTTGATGGGATCAAGACGCCTGCAGAGACCAAATGAGCATGTCGCGGTGTTCTTCGCTTGCCTCGCGCACACGTTTACTGAAGACCATGACAATGTTACTGAGCAGCTTGAATGCCAATTGAGCGTTGCTCTGGCTGAGTAATTCAAAATCCTTCTTCTTCAGGCTAATCAACTCAGCGTCCTCAGCAATCCGCGCAGTTGCCGAGCGAGGCAGTCCATCAATGACAGCCATCTCACCAAAAATATCTTCCGGGCCGAGCACAACCAGGGTTTTTTCATCACCTTCGGCAAACATTTTGGAGATGCGAATCGTCCCTTTTCTGACTAAAAAAAGCGCTTCACCTGGCATATTCTCCAGAAAAACTGTCGTCCCTTCGCTCATCGTGCGCAGTTCGCAGACCTTAGCCAGAGCTTTAACGTCGGCTTCAGAAAAACCGCGCAGCATCGTGCTTCCTTTGATATCAGCAAAATCCTCAGGATTGATCATAAGCTATTGACCCTTTTTGCAACGGAGCAACGTGTTTGAAGCAGTATATCTTTAACTTCACACAGTGTGCCCGTTTCAGTCAACCTGGGTAACTGTTGCAACCCGTTGCGCAGGTTCGGCCCCGATTTTTTCCATGATCGCTTGTTCAATGGCCAAAGCATCGATAATCGGCGCCTTGGTTGTCTCAAGGACAGAGACGCTCTCTGCGGGCTTAAGGGC
>Ga0209231_1001167_pt1 | contig 10701 bp, 13 predicted proteins | sample Deesub45470m_DNA_FD_188086 | JGI IMG/M metagenome (GOLD analysis project Ga0209231, IMG submission 188086) | Deep subsurface microbial communities from North Pacific Ocean - 450_OLKR46/470m Metagenome (SPAdes) (version 2) | ecosystem: Environmental > Terrestrial > Deep subsurface > Unclassified ... | reverse complement strand
AAGAGCATGGCTTGCCGGCACCTGCCGCCCTGCAACCTGCGAGCGCAACGAAAAGCTCCAGCAAGAAAACCATCGATCAGGCCGAGTTCGAACGCTACTTCGATATCGTCTGCCGCAACTGCGGCACGGTCACTGACCCTCTCGCTGCAGCCTATCGCACGCCGATCGGGCGATTGATCTTTAAAACCTTCCTCGAAACGCGGCTTTCGCTGGGCATCAACACCACGGCAAAGTACGTCCTCGAACACCTGAAGGATTTTGATACCGGCAAGGTCGTCACGGCCATCACCGAAGACTCGGTGACCTGGCGCACCGAAGATGCAAAAGAGAAAATCACCTCCGTTCAGACAATTGCCAAGTTTGTTATAAATTTCAATCGCGAGCTTGGAACCCTGTTGCGCTGAGAATGGGCTTAACCAAGGGGAACAGTTATGGCTGACACTCATAAAACCATCAGCGGCGATCCGTCTTCGGCTGGGCTTGACGATGAACTCCTCGGAGGATCGTCTTTGCGCTATCCAGTGGTGACGAAGGACGACATCACCACCCTCTCCCACTACTACCGCGGAGAATTGTCGCGCATGATGAGCTGGCGCGACCGGCTCGACCGCACCACCAACTGGGCAATCGGCGCCGTAGCCGCCATGCTCTCCATTTCCCTGTCCACGGCCAGCACGCACCACAGCGTGCTCGTCTTCTCCATGGTGATGGTCTTCCTGCTCCTGCAGATCGAGTCGCGGCGCTATCGCTTCTTCCACCTGTTCCGGACCCGCGTGCGCCTGCTGGAACGCAACTATTTCGGCCCTTTTTTCGACCCGAAGAAGACACCCGAGTCCCACGACTGGGCCGCGGAACTTGCAGAAACCTTGCGGCATCCGCGTTTTACCATCGGTCGTCGCCAGGCCATGGCGCGCCGCCTGGCAAGAAACTACAGCTGGATTTTCCTGATTCTGCTGGCGGCGTGGTTGTTGAAGATCACCACTGCGGTGCTGCAACCCCGCACAGGTGAGGCGGAGTTCGTCCACTCGTTCAGTGAGATACTGCGCAACACGGCGATCGGCTACATTCCGGGCGGGGTCGTCCTGGCAATCGTGCTGATCTTCTACGGCTGGCTGGGCTACATCATGCTCCGGCATCGGACGAACCAGGGGGAGTTGACCTTCGGCGAGGTGCATGTCTGATCAAGGCGCACAAAGGGGACACTCTTTTTGAGTGTCCCCGACTCCATACCCCACCAGACTAGCGACGCTCTGCGATGCGTCCCTCTTCATCGGAGATAATGACTTCAACCCGCCGATTCAACTGTCGTCCCACCGGAGTGTCGTTGCCTGCAACCGGGTAGGATTCCCCGTAACCGCGCACCGCAATCCGTTCAGCTTCGACGCCGCTGGAGGTCAAGGCCGAACGTACGGCGTTGGCTCGCCGCTCCGACAGATCAAAGTTGTAAGTCTCGGAGCCATGGCTGTCAGTAAAACCTTCCACCAGTAATGACCGCGTCGGGTAGGTTTTCATGAAGTCGGCGATTTTGCTGATCGTCACTACCGCCCCTCCCTTAAGTTCAGCCATTCCTGTATCAAAGAGTACATCCCCTAGAGTGATGACCAAACCGCGCTCGGATTTGATCGCCTGCAACTGGGCGACTTCCGCTTCAAGCTGTTTAGCACGCGCGTCAGCAGCCCTGGCCGCTTCAGCAGACTGCTGAGTCTTGGCAGCAAGAAGAGTGGACTGCTCCTGAGCCTGCTGGCGCGCCAATTCTGCGGCTTCTTCGGCTTCCTGAGCCTGCCGGCGCGACACTACCGCGGCCTTGGTGGCTTCCTCTGCCTCATAGGTTCGGGCCTCAAGCAGAACCTTGTCGCGATCGCTGCTGGCTGCCTCGACACGTTCTTCGGCTACTTTTTGATTGGCTGTTTCCTTGGCGATGGCTGTGCGTTGCATCGCAAGATAGGCGTGGTGGCTGACTTCTGCCGGTTTGGCGTCGGATTTCCAGAGACGTTCGGCCGTCTGCAAAGATGTTTCAGCTGTCTGTAATCCCAAGGGGGCGTTTTTAACCACGACCGGGTCCATTTTAGCTGCCGCGAAGGAAGCTTGGGCTTTCTCCAGGTCAAGGTTCTTCATCGGTGGCCCACAACTTGCCAGCAGGGCGCTGGTAAGGGCAATAAAGGCAAAAGAGCAAACAAATCGATTATTGCGATTCATACAATAAACCTCCTAAAGGTCTGGGTTGGGCTCAAGGATTGGTGGCCTTGCGCTCGATTTCCTCTTTCAGGGTCTGAATACTCTCCTGAAGGACGTCAACTGTCTTCTGTGCCTTGGCTGTCCGTGCTTTGGATTCGGCCAACTGGGCATCGACCTCAGCCTGTTCGGCTAATTGGAGGGCTTTCTGGTTCTCTTCCTTGGTCATGGACTCTCGGGCCTGGGCCAGCTTTTCACGGGCCGCACGCATTTCCAACGGCGCAAATTCAATGGCACCGGCAGCTTCCGCCTGATTGATTGCCGCTTCCGAATGAGCCAACTTCTGGGTTGGAGGCGGGAAATTGGACGAACAGCCGACCAGTGAACCAACGATCAGGGGCAATAACAGCAGGTTGAGCAAGGATAATAAGCGCATCTTTCCTCCTTGTTTCTATGGATAAGTTGAAGGTGAACTGTACCCCGACAGGGGCGCGTGACACATCCGGTAGTGTCTCTGTAGAGTCCATCCTTGTATAAATATTCCCTTTTATGGACTGCATTCGGAAGGTGTAATGAGCAACAAGTGTGCCGGAGATTCGTTATGCCTGCTACGAGCGCAAGAGGCTGGTATGATAGGTAAAGTAAAAGGCCAAAGCGTCGTGCGAAGGGAACGCCACCAGTGGCGTCCGTCACATATGACATGTCTGCCAAATATGACGGTTTGTTTACTCCTCAGGGTCGGGCCAAGTTAAGGACATGTTTCTACAGAGATATCACCCGAAAATGCCCCATAACTCTCTTTAGCCTCACACAAAAAAAACTGACCCACCGGTCACCTGGCAGCAGCGGGATTACAAGGACGACTGCATGATCATCAGGCAAGACAACTGAGTTGTCGATCTCGTGGACTGAAACCTGAGCCAGGCGTATGTCAGAGAAACTTATCTTTGCGCCCGCCTATGCGGGGATTGATGTTTCCAGCGGCTGGCTGATCGTCAGCTTTGATTTTGAGTGTCCAACATACAGCCCAACTTACCTGCGCAGCACATGCCGCAGCCCGTACCAGAGCAGCATGACCAGGGCAATTATCGGCAACGCCGGAATAAACAGACCGGTCATCTGCGCCAACATGTTGGCCATAAACAGGGCCAATACCGAGACGGGCAGATAGGCACCGATCTGCCCGCGTCGCGCCTGCGATTCGCCGCTGTTGCCGAACAGGTTGTCGTTAACGCCATGTTGCCTGGCAACCAGGGCAAAGAAGACCACCATGATCCAATCCGAGACGCCGAAGACCGGGGCAAGACTGGCAGAGCCGGGGAAAGCCAGCTTGACCAGGATGATATCAACCAGTGGCGGCGGGCCTTCAAGGGTGCGGTAATAATGTTCGATCTGGCTGACGAACCCGGATGTCGGACCTTTGAACCAGCTGGCAAAATCGGCCAGAGTCATCACGATACAGACCGGCACGATCTCCCAGAGTCTCTTTACATAGCGGGCCAAGGCTGCACCAACAATCGTCGCAACCAGCAGGAGCATGGCCGACTTGAACGCCAGAAAGACCACCTGCCACGAGCCCTGGTAGGGCAACTGGTTCACCAGCCAGAGCGAAAAGATCAGTGCGCCACTCCAGAACAGGTAAAAGCCCCGGGTTCTTGCCTCGGGATGAAGCAGAAGCGCTGGCAGAATCAGCTGGGCCGCCGCATAGAGTTGCAACCCGAGGAAAACTCCGGACCACAGGGCAAGGGTTGAGTCGATAAATTGACCGGTTGACCAGAGGCCGATAACCGCGCAACCCCAGACCAGATGGCTGGCGAGCAGCAGAAGAATCAGCCGGCGGTTCGATTTATTGAAGGAGACCAGTGATTGCAGTGACATGAGGCTATTATGCCTTGACCACTGCGCGAGATAAAGGAAAAGACAAAGCCGCAACCAGTTGGCTGCGGCTTTGTTATAGATACTTCTTTCTGGCTTTGACCTGGCGGCCGTATTTTCGCACCCGCACCATCTCCTCCTCTGTCAGAGGCCCCAGCTCCAGTGCGGCAAAGTTCTGTTTGAGCTGCTCACGGTTAGCGGGTCCGGTCAAGACCAGGTGGACATGCGGATTGCTCAAAACGAAGCGGTAGCAGAGTTCAGGGCTTAAAGGTGGAGCATCGAACCCTTTAAGCGGTCGGGTCAGCTGCTTCCAGGCAAGGGCGGTGTAGGTGATCAGAGCCGGACTGCGTTTGGCCAAATGCGGGAAGATATCCTTAATCGTCTGTTTTTAATTTGTTGTTCAGTCGATTTCAATATTTTCCCATCTCTATAACAAGTTAACGAACATGACTCATCATTCAAGGTCTTTTTCCTGGGAAGCCCTCCCATTACGCCTTGCGGATCAGTTAAAACGCCACCGATGACGGGTAAAGCTTGACAGAGACTGCCCAAGAGATATGATCTATGGGTTTAAAATAAATGAGTAATTCCTTTTATCTACACATCACACCAAAAAGGATTAACGCGTTGACCGAGCAGAAGAATTCGGAACAGAAAGAATCTAGGTCATCTCATGGTGACATAGAAGTTCAAGACCAGTCGCGAACCGAACGGGAGGTCGAACGGGAAGAGGAGGATCGTGATTTTGTACCGGTTATCGTCAAACGTAACGATGCAGCCTTGCGACATCCGGATGACATCCTGGAGAATGCAATTATCGAGGGGCTTGAGCAATTGGAGCGTCGGACGCTGTCCCTGTTTCTCTCGGCCATGGCTGCCGGTCTCATTCTCGGATTCACCGCCATGTCCGTGGCCGTCGTCGAAACCTTGACAATGTCTTTGGACTTTGCCAATTCATCGCGGTTGGCGACCGCATTGGTTTATCCTCTCGGGTTTGTTCTCTGTATCATGAGCGGCACGCAACTCTTTACTGAGCATACCGCCACAGCCGTCTACCCAATCCTGGACAGACGTGGCGGAGTCAAAGCTCTGATCCGGTTGTGGCTGATTGTTCTTGCCGGGAACCTCTGTGGCGCAATCGTCAGCGCCGGGTTTCTTGTTGCAGCAGACGACGTTGTTCAGGCGAAGTCAGGCTACGTGGCAATCGGCCATCACCTGGTCAGTTTCGACGGGGGGGCTCTGTTTATCAGTGCGCTTCTTGCCGGCTGGCTTATGGCGCTTGGCGCCTGGCTGGTCATGGCGACCCAGTCGACGCTGAGCCAGATGGTTTCTATTTACATCGTCACCTTTATCATTGGTATCGGCGGTCTGCACCACTCCATCGCCGGCTCGGTAGAGATTTTCACGGCTTATTTTATCAGCAATGCCTTTGGCGCATCACAAGTCTTTCGTTTCATCGGCATGACCATCTTTGGCAATCTGGTGGGAGGCAGCATCTTCGTTGCTCTGCTGAACTACGGCCACATCCGCGAGACCCAGAAGACGACGCCGGACTAAAGGTTATTGAGTAATTGCCGTGCCGCGGTCTGGACCGGGTCCCAAACCGGAGAAAAAGGCGGAGCATAGCTCAAATCGAGATCAACGAGGTTTGCGACAGTCATTCCAGCGGTCAGGGCTGTGGCAACAATGTCGATTCGTTTGGCGGCTCCTTCCATACCGACAATCTGCGCACCGAGCAAACGTCCAGTGCCTTTTTCCGCCGTCATTTTCACCGTGATGGTCCCGGCACCGGGGTAATAACCAGCACGGGTTTTGGCCTTGATCGTTGCTGTGACATAGTCGGCCCCAAGCTCCAGTAACTCCTTTTCCTGAAGACCGGTCCGCGCCACTTCGATTTTGCAGATTTTGCTGACCGCCGTCCCAACGACTCCAGGGAATATCGCGCTGCCCCCGGAGAGATTCGTCCCGGCGACCAGGCCCTGCTTGTTGGCAACCGTACCCAGGGCGACATAAAATGGTCGTCCAGTCACGCGGTGCAGGGTGGCGACACAATCCCCGGCCGCCCAGATGTTCTCTGTTCCGGTGCGCATGCGTTCATCAACCTTGATGGCGTTCTTGACGCCCAATTCGATCCCGGCAGCCTCGGCTAACTCAGAATTGGGGCGTACCCCCATTCCGAGGATCACCAGATCAGCCGGCAAGGTTCGTTGATCCGTTATGACGGCTTTAACCCTGCCATTGGCGCTCTCAAATGCCTGGAGTTCTTCTGACAGATACAGGTTAACGCCAATATCCCGCAACGCCTGGGAAACCAACCTTCCCATGTCAGGATCAAGGGTCTCCATCACTTCGCGACCACGTTGAACCAGTGAGACTTCAAGATTTTGACGTACCAACGCTTCGGCCATCTCCAGGCCGATATACCCGCCGCCGACCACGACAGCTTTCTGTGGTTTTTCTTGCTTGATAAACTGCTGAACTCTGATCCCCGAGGCCAGGGTGGACAGACCGAAAACACCTTCGGCTCCGACATTCTGAACATCTGGACAATATGGGCGGGCACCCGTTGCAATCAACAGTTGATCAAAGGGTTCGGAGATCTCTGTACGTTGATCATTACGGATCGTGACGCGTTGTGCCTTTGGGTCAATGGCGACAACTTCATGCCGAGTTCGGACATCGATCGCATACTTGTCGCGAAAGACCTCAGGAGTGCGGACAATGAGACTGTCAACCTCATCGATCAAGCCACCGATGTAGTAAGGCATGCCACAGGCTGAATACGAGGTGTAATCAGTCCTCTCCAAAACCAGTATGTCGCGCTTGGGTTCGACACGCCGGATCTTTGCTGCTGCACTCATTCCAGCCGCATCCCCGCCGATAATGACAATACGTTCTTTAGCCAAGAGGCCTACCTCCTGCGAGATTCGTGAAAGGACGGCTTAATTGCTCTTCATGCAAGCATCGTCTGCTCCCAAATCTGTTGTGTTGGTTCAATGCTTGAGTCGCTTAGACACCCAGAACGCAGGTTTGACCTCCGAGCTGAACCGTTCGGCGAACTCACCAAGTTGCTCATCGCTTAGATGCAAGACAGTCTTGTCTTCCAGAGTAATATGGTGCTGGCGTTCTTCTGCGAGCAGATGATAGATCCGGTTTGCTTCGTCCTCGCCCTGATGGCATTCCTTTATTATCAGGCTGACAGGGTCTGAAATCTCCTTGCCTTGCATAGTCATCTCCTTTCTCAGTTCGTCTTTACGATCATTATACACCATGCTTATTCACGGGCGACTTCATTAGAATGTGAATGATCTACATTTCGATGGTGGGCAGGGCGTACAAGAAGCTTAAATCACAATATTTGTATGGGCTCTTTCTCAAAATCCTCCTGGCTCAGGATACCGATGCGTATCGCATACTTTGTCATTTCGATAGAGCTACTCAAAGAGAGCTTCTTCTTGATGGACGCCCGGTGCTTTGCGACGGTTTTGGGGCTGATACAGAGGACTTCGGCAACCTCACGAGTGATCCCACCATTAGCGATCAACCTGAAGACCTGTTTTTCCCGGCCGGTAAGCTCCTGGTACTCACCTAGATGGTCTTCTCCAAGGTCTCGATGTTCCAGATAAAAGTCGATAATTTTCGGGCTAAGTTCCGGACTCAGTATGTATCTATCCATATGAATTCTGCGGATTGCATTGACGACCTCTTCCAAGGGCGTACTTTTCAACAAGTAACCGCGCGCACCTGCCCTTAATGACTGATAAACGAACACTTCGTCGCTGCGATCACTATAAATAATAATTGCAACCCTTGGGTTCTCGTCATGAATCAAACGAATCGCCTCTTTGCCGCTCATGTCAGGCAAGGCCAAGTCCATCAGGACCACGTCAAGTGGCCTGTCCCGCACGTGCTGAAGTCCATCCAGAGCGTTGCCGGAAAAGGCGACGATGTCTAAATCAGCATAATCCATCAGGAAACTTTCAAGACCCTTTCTCACCACAGGTTGTTCGTCGATAAGTAAAATATTCAACTTTTCCATGAGGACACCAGTAATAGGGAAAGAGGTAGACAAACAATTTCAAGCTTTTGGTGAAGAGCAAAGGTCGACTAAAACTGTATGTATTTTAACAGTTTATATTCGAATGGCAAATTTGAAGGAGCAAAATCCTACCACCAAAAGTAGCAATGATCTCATAGCAAGATCTGTATATAAGAGTTACGATTATTGTGAATGAGACAACACTACGAAAGGAGAGAGTTATGGCTGCTAAATATTCTGACAGATTTTCTGACGCGACAAAAGAACTCCAGGAAAAATCCGGTTTTGTCTGCGAAACTTGCGATAAGACTTATTCCAAGGATGAAGCAGTTAAGAAAGACATGGCCTGCTGTAACCGAACCTTAAAAGAATTGCTACAAGAGGGTTTTGGTCCATAAATACTGGATAGTTAAACAGTTGTCACCGCTATGATGTGAATCCTGGCATAACTTGGTGTTTCACTATTGCAAAGGTGGCGTTTTTCACCTTTATAATTTTTTACCGAAAACAAGGAGATTTGATATGAATAAAAAACAAGTCTATGAGGAAAAATTCAAAGCTCAACTTGATGAATTAAACGCCAAAATTGATGTTCTCAAAGCCAAAGCAAAGCAGGCTGAGGCTTCAGTAAAAACAGATTACTACGAAACAATCGAAGACCTGCAAAAGAAGCGTTCTGAGGCTAAAAACAAGTTACAAAACCTTCGCGAAGCTGGCGACGATGCCTGGGAAGACATGAAGCAAGGTGTTGAGGAGTCTTGGACCTCTTTTGCAACTGCGGTTAAGTCAGCAGTTTCACGTTTTCAGTGATTGTATTTAAGAGGCCAGGGACCACTTCGTTTGATAACTCCATTTTAAGGAGCGATATTATGAAAACAAAAACTACGTTTGGTTGGAAATATATGTCCGTTCTGTGCGCTTTTTTTGTTGTCTTTCTGGGCACTTCTGTGAGTTTTGCGGCACACCATGAAGAGCAAAAAACCACCACTTCAGACGTTAAAAACCAAATGGTGGAGACCTATGAGACGTTAAAAAACTATACTCTTGTACAGCGGGATGATGCGATGGCAGCGGCGGACGAAAAACTTGATGCCATTGATGCGAAACTCGACGCAATGCAGAAAGATTTTGATAAACGTTGGCAGTCTATGAGTGAAGCTTCCCGCGAGAGGGCACGCGAAATGATGCAAACGTTGAATAAGGATCGTAAAGACGCGGCTGAGTGGTATGGCGGCATGCGACATAGTTCTGCGGAAGCTTGGGAAGAAGTAAAGAAAGGTTTTGCGGATAGTTATGATCGTCTGGAAAAAGCATTTGTTCAGGCGCGTAAAGATTTTGAAAAACAATAATAACTCGCAAAACATAAAGGAGATCACATGTCTATTGCAGGAAGAGACAAATTGGACACAAAAGATTCCTTTCCTGAATTAACCTTTAAATCAATCACGGGCTACAATTTTCTCTTGCCAAATGAATTCAAAGATTCGTGGGGTGTGGTTCTCTTTTATCGTGGGGGCTGGTGACCCTTCTGTCGTCAGCAGTTAGCTGATTTTCAGGAATTTGCAAAGGATTTCGAAAAGATGGATGTTCAACTGTTGGCCGCCTCAGCAGACGGGATTGAAGATGCAACAAAAACAGTCAGTGACCAGCAGCTCACTTTTCCCGTTGCGTACGATGTGGACGCAAAAGAGGTGTCAGCAGCAACCGGGGCATTCTATGATGAGGACAAGGGATTCATTCATGCCACGGGCTTTTTGTTTAACCGACAAGGGACAATTATTGTTGCATCATACAGCACTGGAGCGATTGGACGCATGACACCACACGATTGCATGACACTCATTACTTATCTGCAATCAAAAAAAGTCAAAGGTTGACCGTACTGATGTGTCCCTATCGACTGAAGCGGAGAGTTGCTGCAGGTCGCCAAAATACATCCCGGCTTACGTGTCCAGTGTCCAGTGTCCGGCGACCTGCCAGCAATTAGTGTTGACGTGGAAAATCCTGTTGCAGCCATAACGCTCATCATCTTTTCCGCGCCCACTGAATAGTCGCTAGAGGACCAATGAAGTTAGTGGCTCGCTGTCCTTCAATCGGGCATTGAGCCTGTTGAAATTCCTTGGTTGGGATTCTTACATATATTACTGTTATGTTCGGTCGCTGGCTCCGCACCCACCCAGCCATGAAGAAGTGGGCGCGGTTTGTATCAAAGGACACGGCCGATGCTAGCTGTCTCTGCCGCTTCAGTCTCTCGATAACGCTAGGAATGGTTATTGAATGTGTTATGAATCTTCATCCTCGTCGGCCGCGATTTGCTTCAGACTACGCTCTGTCGCAACTGAATTCGGCTCAGTGCTGACCGGATTACGCCGGGCGTCGGCTTGGTCATCATTCATCTTCACCAGCAGCCAGCGCTCATTGTCGCCGGTATCGGTGCGGATCAGCGCATAACCACCGGCGATTTTGTCGCCCCCTTTGAGCTCGACACTGATGTGCCCCGCATCATAAGCTTCGGCCATCGACATTCTGTCTTGGTCTTCATCATCATTTTCAGCTTTCAGGTTGCGGTAAGTACCGCTATCCCAGATCATGACTGTGCCACCACCGTACTGGTC
>Ga0209231_1001166_pt1 | contig 10702 bp, 7 predicted proteins | sample Deesub45470m_DNA_FD_188086 | JGI IMG/M metagenome (GOLD analysis project Ga0209231, IMG submission 188086) | Deep subsurface microbial communities from North Pacific Ocean - 450_OLKR46/470m Metagenome (SPAdes) (version 2) | ecosystem: Environmental > Terrestrial > Deep subsurface > Unclassified ... | reverse complement strand
GCCGATCTCCATGGAAACCCCCATCGGTGACGACGAAGACTCGCACCTGGGCGACTTCATTGAAGACTCCGCCATGCAATCGCCGATCGACGTGGCGACTGTGGAAAGCCTCAAGGAAGCCACCCGGGACGTCCTCTCCGGCCTTACCGCACGGGAAGCCAAAGTCCTGCGCATGCGCTTCGGCATCGACATGAACACCGACCACACCCTTGAAGAAGTCGGCAAGCAGTTCGATGTCACCCGCGAGCGTATCCGCCAGATCGAAGCCAAGGCACTGCGCAAGCTGCGCCATCCGACGAGAAGCGAGCACCTTCGCTCCTTCCTCGACGAGTAACCCAAAACCCCCGGCCCAAACCGGGGGTTTTGCTTTGCACGACACAAAGCTGCCATCCTGCACAGCTTCGCTTGGCGCACCCGCAACACCCCCGGTATAATCCGCCGGCCTCTGAGGGCCTATAGCTCAGTTGGTTAGAGCAGAGGACTCATAATCCTTTGGTCCACGGTTCGAGTCCGTGTGGGCCCACCATATGAAACAAAGAGTTAGGCCAGCCCGCGCGCTGGCCTTTTTCTTTTCTGGCTTCGAATAAATATTTTTGGTCACCGTATTGGTCACCACTTCAAAAAGCTTGGCGCTCTCTCTCTGCCAACAGCCTTCAGAGGGACATGCCCAGTACAGGGAAAGCTCGCCCACCTTCGCTCATGCGCACCGCATTGAGAGGTGGACTGAGCAGCCAGCAAGCCGCCACGCATTTTCGTGGTTTGGATACCGCCATCGAAGAAGCCGGCTTCTCAGGCCCGCGCAAACCGGAGCGCAGCCGAGAGGTGATTGGTCGCTCTGAGTTGCTGGCAAAAAAGCGCTGAACTTATAGCGCAGGGCCAACGGCTGTAGATCACGCACCCCAGCATCCGTGCGTCGTGACCACAATGAGCCGATTAGCCGGGCTATTCGGCTCACGAAACGAGCCGAATACAGCCGTTAAATATCATCGTGCCACCACGCCAGATTTCGGTACTATCCGGTTAACTACGGATTACCCAAGGTCAGGAAATGGACTTCTCCCCCATCATCGCCCAGGTCTGGGGCACGCTCGGTTGGGTTATCCCGCTGATGCTGCTGATCGGTCTGCTCAAGTCACCTTGGGCCAAGGGCCATATTGGCGAACTCCTTGTGCGGCTGTTCGCCCATTGGCAGTTGGACAAGCAAACCTACCGCCGCCTGCATAACGTCACGCTGAACACGCCTGACGGCACCACACAGATCGACCACGTATTCCTCTCGCCCTACGGCATCTTCGTGCTGGAGACGAAGAACATGAGCGGCTGGATCTTCGGCAGCGAGAAGCAGGCGCAGTGGACGCAGAAGCTCTACAAACGCACCTTCAAATTCCAGAACCCGCTGCGGCAGAACTACAAACACCTCAAAGCCCTGGAAGCCACCCTTGGCGTTAACCCCGAGCACCTGCACTCGGTCATCACCTTTGTCGGCGGCAGCACCTTCAAAACCGAAGTGCCGGCCAACGTCACCCAGGGCATAGGCTTTATCCGCTATATCAAATCATTCCAACAGCCGCTATTCAGCGAGGCTGAAGTCGACGCCATGCTGCTCGCCCTGCAAACCGGCCGCCGCGCACCGACCCTCGCCACCCATCGCGAACATGTGCAAAACCTCAAGCGCCGTAGTGACCCAACAGCAGAGCGGCAATGCCCGAAATGCGGCAGCGCGCTGCTAATCCGTACTGTGAAGTCAGGGGCGAAAGCGGGGCAACAGTTTTGGGGGTGTTCGGGGTTTCCCAAATGCAGAACCATGCAGAGCCTTTAACAACCATCTATTGATACGCAGGATGCACATCATGCAATCAAGCAAAAACTGGCTGCTGGCGATTGCCGTCACCGCGCTCAGCGCTGGAACACACGCAGCAGAGGATGGCTACAGCGAAACCTATACCGCCTGCATGGATGAGTCCGGCGGCGTGACAATAAATATGCTCGACTGCATGGGCAGCGAGACGGAACAGCAAGACGCCCGCCTGAACCAGAATTACAAAGCCGCTATGCAAGCGCTAACACCCTCTCAGCAAACACAACTGCGCGACGCTCAGCGGCTATGGATCAAATTCCGCGATGCCGACTGCGCCCTACTCGGCAGCCTCACGGGCGGCAGCATCGACCGCATTAATAGCGCCTCGTGCTTTCTGGATATGAGCAAGCAGCGTGCTGATGACCTTGGGCGTTTGGTCGAGCCCAGCCTGTAACTGGACGACAGATATACAAAAATAAATCTGTCCCCATTTCCCCTGCCGGATATTGTCAATCCATCAAATCTAGGAGTGTCCGAAATATGGACTTCATTACCACCGGAGTCATCGCTAGTACTGTTTACGACCTACTGAAAAACGGCCTGAAGCTCAGTGCTGGCGCGCTGAAGGATCGCCTGGGCCAATGGATCAAGGAGGATGTAGTCGCCGAAGCCGTTGCTGGCGAGCTTTCCAAGCTTGATCTTCACGACAGGCTGAGTGAAAAAGCGATCTCCCAGCAACTCGGTCAGTCTCAGACAATCTCCACGCTGATCCGCGACATCAACGCGAAGGCCGCTCTGGTTGCGCCGTCCACTATAAGCACCGTCAACCAAACGCACAGCGGCAGCGGCGACAACGTAGGTGGCAACAAAATAGTTAATTGAGCCGCGAGGATTAGCGCCAGTGACCTCTCTTGAGCAACACCACAGCGGTGATGGGGACAATATCGGCCGCGACAAGATCATCAATGAGATCAAGTCGCTTGCCCCGGCAGACCTCGTCGCCCCCATGGAGTTGGTGTTTGAAAGTCTTCGGCAAAAGGACAAGACAACAGCCAAGACCCAGATAGTCATGCTCAAGGCGATCGCGCAGCGAGAGCCAGAATCTGCTGCGCTGGTCGAGGTCATTTCTATCTACGGGGGCCTCGTCGAAGCTCAAGATCAGGACGCTGCCTGGGCGACTGTCGCAAGGATCGTTTCACGCGCAATAAACCCTATCATCAGGGACGTTTGCCAGGCCGCTCTGCTGCAATTGTCCTACCGCACCGCACGCGAGGGAGAGGCGAAAGACCTTTATTTATCTGAGCCCTCACCGGGTGCTTACTCCCAGGAAGCGTATCTGCGTTGTTACGCGGACGAAGAGCAAATACGGTCGGATGTAAAAGGCTTCCCCACGGAGGGCATACTGACCGGTGCTGTTGAAGGGGCTATTCGGCTGTCCGCAGCAAATCTGGCGCTTGAGCTGGCAACACGCCTGAACTCACTCTACGGCTCCTACAACGCCAGAGTGCTCTTGGCGATAGCTACAGGCATTGCACTCAACCCAGACCTTGCTGGATACCACTTTTGGCTGAACCGCCCGGAGGTGAAGGAGCGGGTCGACAAGCTCAGAGATATGGCCATTCGACTTCTTGATGAGTCGGGCACCGACGGGCGAGTCCATGACCTTAGCTGCTCGATTCTCAACATATATCAACACCAATCTGCCGAGCTGCTCGAAGCGTTGAAAAAGCATGCCCAGCACCTAGACCCGAATAGATCCGAGGTGATTGCTAGGTGCAAGGCGTTGGCCGGCGATGATACGTCCCTTCCGCAGGCAGAGAGGGATTTACAGGCAGCGCATGGAGACCCGCAAAAGAGGCAGGCATGGTGCCGGCAATTTCTTGAGGCGAGCACGCACCAACTAGAAGAAGTAGGTCCATTTCTCAATCTGGCCAATCCGTCCGAGCTTGGTGAATGGCTCAGTCGCGAGCAAATATTGGCCGGGGCCTCCGAAATGGAAGAGGCCTATATCAGGCTGGTTGCGGATATTTTTCGACGTTCGGATCAAGACGATAACCCAGCCCATCGGCGTGAGGTAAGCGAACATGTAGACCAGTTCACCACCGAGTGGGAGGGTGCACTCCACACCATCGCACCAACCGGCCTCTTCGAAGTCGCTGAGAAATTATTCGCCCTCAATCTGCCACATAAGGCGCTCAAACTCACGACGCATGTGATACCTAGCCATGAGCTGTGGCCTTCACCCTATGTTTTGACTCACCTGCACTGCTTGCAGGAAGCCGGGCAAAACAAGACCTTTGACGAAGTTATCGCTCGGGTCAAAGGTGCTGATCAATCTGTAACACTGCTGAGCTTCCAATCGGTGCAAGCTGAACGTGGCGGCGATATCGACTTAGCGATCAAATTCAGTGAAACGATGATCGAACTTGCGCCTGCGCGACCTTATCCTTGGTACCGGCGCTGCTACCTCCTTGGCCGCTATCGTAGCCTTGAAGAGCAACAGCTATTCCATGAGCGAGTTCCGGATTCGGTGTTGCTAAACCCCTCACGCGAAGTGAAGGGCATCCTCTTTTTTCTGGCACTCGCTGGTAGTTTCAAGCGAGCTGAGTCCCAGTGGGTTAAATGGATGATTGAAGACCCCCGCGGTCATGCGGTGGATCTAGTCAATTTCCATTTCGGCCTTAGTACCCGAAAAGCTGAGCCAATGCAGATTTCGCCTTCGGTAGAGCGATGCCTGGCAGCCGTCCAGTACACCCATGAGGGTGAAACCTTGGTTCGTCTGATTGTCGATGATGAGCTGGAGGGTAGTGAGTGCACCCTGAAAGGCTCCAGTCAGGTAGGGCAGTTGTTGCAGAAGCTGTCGCCGGGCGATAGCGAAAACCTGAACATGGCTACCTACAAGATGGAAGAGCGTCTTCCACCTTATGTGGCCTGCGTACGTATCGCGTTAACGTTGCGTCACGTCCACAACGACGGCAGTGATTGCTTCGTGATGATGCACATGCCGTCTGACCCTGACGAGCTCATTCCCTTCTTAGAAGAAAAAATGGCGACGGGTGCGAAGAGGCGCGAGAATCTTCAGACGATGGAGGCTATTCCGTTGTATCTGCGGGGTCATGCGCTATATCCATCGGATGCCTTCAAGGCGGCCATGAACTGCTGGACTGACCAACGAGTCCCAAAGTCGCCACTATGCGATATAGGAGACACGGAGCCGGCTGCAGTCGTGCTTGATGCCTACAGCATCAGCTATCTAGCGGTTACAAATATTGCCGGGCACTTACTAGGTACTGGTATTCCACTCGTCGTCCCTGCGACTACGAAAGAGACACTTGAAGCGTTTCTCACTGAAATCTCTGACGAGAATTTTATGCTCCTGGGCGTTACAGATGGCGGGAGACTTGTCCGAACGACAGCGTCGGACTTACGTGAGCGGGATGCTCACGTCCTTGAAAACTTACGCCTGATCCTGGACAACGTTACCGTTGTGCGGCCAGCTATGCATGATGAAGAGCTCGATGCATTCACGGTCAAAGATGCCGTCGATGCTACAGTTTATGACGCGATGCAGCTCTCGATAGCCAACAAGATTCCATGGTTCTGTATGGATGTGACTTTTGGTGCCCTTCACAATGTGAAAGGTCATCCTTTAGTGAATACCCAGACAGTTTTGCTTAGAGCAATGGTGAACGCACCGTTTGATTTCGAACAAAGGCGTCACGCATTAGTGCTCTACGCTTTAGGCGCGCTTCCACTGCCGCTCACGTTCCAAGATATCTATCGCTTGGCTAGCACCCCGAACACTCTTTCTGGATTTATCCTTTTCAAGATCATTCAGACTCATGGACGTGAAATCTTTGCCGCCGAAGGGCGCCCGGAAATGCTGCTAAACACTATTTATCTGCACCTTGACCGCCTACTTGGTAACGAGGCTCTGGCGGTCACCTCAAGGTACAGCCCTTGGATGAACTACTCCTCCCATGTGTTCAACCACGGCATAAGCCTTTATCTAGCCTTGTCCGGCAGCGGCAGCGCTGAATTTAGGCTGGCTAATGCAGTGCACCATATGGCTCAGCTGAGCATCCATGACCAGTCTCTTCTAAAGAATCTAATGGGCAGATTTGTGCATTTTGCCCATGGGCATTTCATGCGTTGGGAAGCGATCAGGCAAAACTACCTGTCAATCGTAGAGGCCAGACAACATCAAGAGCCAAGCGCAAGCAACGAGTCGGAGTCGGAACCAGAAGCGGCACCATTTGCCGGAGAAGAAGCCTGAAGCCTCAGGCTCTTAGCCAGCTTTAGGCCAATCTTGCTCTGTACGCCCCCTTCTCAAGGTACAAACATCGGTACACTGGCGGTACAGTGCTCAGCTTTACACCTTTCGCTCAATTACGCTTAACGTAAGCGAACGGGCATCACACCTTGTCGGCGGATACCCAGTTGTGCGGCAGCAGCTCGGCCAGGGCGCTGGCCTTCTGCGTCGGCAGGCGCATGAGCACATCCTTCAGGTAGGCGTACGGATCGTGTCCGTTCAGGCGGGCTGATTGGATCAGCGTCATCAAGGCTGCGCCACGCTGGCCACTGCGTAGCGAGCCGGCAAACAGCCAGTTGGCGCGCCCCAGGGCCCAGGGGCGGATCTGATTCTCGATCCAGTTGTTGTCGATGGGCAGGTTGCCGTCATCCAGGTAGCGCACCAACGCTGCCCAGCGCTTGAGGCTGTAGTCGAGTGCCTTGGCGATCGCGCTGCCTTCCGGCACCTTCTGCCGCTGCCCAAGCATCCAGCTATGCAGGCCATCGATGATCGGCCTGGCTTTGTCCTGGCGCAGTTGCCGTCGCTGTGCGGCGAGCAGCTCTCGCCCTTCGCGCTCCACCTCGTACAGCTGACCGATGTACTGGAGGGCCTGCTCGGCCAGTTGACTCTGGTTGGCGGCATGCAGGTCGAAGAACTTGCGCCGTGCATGGGCCATGCAGCCGATCTCGGTCACGCCTTGCTCGAAGCTGGCCTTGTAGCCGGCGAAGTCGTCGCAGACCAGTTTGCCTTGCCAGTCACCCAGGAAGCTGCGCGCGTGCTCGCCGGCCCGGCTCGGCCTGAAGTCGTAGACCACGGCCTTGAGGTCGGCGAAGGGGCTGGGTGCATAAGCCCAGACGTAAGCCCGCTGGGTCTTCTTTGTGCCCGGGGCAAGCATCTGCACTGGGGTTTCGTCGGCGAGGATGACGTCCTGCTGAAGCAGGCAGTCGCGCAGGGCATCGACCAGGGGTTGCAGCTGGACACCGCAAGCGCCGACCCATTGCGCAAGCGTGGAACGCGCAATGGCCAGCCCGGCGCGGGTGAAGATCTTTTCCTGGCGGTACAGCGGCAGGTGATCGGCGAACTTGGCCACCATGACCTGAGCCAGTAGCCCGGCAGTCGGGATGCCCTTGTCGATCACCTGCGCCGGCACTGGGGCCTGGATCAGCGTTTCACACTGGGCGCAGACCCACTTGCCACGGATATGCCGCTCGACGGTGAAGGTGCCCGGGGTGTAGTCGAGCTTCTCGCTGACGTCTTCACCGATGCGCTTGAGCTGACAGCCGCAGGCACACTGGGTGCTGTCCGGCTCGTGGAGTATCAGCGTGCGCGGCAGTTCGGCCGGCAGCGGCGCTCGCTTGGGCTGCTGCCGTGGCTCGCGCTTGGCGGGCTCTGGTCGGGCCGTTTCAAGCTCTGCCTCGATGGCGGCGATGTCGGCCTCGATCATCTCGTCCAGCAGATTGAGCTGGTCGGCATTGAGCTGCTCGCTGCGGCGGGCGAAGCGGTGGCGCCGCAGCACGGCGAGTTCGTGGTTCAACCGCTGGTTGAGCGTTTCCAGGTGATCGACGCGCTGACTCAACTGCGCGGCCAGTTGGCGCAGTTGCTCGGGTGTCAGGTGATCGAAAGCGGCAGGATTCATGGCGCCGAGTGTGCGGATTGTCGGCCCCCTCGGCGATAGGCCATTGGCCTAATTGCACCCCGGCTACAGGAGCCTGATCTCGGCATCCGGCCCAAGACGCTGCCAAGGCAGGCCGACCACCAGGGCCTGCAACTGCTCGGGGCTGAGTTCCAACTGCTGTCCCTGCCAATTACCCGACCAGACGAAGCGCCCTCGATTGAGCCTGCGAGCAGCCAGCCAGATGCCGAAGCCATCGTGCACCAGCACCTTCATCCGGTTGGCGCGCTTGTTGGTGAACAGGTAGGCGCAGTGCGGCTGCGCCGCACCGAACACTTGAACCACCCGGGCCAACGCGGTTTCGGTGCCGGCGCGCATGTCCAGCGGCTCGGTGGCGAGCCAGATGCGCTCGATACGGATCACTTCAGCAGCTCGCGCAGGAAGCGGGCGCAGCCTTCAGGGTCGTTGCCCGGCCACTGCACCGACAGCTTGCCGGCCCGATGGGGAATGGCGATCTGGATGGCCATGTCGGCCGCACTCGGGGTAGCCGGCAGGCTCGGGACGAGAGGAATCGGAATAAAACCTGAAGCCACAGCGGGCAGCTGTACCTGCTGGCGGCGAATCCACTTATGCACGAGATTGGCGTTGAGGCCGTGGCTCAAGGCCACGCCGGCAACCGAGGCGCCGGGCTGGGTGCACTCATCGACGACCTGGGCCTTGAAAGATTTGGGATAGGAGCGGCGTTGGCCTGGCACGGGAGATCCTCTGCAGGGGGGCTTGAAATGGTGTCCACCAAAAACAGGTGGACACCATGCCGCTAGCTGGAAGAACCGGGGAGGTGTGTTGGCCAGACGCTTACACAAGTGCTACCCCTGCCCTACATACTCCCATACGGACAATCACAAGGCGGTAAGTCCACCAGAGATCGACAAGCAATAGGAAGCGTCGGGATAGCTTGAGGGCACGAGCCTGCCGGTGATGAGGGGCAGAGATCGGCCAAATGCGGTCACTCAAAGAGGCATGAAGGTTGTGTTCTTTCTTTAGTGTTCTGTTCCAGGTACACAAAATCCTGCACAGACTCGCTTCCCTTTGTTCCAAGGCAGATGACAGCGGGTGGCGATGGTGTTCATGGCTTGTCCTTCACGTGATGGAGGACAAGTCAGCAAGGGCCACTTCCCACCGTATTGGCTAGCAGAGGAGATGCCAAGATGATTGGTTACACAGGGCAGGGGGCGCCTGGCAGGACTACACCTTACTAGTGCTTCGCTGGTAGCCTGTGGCCATCATTTAGGCAGACTCATCTTCATCCTCACTCTGGTAACCGTAATGGCCGTTGAAGCAGGGAAGTACGCAGACGTCTATCGCAGCTGGCAGCAGCATCTGTTCAATTTCAATCTGGCTGTCCGGGAAACCCAGACGCCTGGCTTGCGTAAGCCGCAACTGGCGGCTCTTTATGCCGCCCTAGGGCACTTGGTGATGGCGCCGGCCACGACCGCGACGATTGTGATGCCGACGGGTACCGGGAAAACCGACACCATGCTCGGGCTGCTGATCGCCGGGCGGCTACCTAGGACCCTGGTGTTGGTTCCTTCCGACCCGTTGCGTTCGCAGCTGGTAGAGAAATGCCTTGAGCTGAAGAAACTACGAGAGATTGGTGCCATTTCGGTCAGCGCACTCAACCCGGTGGTGCACGCGATCGGTTCAGGCCTCTCGGCAGACGAGGTCCAACAGCTAGCCGAGGCCAACGTCATCGTTGCTACGCCGCAAGCACTGCAGCGCTTCGACCAGCCGGCCTTGGAGGCCTTGGCTGCGTTGTGTAGCCACTTGATAATCGATGAGGCGCACCATGTGGCCGCCCTGACCTGGAGCCGGGTCAAAAGTGCGTTCAAGGACAAGCCCTGTCTACAGTTCACGGCCACGCCGTTCCGTGAGGACAACCAGCCGCTGGATGGCAAAATCATCTACAACTACCCGCTGAAGGATGCCCAGATTGACGGCTACTTCAAGGCGATCGAGTTCCATCCGGTGCGCGAGTACAACCTGGAACTGGCTGACCAAGTGGTGGCTGACAAGGCAGTCGAGCTATTGCGAAACGACCGCGCGCAAGGGTTCAACCACCTGCTGATGGTGCGTGCACGGTCACAGACGCGTGCCGCCGCACTGTTTGAATTGTACAAACAGCACGAGGATCTTTCGCCCATCCTCATCCACAGCAAGGTGCCGAATCGGGCCAAGCTACTGGGTGAAATCGTCGAGAAGAAGTACAAGATCATTGTCTGTGTGGACATGCTGGGGGAAGGCTTCGATTTGCCGGAGCTGAAGATTGCGGCTATCCACGACCAGCACCGCAGTCCCGCCGTCACCCTGCAGTTTATCGGTCGCCTTACGCGAGTCGATGATACGCTCGGTGACGCCAAGTTTGTCTCGAACATCGCCAACCAGAAAGTCGACTACCAGATGGCGGTGCTATACAAGGAAAGTGCTGACTGGAGTGCGGTGATCCGCGATGTCAGCCAAGACAAGATTGCCCGCGAGATCGAGAAGGAGACGTTTACCGAACAGTTTCCGGATGATGCCGACGCCGAGGACATTTTCGGGTTGAACCCCAACCCCAAGATCAGTGCGGTCGCCTATCACGTGGAGCATGACGACTGGCGGCCCGAGAAGGCCAAGCACTTCTCGCAGAAGAAAGAGCCGCTGCAGCTGCTGTCCGTCAACGACGAAGCCGACACAATCATCATGGTGACGAGGCGCGAAACGCCCGTCGGCTGGGCGCAGACGTCGACGATCGTCGACACCAACTGGATCCTCTACCTGGCGTACTACCATGCGTCCGACAAGACGCTGTTCGTCCACTCTTCCGGGGATGAGTCGCAAACCAACCGCTTTCTGGGCCTGATCGCCAAGGATGGCCGGCGCATCAGCGGCGAGCCGACCTTTCGCACACTGCACGGCATCAAACTCATGAAGCTGCAGAACGTGGGGCTGTCGCGCATGCGCA
>Ga0209231_1001165_pt1 | contig 10718 bp, 9 predicted proteins | sample Deesub45470m_DNA_FD_188086 | JGI IMG/M metagenome (GOLD analysis project Ga0209231, IMG submission 188086) | Deep subsurface microbial communities from North Pacific Ocean - 450_OLKR46/470m Metagenome (SPAdes) (version 2) | ecosystem: Environmental > Terrestrial > Deep subsurface > Unclassified ... | reverse complement strand
TTTGTCTGAAGTTTTTACCTCTGAAGCCAGATTGTGATAATCTTTTAGCGCTACAGTAAACCTGTATGGCATATTACATTCCAATTTGTAGTTAAAACTTGCATCGGCCTCTAAACGTATTTTTGCCAATAATTCCTTTCCTTTATAAATATGTACAATGGCATTTGGCAGCGGCAAATTGGTTTCGCTGTCCGTAACAATGCCACTCAACATTTGAATACATTCAATCGGCGTTAATTTTAATGTTTTTGTAATTTCCATTTTATTTTTATCGTCGGCTGCAATGGTTAATTCCACAGTTTCATAATTTTCCTTTTCTGCGACAAGTTTGTAGGTTTCTTTGCAATTTACATTGAATTTAAAGTTTGAACCTTTTCTGATGGCTTGTATTTCGATCAGTTTATTGTTTTGAAATAAGGATACAGTTACTTGGTCTAAAGGCAGATTCGTTTTTAAGTCCAAAATGTTTCCGCTCAACAATTGCTTGCATTCAATCGGCGTTAATTTGATTGATTTTTTGATTTCTGTTTTATTTTTATCGTCCGCTGCAATGGTTAATTCCATTGTTTCATAGTTTTCCTTTTCTGCGACAATTTTATAAGTTTCCTTGCAATTTACATTGAATTTAAAGTTTGAACCTTTGCTGATACTTTGTTTTTCAACCAGTTTATTGTTTTGAAATAAGGAAACCTGAACTTGATCTAAAGGCAGATTCGTTTTTAAGTCCATAATATTTCCGCTCAACAATTGCTTGCATTCAATCGGCGTTAATTTTAGCATTTTTGTGATTTCCGTTTTATTTTTATCATCAGTTGCAATGGTGAATTCCGATGCTTTATAGTTTTCTTTTTCGGCAATGATTTTGTAAGTTTCCTTGCAATTTACATTGAATTTAAAGTTTGAACCTTTGCTGATGGTTTGTTTTTCAACCAATTGATTGTTTTGAAATAAGGAAACCTGGACTTGATCTAAAGGCAGATTCGTTTTTAAGTCCATAATATTTCCGCTCAACAATTGATTGCATTTAACTGGTGTTAATTTTAGCGTTTTGGTGATTTCTGTTTTACTTTTATCATCGGTTGTTATACTTAATTCCGCAGTTTCATAATTCTCCTTTTCTGCGATAATTTTATAAGTTTCTTTGCAGTTTAAGTTGAATTTAAAGTTTGAACCTTTGCTGATGGTTTGTTTTTCAACCAATTGATTGTTTTGAAATAAAGAAACCTGGACTTGGTCCAAAGGTTGGTCGTTAGCATCATTTAAGGTTAAAATATGAATGGTTTGTAAACACTTTTCTTTAAACGCATAAATGTCAACATCGCCTTTGCCCCCACTGCGATTTGAAGTGAAATATCCGGAATTTGAAGTATCAATCACAAAAGCAAAATCATCATATTTGCTGTTAAAAGGAGTCGGTAAATTTATCGCCTGTTGAAAATTGCCATTTTTAAATTCGCTTTTAAAAATATCCAATCCTCCGAGTCCTTTATGTCCGTTTGACGAAAAATAAAGCGTATTGTTTTGGTCAATATAAGGAAATAGTTCCGTTTGTTTTGTATTCACTGTGGGACCTAAATTTTTTGGAGCGCCATAATTTCCTTCATTATTAATATCCACCACATAAATATCCAGTTCGCCATAACCGCCCGGCATATCCGAAACAAAATAGAGTTTTTTCCCGTCTGCGCTCACGGCCGGACTTCGGACAGAATATTCTTTGCTGTTAAAAGTCAGTGGCGTAACATTGGAAATTTCAAAATTTTGGTTTACGGAAGCTTTAAACATATAAAGCGTTTTCCATTTTGCGGAATCTTTCGATTTTAATGCGCTGTAAAAATTATTCCAAGTAAAATAAACCGTTTTAAAATCGGGCGTAAAAGCAATATCCGATTCAAAAAACTTGTTATTTATTTCTTTGTTGAATTTATCAGTTTGAATAATATCCCCATTTTCAGTAATAAGTCCGTGATAGAGTTCCAAAGAAAGTTGTCGGTTGTTAGTTCGTCTCCCACTTTCATCCTTTTTAGAGGATGCGAAAATTACGGAATTATTGCTCGAATACGTCACACCCAATTCGGCGAATTTGGAGTTAATAGACGTGTTTAAAATTTCATAAGTCCCTTCTTGGGCAGCTAAAAAATTAAAAATCAATAACAATAAGAGTTGCAAAACCTTTTTCATAGTAGATTTGTGCTACTTCTTTTTTGATATTTTTTCAAATACCCAAGCGGGTCCAATCAGCAAAAATTGCAAATCCTTAAAAAATGACGGTTTTTTTCCTTCCAACTTATGTCCGTAAAACTGTCCAATCCAAGCGATGATGAAAATAACCAGCGAACTGTAAAATAGCGGACTTACCTCTGATAAAAAATAATTCCCCATCAAACATATTATTGAAAATGTGAGCATTCTTACAAAAGTTGAAAATGACAATCGGATGTAAAAAATGAGCAATAAAATTAAAACCGGCACCGCCCAATTTTCTAAAAATGGATTGTTGATATTTAAATTTTCTGAAATAATGGTTGAGGGAATACTCATTAACATACCAACAATACTAAAAAATATAGCAGGAACGCAAATAAAATGAATTGTTTGGTTGGTTTTATTTTGATGACTTTCAGCATATTCATCAAACCACTGATTTAATGTTTTCATATTATTAGTTTGTAGTTGAAATATTTATTAGCTAATGCAATTTATGTCTTTTTCTCCAATTTTTTCAATTGTTGCTTCGCCCTAAAATTTCCGGAATCAAGCCTTAATGATTTTTGGTAATTTTCAATAGCTTTTAAAGTATCACCGCTTTTCAGATAAGCTTCCCCTAAACTATCATAAACATTTGAACTATTGGGATATAACGCAGCATTAATCTTAAAAACTGCTTTTGACATCTCAAAATTTTTCTCCCTTAAAGCTTTATATCCTAACGAATTTAAATACTTTTCGTCGATTGAACTGTCTAATGAATCTTTTTTCTTGATGGCCAAATAACCCTCAAGCGCTTTATCGAATTCCTTGTTTTCCAAATATTCACTTGGAATTATTTCGTCATCTTTCAGCTTTCTGAAATTATATACGATGGGTTTATTTTCTTCTTTTGGAACCAAAACCATATAGGAAGTTTTATTATCCGGATTGGTTAAAAACTGAATTTTCTCATTCATTTCCTTCACAAAAAAAGTAGCATCATCCACTTTTAAAGGTTTTATTTTATTTGCGCCTCGCCACGCCAAGTACATTTCATTTTCTATAAAATAAACCTTTACAACCTCATCTGAATTGTACAAATACCTTCCTGTTGCTTTTAATATAAATTCAGGGCTGTTAAAATTTGAGTTGCAACTAATCAATAGCATAAATAATATAATTGTAACACTGCTTTTTAAAATCATAGTATGTAAATATAAAAAAAACATCTGAAAATTTATAATTTAGACGATTTTAAAAAATATTTGTTCAATTTTTATTTTATTCTAATTTATTCAATATTTAAAATTATTTGGAAACGTAACGGAATAATATATATACCCAAATATCATTTTATTTAGGAAACTTTGCTATTAATTCTGATTAATTTTAAACGGGAAAAAACTTGGTATTTGTAACAAAGACTTTTTTGGAATTTATAGCTATGTAGTTATATTGCTTTAAGCTAACCATCAACATTTTTTTAACTCTTACAAATTTAAGATTCTAACAAAAAATTCGTAATAATACTTATCAGTCTTAAATATTTCTGGTTTTAGTAGTATGTAAAATATTATTTGATGTTAAAAAAACGTAAAAAAACCATTTGAAGTTTGATCAGATGGTTTTTATATGAATAGGAATATTATTTATTTTTTTAGAAATTTTTAATATAATTAATTACCAGCCATTGATCTACTTCATCTGTAATTTTCTTATTAAAACTTGGCATATCATCTCTTCCAATATAAGTTTTGTAATACAAAGACCCATCACTTTGTTTTTTAAAGGCTGCATTTGTAAAGTCTGGCATTTTTGTATCAATACTTTTAGCTTTTGTTCCATCTCCTTTGCCTTTTGTTCCATGACATGATTTACAATGTTTGGTATACAATGTTCGTCCAATATTATCTGCATCAGCATTGTTTAGTTGCGGATTCACCATTTTTTGATATTTTGCAGGGGCTTCCCAAAACTCTTGCAATAGTTTTTCTGAAGTTAATGATAGAAGCGTTAAACTTCCTATGATAATTGTGCTGATTATTAAAAATTGTTTTTTCATAATTAGATAATTTAGGATTAATATTAATTTAAAATTAAGATTTTAAGGGTTTTATTTTGCTGATTTTATATAGTTTAAAAACGATGTAAAAAATGATATACCATATTGCGATTATCATAAGACTTACACTGGTAATTAAACTAACAGGAGCATTCGCGGCAGTTGCCCACAATGACCTTTTTTCGCCTGCTTTATCTACCAGAACTGGAATTCCCCAATTTTTTATGGTTTCTAAAGCAAGGTCATTATACAAGTCAGATTCTGTAATTTTTACAACTATTGTTACGTTACCTTCAGCATCACCCGGCAAATCATTAGGGAATTCAATTTCCACAACTCCACTTTCATCAGTTTCATTAAATCCTTCGCCAATAGGTAATAAGCTAAATGTTCTTTGAACATAAAAATATAACTCGAGTCCTTCAATAGGTAAACCCGTTTGATCAATAACTGTTGCTATGATGGTTTTAATATCATTCTCTTCAGAGAAAGAAAGTGAAACTACAGCGTCTTCCATTTCATTCTGACTGTACATTATTGATGCATTGAAAAAAAGTAAACTTATAAGGGAGACAATTTTCAAAAATTGAATATAGATATGTTTTTTATTCTTCATTTTTCAAAATATTAGGTTCAACAATGGTTTTAGAAACAAGCTCATTTTCTTGAACAGGTATTACAGGAAACAATTTGATAAGTACTGTAATTATTAGTAATAAGCTGGCAAAAGAAGCTAGTGTTATAGCCCATTCTTCCCAAGTTGGATTATAGTGTAAATATGATTCATCAACACCCTGAATAGGTAAATAAGGATGTTGTAGCGAAGGAATTACTATTAAAAAACGTTTAAACCATGCTCCTAAAATTACAAACATTGAAATTATAAATATTGGTAGTGGTTTACGCATTCTTTTAATTACTAAAAAAATAATAGGTAAAATAAGCCCGCATAACTGAACAAACCAATACAATGGAGCATATTTCCCCGTAAATAACTCTGTAATATGCTCACCTTCAACCCCTACCATTTTAAAAGCAGGGCCCAAATATTCGTTTATATTAAAGTAGAGATATATGAGAGACAGTAGTACTAAAAGTTTACCCATATTATCGAAATGACTTTCTGTAATATAAGTTTTAAGTTTTAATTGAATTCTGATAATATACATTGCAAAAATAATTACAGCCGCACCTGCCATAAAGGCTCCCGAAACAAAATAAGGCCCCAAGTTGGTACTGTCCCATCCTGGTCGCCAAGTTGTTGCAAATAGCCAAGAAGTTACGGTGTGGATTGCAAATGCTACTGGAAGTACCGCAACCCATAAAATTTTACTTAATTTATTAAGGATTGCAATTTGTTTGGGATGATTGGTCCAATTGATAGCTAAAATTCTATATAGCCTTTTTTTCCAATTAGGAATTTCTGTTAAACGATCTCGACAAAGAGCAATGTCAGGAAGAATAGAAATATATAATAATATGACACTTATAACTAAATAAGTTGAAATAATAATTACATCCCAAATAATCGGTGATTGAATTCTAAAATGTGTAATTACATAAAAAAAACGGTCTGGACGCCCCATATCAATTATTATAATCACACTGGCACAAATAATCGCGCTGACTGCAATAATTTCAGAAACTCTAATAAGAGGCTTGGCCCACTCATTTTTATTCAATTTTAATATTGAGCTAAATAATGAACCAACTAGACTGATAGCAACGAAAAAAACGAAATTAGAGATATAAATACCCCAAGAAGTATAGTCTCTCATAGCAGTTACTATAAGTCCGTACCTTATCTGGCGATAATAGGCATAGGATCCAAATAAAATTACTAAGAGTAAAAATACCATCCATAATTTATATTTTAATGAAGTTGAAATCAAATGACTTAAGAGGTCTTTTTCTCTAACTGTTTTAAACTTTTGCTGTTTAATGGCTTCCTTTCTCATGATTCGTTAGTTTCATTAGTGTTTTTTTCAAAAGGAAACAATCTATCTACAGGAGGAAGATAGTAAACACGTGGTTTTGTTCCTAAATCTTCCATATATCGATAGCCTGCTTTATCTTTTAGCATAACAGATAATCGTACTGTTTCTTCCCCATTGGTCACCGTATCATCAAGTTCATTTCCAAAGTAAATTACTCCATTAGGACAAGCTGGCACACAGTGAGGTAACTTTCCATTTCGAAGCATATCTGGACAGAAATCACATTTAGCTACCGTCCCAATTTTACTTGGAAGGCTGGTTTCAGGTGAATAAGGTAATTTTAATTTTCCTTCTGGAGGAGATCCCCAATTAAAAACTCTTGCGGAATAAGGACAAGCTGCCATACAAAATCTACACCCTATACATCTCTCATTATCTATTAGTACAATTCCATCTGTGCGTTTAAAAGTAGCACCAACCGGACAAACTTTCACACAGGGTGGATTGTCACAATGGAAACATTTTTTTGGCATCCAGTATGGAGCAGATTTTTCATTATCCTTCATTTCTAACACCTTGATGTAAGGCCTGTCAGGAGTTAAGTTATGGTGTTTGTCGCAAGCATTGACACATTTCCTTGCATTTTTACACTTCGCCAAGTCAACTACCATAACAAATTTTTGCCCCGGAATGCCTTCTCGTGCTGCGTTGGGAGGTGCACCATTATGGAGATGTTCCATTTCTTCAATTTCAGAATTTAAAACTTGTACTAATTTTCCTTCCGGAGTTAATAAGGTAGTTTTTTCATGAGAATCCTGTTTACAAGAATATAAGCCTAAACCGGACACCGCAATAATACTTCCTGCAGTAATGTTTTTTAAAAACTTTCTTCTGGAATCAATTTTGGAATTTTTATCGTTCATGATTTTTCGAAATTGAGTTTTGGTATTAATTAAGAATATATCACAGTATTAAAAGGAATAAAACATTCTAATTGTTTTTTAATTTACCTTTATAATTTGAACTAGTTAGTTGATGTAAAAATGTAATTCGATAAATAATACGGGCAAATAATTTAATAATTTTCTATCTCAAATTTAAAAACTAATTATTAAATATCTAATGATAAATATCACATCTTACATAGTTTATAAATATATGGCCTAAAATTCAGTAATAAAACAATATATCACTCCGCTTATTACATAATAACTAAACTAATATTAATAATTGTAGAGGTAATATTTTAATCAATTCAGTTTAATATCATAATGGGTTGTTTGTTTGGAGTCAAATGATGATAACCAATTAATATCCAAATACATTTTCTAGCATTTCTATATTTTGTAATATCTATTACCATTACAATTTTCTGAATGAGAATACCTTCACGCGTTTCTTAAAGTGTTAAACCATATTGTAAGTAATCCATTTATTTAATTTCAGAATTTGCAACTTAAATGAACCTTCCTTTCGGAAATAAGACAGTAATTTTTTCATTAATTTCCTTAACTAAAAAATGCGGCGTCATTAACTTTTAATGGCTTAAAATCTTTGCATTTCGCCATGCTAAATATATTTCATTTATTCAGAATAAATATAAATGACTTCATCTGAATTATACAAATACCTTCCCTTTGCCTTTTTCATAAATTCAGGACTGTTTGAGTTATTTGTAGACCCCTAAATAATTGTAAATACTAAAAAAACATTGATTTAAATTATTGTATTTTGATTGGTATTTGCAATAAACATTGAATATTTCGCAATAATATTTATTAAGACTTATTATATATTAACTATAGTCTAAGCAAATGTATCAAAAGTTACAAAAAATTAAATTAGATTTAACTTTAAATTAAAATATACATATGCCAAAATTAATTTTTCGTTTATTTTTCTCATTTGTTGTATTTGTAAGTGTTTTTATTTTAATACAACGCTCTTTAACACCTGATTCATTTGGCGAATATGGACATTATAGAGCCAATTCTCTAGATGATAACAAAATGAGAACCCCTTATTTTAAAGGGGAAGCAAAATGCACTGAATGTCATCAAGACGTATATGACCAAAAAGCTTCAGATTTACATGATGCTGTTCGTTGTGAAAGTTGTCATTATCCTAAAATAGATGCATATACAGATTGTGAAGTGAATCCTCCTAAAGTTAAAGGGACTATCAAATTCTGTGCACAATGTCATTCCATTAATGCGGGACGTATAGAAAAGGGTGTTCCGCAATTAGATTTTAAAGAGCATTATGAAAAGCAAAATTGTATTGAATGTCATAATCCACACGCACCATGGGAACTGAAAGAAAAATAAATAACAGAAGAAAGTTTTTTCAAACTTCTGCCGCATTGGTTGGCGGAACCTTATTGTATTCGCTTATAAAACCATTTGAAGCACTGGCTCAGCCTAAAGAAGCAGAGATAAAAAAGGACAAAGCCGAACTTCCTTTATGGGGAATGGGCGTTGATTTAGAAAAGTGCATTGGCTGTGGAAAATGTGTTGAAGCCTGTAAAATAGAAAACAATGTTCCTAAAGAACCTTTCTATTTCAGAACCTGGGTGGAACAATACACCGTAAAAAATGATGGTACCGTTAAAATAGAGTCACCTAATGGCGGTATTGGGGGATTAAAACAATCGGTTCCTGACGAAGATATTTTTAAATCTTTTATGGTTCCGAAATTGTGCAACCATTGCTCTAAAGCGCCTTGCGTTCAAGCGTGCCCTGTTGGCGCAACTTTTATAAGTCCGGACGGGGTGGTTTTGGTAGATGAAACCTATTGCATTGGTTGCAGTTATTGCATTCAGGCTTGTCCATACGGAGCTCGTTTTATGAATCCAATTACAAAAGTTGCTGATAAATGCACGTTCTGTTACCACAGAATCAACGAAGGGTTACAACCAGCGTGTGTTGAAGTTTGCCCAACAGATGCAAGGATATTTGGAAATTTAAGAGATAAAGAAAGTGATTTGGTTACATTTTTACAAGAAAACCCAACGGAAGTTTTAAAACCTCATTTAAATACCCATTCAAGGGTATTTTATAACGGATTAAGTTCAGAAGTTAAATAATTATGGAAGAGCATTATCAACATTTATACGAAGCGCTATCTCAGGTTGATGGTTATATTTACCCAAACGAAATAGATTTACATTGGGGATTGATGATTGTTTTATACCCTTACATCACAGGCTTGGTTGCGGGAGCTTTTATCCTCGCTTCTTTAGAACGTGTTTTTAACGTTAAGGTATTAAAACCAACTTATGGATTGGCATTATTGACTGCTTTGTCATTTTTATTTGTGGCAACCCTTCCTTTAGTTAGCCATTTACAACATCCATTAAGATCATATGAAATATTTATGACTCCCAATCCAACTTCGGCGATGGCTATTTTCGGATTTGTATATTTATGGTATCTCATGGTGGTGCTTTTGTTAGAAATTTGGTTTGATTATCGGCTAGATTTTGTGCTTTGGGCAAAAAAAAGCACTGGGTTCAAAAAGTATTTCTATAAAATTATTACGCTGGGAATTAATGATACAGACGAAAAATCAGCTAAAATAGATGATAAGTTGGGTTATTTTGTTACCGTATTAGGCATCCCATCTGCATTTTTATTGCACGGTTATGTTGGTTTTATTTTTGGTTCCATAAAAGCCAATCCTTGGTGGTCTACCGTACTAATGCCTGTCATATTTTTATTCTCGGCGATGGTTTCAGGTATTGCTCTGGTGATGGTGATTTATATGGTAGTGAGTTGGGTAAGAAAAGTGGAAATAGATATGCCCTGTTTGGATACCATTGCAAAATACCTGTTTTATATATTAATTATTGATTTTACGTTGGAATCTTTAGATCAAATTCACCGGATTTATGAGGCTGAAGAGTCTTTTGATATTATTGAGGTATTGGTGAGCGGTAAGTTAAATATCACGTTGTTAATTATGCAAGTAATGTTAGGAACTATTATTCCGCTCGTTGTTATTGGGATTTTTCAAGTCTACAAACCTGCTGAGAAAATCAGAAAGTTTTCTTATTTCTTTGTTGGCATTCTTGTGCTAATCGGGATTTTCTTTATGCGCTGGAATGTGGTTATTGGCGGACAGTTATTTTCAAAAAGCTTAAGCGGATTTACCTCATTCAAAGCCGTATATTCCGGATTGGAAGGTTATGTGATGGCGGCTGTTTGGCTGATAGTGCCTTTGTTAATATTGACTTTTTTGTTGTGGCTGATGCCTCCTTGGAAAAAAGTAGTTACTCATGAATAGTTTAAAGTTAAACATAAAAAAATCCGCCATTTTGCGGATTTTTTTATGTTTTTTATTTTTAGGAAACTTTCATCAATTCCACATCAAAAATTAGCGTGGCATCGGGAGGAATCACACCCCCTGCGCCACGACTTCCGTATGCCAATTCAGAAGGAATCACAAAACGTGCTTTATCGCCCACTTTTAGCAATTGAATGCCTTCATCCCATCCGGAAATCACTTGTCCAACGCCCAATTCAAAATCA
>Ga0209231_1001163_pt1 | contig 10745 bp, 11 predicted proteins | sample Deesub45470m_DNA_FD_188086 | JGI IMG/M metagenome (GOLD analysis project Ga0209231, IMG submission 188086) | Deep subsurface microbial communities from North Pacific Ocean - 450_OLKR46/470m Metagenome (SPAdes) (version 2) | ecosystem: Environmental > Terrestrial > Deep subsurface > Unclassified ... | reverse complement strand
ACGGTGGCGAGCATGCAGACAACTCGATTGATATTCAAGAGTTTATGATTATCCCAGCAGGTTTACCTACATTCCGCGAAGCGTTACGTTGCGGTGCTGAAATTTTTCATCAATTGAAAAAAACACTCAGTGCAAAAGGTTTAGCAACTACTGTTGGTGATGAAGGTGGTTTTGCGCCTAATTTACCTTCTAATGAAGCTGCATTGCAGTTAATTATGGAAGCTATTACCGAGGCCGGTTATGAGCCTGGTAAAGATGTTTATTTAGGTTTAGATTGCGCAAGTAGTGAATTTTATAAAGAAGGTAAATATGTATTAGCTTCTGAAAATGTCTCACTGACTTCTGCACAGTTTTGTGATTACTTGGCTACTTTATGCGACAAATATCCAATTATCAGTATTGAAGATGGCATGGATGAGTTTGACTGGGACGGCTGGGATTTATTAACCAAACGCCTAGGTGACAAAGTGCAATTGGTCGGCGATGATTTGTTTGTGACGAATGCTAAAATCTTAAAAGAAGGTATTCAAAAGAAAGTCGCTAACTCAGTGTTGATTAAAGTGAATCAAATCGGCACCTTGACTGAGACATTTGAAACCATAGAAATGGCAAAACGTGCGGGTTACACTGCTGTAATTTCACATCGTTCAGGTGAGACAGAAGACACAACCATTGCTGATATTTCAGTGGCGACGAATGCACTACAAATTAAAACAGGTTCACTATGCCGTTCAGAGCGCGTGGCGAAATATAACCAGTTATTGCGTATTGAAGAAGAGCTTGGCGACGCTTCTAGTTATGCTGGTTTGTCAGCTTTTTATCAGTTGTTTAAATAAGTTTGAAGTATTGCCTTGCGGGCATTAACCATTATTCTGATTGCGCTTATTGCCTTGCTACAATATCCATTGTGGCTAGGCAAGGGCAGTTGGTTACGTGTTTGGAAAGTGAATCAGCAAGTTGCAAAGCAACAAGTCGAAAATGGCGCGAGCCAGCAGCGAAATGATGCATTACGAGCCGAAGTGCGCGACTTAAAGCAAGGCAATGATGCAGCAGAAGAGCGTGCGCGTAATGAGTTGGGGATGATTAAACCTGACGAAGTTTTTTATCAAGTGATTGATTCATCAGGATTTAATCAGAGCGGCAATCAACCAGCTAATCCAGCTACGTCAAATCAACACGAATAATGACCTTACATTCAATCGTTTGTTAAACGATAAGGTAACGCTCCAAATGTGACAGGATGCGTGTTCCAAAAGAGATTGCCAGCCGCTTGCGCTTCAATGCGTATTTCAATTAGGGCATCATATCCACCAGTTAAATTTGGCGCTACTTTAACGATTTGTCCGATTTCACTACCATTATTATCCATGACTTTATCACCTGCGTTAGGTGCATTATCAGCAGAAATGCTCGCTAGATAAGTGCGGCGTTTAATAGCGCCTAAATAATGCGTGCGCGCCACGATTTCTTGTCCTGTGTAGCAACCTTTTTTAAAGTTAATGCCGTGCAAACAATCTAGGTTCAGCATTTGTGGCACAAATTGCTCTTGTGTTGCTTCCACAATATCTGGCAAGCCTGTTTGAATGTCTAACCAATCCCAACAAGGTTTACCCACTAATTGACAGCTTTCTTTTAGTGCATCCCAAGTACTTTGTGCATGTGTTACGTCAATGAATAATTCAAAGCGCTGATGCCCAGCGATGCTAGGCAGTTTGAGGATAGTGCCGATAGCTTGTTGCGCTTGCAAAATCGGTGACATTGCATAATCTGCAGTTGGCACTATTGATAGCGCTTTTTCTACAATTGCAGCAGCCTCTGGACCATTAATGCCTAATCGAATCATCTGGTTGCTGACATCTTGAATGTCAACTTTTGACCGCATCACATACATCTTTAGACGCTTCATCATTGGCGCTAATAGTGACTGGTTAAATTGCAAGTGCAAAGTGTTGTTATATGAAAAAGCGAGGAATAGTGTCAGCAATCGACCTTTAGGCGAACAGTAACCGCTGTAGTGCGCATTGCTGCCATTTAGCGCTTTTACGTCATTAGTGACTTGACCTTGTAAAAAAGTAATCGCATCTTCACCAGATAAAGTGAGCAAGCCAAGATGCGATAAGTCGCATAAGGTATTGGTCGTTGCCGTTGCTTGTAAAGCTTGTTGCATATCACCAAAATGTTGAATGGCGTCATGTTCGTAGACTGCGCCTTGTGCGATTAAGCTTGATTGCCAATTTGTTTCTGTCATGCCACTATTACCTTATATGAAAGCTCAATTAATTCAAGCGATTGATATTGCTATAAAACCATCATTCTTATTATTGGGGTTACTTGGCACAATTTCAACGTTAAGTTGTTTAATTGTCATCACATTGCCAATCCATAGCGTATTTAAGTTGCTATTGCTAAGTGTGATTATTATTTCAACTGCTTACTATACCTTACGGGATGCTTTACGACTATTGCCATGGTCGTGGCAGCAGATTGAAGTGAGTGCGACTGGACAGTTGAAGTTGACCAGCAAACAAGGTAAGCAATTTACACCAGTTTTAGCGGCAACGAGCTTTATTCACCCAGCGATGATTATTTTAAATATGGAATCAACACGTGACAGGCAACGTCTGTTTAGTACTTTGCCTGCGTTAGTTTTGTTTGCGAACCGTGACGCCCAACAACATCGACAGTTGCGCGTATGGTTAAGATGGTGGAAGCATCAATAACGCTTAGCTAAGATAGTTATCGTGTGCGATCGCTGCTTCTTTGTCAGAACGTCTTTTCAGCGATTTTTTGTACAAGCCGATGGTTTCTGCCATACGCCGTAATGGATGCTTACTGTAATAAGCGCCTAGCAGGATTAAGCCTGCCAATGCTGCCAGTATCCAGCCAACATCAAAAGGTGCAATATCGCGGCGCGCTGGCTTTTGTTTTTTCATCATGGCTAATACGCTGTGAATATTGTCACCATGTACATAGAGTGCGTCGATTTCTTTAGTCACTTCCTTCAAATAGGGCTCATCTAATTTAGAGATATAGCGATCATATTCTCCTGAAGCAACACTGTCATTTCTGGTGCCAATATTGGATTCTGAAATTTGAGCAACGCCAGGTTGTAATGCAAAGCTTTCGTTAGACCAATAGCCAATTACTTGATTATCTTGGCTAAGTTTTGGAATGGCAGCACCTTCTAAGCTACCCACGCCAACAAATAACCAATCTTTTGCATCCTGTACACCTTTTAAGTCTTTTGTATTGAAAATATGTAACTTAGGCGCTTCTTCGCCATCAGTAAAAAATACGACTTGCGACACCAGCTCTTTGGGAAATGAACGCAAGGTTCTGGAAATGCTGTAGATATTTTCACGAATACGGCTGTTACCTGACCAAGCCGTGCGCCAATCTAAATGGTCAATGGTGTCTTGAATGGCATGGAAGTTTTCGCAGACTTCAATGGGATGGTAAAGTGCTGCTGTACTAACGCCAGCAAATAATGATATACCCACTTTGGTGCCACAGGGTAAGGAAGAGACTACTTCATGCATCAGCGTTTGCATATGCTCCATCCGCGAGATAGTTTTGCCACCCACTTTTTTAATGTCCGGTGTATTCATACTCTGTGAGATATCAGCGACGAGTAAATAAGTGTAAATGTCATGTTTGACGGGCACACTAGGGCGAAACATCGCCACTATCAATAAGAGTAAGGCGCTGCCTAATAAGACAGAATCTTTATTCTTTTTACAATAATTAATTAAATTTCGCATGCAATAGTTTCATTAATTGATAGTTAAAGTGCCGTATTAAGGCAATCCGACAGGAATATTACCCATGATAATGCCAGGAGAATCCGAGTCGCTTAGGCCAGGTGTGGGTACTTCTGGTAATAAAGAAAGGACGCGATCTAAATTGCGGCGCGTGCCCCAGTTGCTATTGTCTAGCTTGACTGCATTTTTGTAAGAAACTTTAGCTTCTGTTAGTAAATATTCCGCTTCATCACGTGCCCTTATATCATTGCCAGCATCAATTCTCAATGCTTTGAGAAAGAACATATTGCCAATATTATGAAATACCGCCGCACGGTTACTTGGCGAACTCGTTTGTGTTAAGCCAGTAAATAGGTTGGTTGCTTCTTTGTAATAGTCTTTTTTGGCTAACCAATAAGCTTGCGCATACTTTGCTTCATAGCTAAGACGATCTGTTTGTGGTTGGTTTCCAGTAGTAACCGCCTTATTAAATGCATTAATTTGGTTAAGCCTTTTTACTTGGTATGCAATGCCAATAGCTGACAGTAATGCGATGCCAACTAAGAGCCATGTAAGTCTTTTGACCGTTAACAATTTTAGGCTGAGCGCCATGTTTTATTCTCCAAATATTTCACGCCAAGTAGTAAAACAATCATCAACGCTGCAATGAGAATATCAAAGATAGCGGTTTCTAGTGATTTAGGATCATCCGCTTCATATGCTTGAAAAGGGGTATCCAAGGTTTTAAAAAAATTGAGCAGTTCAATTTGCACTGGTGGTAATTCAACTTCTTTCCAGTTTTCATATTTTGGGTCAAAAATACTAATGCCACCAGGCTGCCTTAATACAATCCAATACAAGGTAATATTGAATTGACGTAACCAATCTTTTAATTTTTGCTGCGCGACCCCATCCACTCTCCCTGCGCCATCAGAAATTAAAATAATGGCGCGAGAGCCAGAGTCTGGCACATCTGTAAATAAGCCAACCGCACTGGTTAATCCTGCGCCAATATTGGTCTGAAACAAGGCGTTGCCAGAAGTGGCTTTGATGGCGGATAACACGGCTTCACGGTTCTCCGTTAATGGGAGTACATACATCGCCGAGTTACTAAAAGTAATAATGCCCACCATATCGTTCTCGCGTGCGTTGACAAACTCGGTCATTAATCTGCTTGCGGCAGCAGACTTTGTTTCGCCGACATTGCCTGATGCAACACCGCCAGAGAACGGGTCGTCCATACTGGCACTTCTATCAAGCACTAAGCCGATTTGGGCGCCAATACCAATTTTCTCTACTTTTTGTTCTAATGTATGTGGATCAGCAATGCCGACAATAATGGAAGCAATGCTGATAGTTGCTAATAGTTTGAGTAATAGGCCGATTAAATCAGATAGCGAATCATGCGGTAGCATTTCTACCCATGAATAACTTCTGGTGTGTGATCGCTCGAGCAATATTGGCAACAATGCTAACGGCAATAGCCACAACACTAATGGATTGGTAAACGCCATTAAGTGTTATCCTTTTGGGCAACATCTGGTATTAACCCGCGCTCGCAGCTACGTAAAATTTTACATAAGGACAATAACCACGCTTTTGGTTTATCTTCAAGAAGCTTGTGTGAAGAATCTTCAAAAAACACTTGGTGCGATAAGCCAAAAAACTGCTCAATTTCTTGCTTAGCAGGTGCAAATGCCGGTTTTCTAATCAAAAACGCATCCAAGTTATTACTAAACAAACTGGCACCAGCTGTTTTGTTTAGTGACTCATGCACACGAGAGACCGCTTGTTTAATCCCTTCTGGCGACTCATTCATCTTTTTGATATCACGATAGGCTTTAGCAAATGGCGCCCCCATTCTTGGCAACCAAGCGTGTGAGCCCAATATGTACAATAAACCAAGTAGCGCCAATGCTAAGAGCGCGGCTAATATTTTGATACGTAAAATTATTTTGCTGTTATCTAAGGTGAGTGGCGGAATAAAAGGGTACATTTCTTGGTCTAATTTTACTTGACCAATGACAGATAACGGCGAAATCCTAAAGCTAAAAGAAGGAATACGATACTCGACAACCTCTTTAATATTTTCTGTATTGCGCAGTCTTAAAATTTCCGCCCGTAATGCGGCAGGTTTTGCCACGCGACCTGTCTTAAACACTTGATAGCTTAAGTCCAACACATGGGTTTCACCGTCGCTACTAACAGTTGTTTTTTTATTGATAGCAGATAACTCAATGCCAGAAACTTGGCCTTTATAACGATGCTCGTAACCAACAATCGGGAGTGACTCATCAATGAGCTGATAAGGCTTTTTAATGGAGAGTGTGATTTTTCGATGAAGGATATCCCCAACAACATAGCCAGCATCACGCGTGGGATCTTCTAATGTTAATTCAACAAATTGATCATCAACGCTAGGCAATTTAACCTCAGCATAGAGATAATGCGAAAAACACATGAGGCATATTGTGAATAGGTGAATGAAAACATTACGGGTTGTATCACTTGGTTGCATATATTTACTCATCATGATTAAGCAGCGACATACTGATGAAAGTAGTCGCCTAATAAGTCGGCATCAAATTGGTTGGTGACAAAGAAGGGTTGCATATCAAAGCGCAAAAATAATTCTTCGATGGCTCTGCGTCTTTGCGTAAAGCTTTCTAAAATACGTTCTCTGTATTTTTTGCGTAAAAATAAAGTGCGTTTTGCGCCTGTTTCTGGATCTGTGACGTTGGCAATGCCAAACTCAGGCAAATCGGTATATTCTGATGTATCCCACAACACCACAGGAATAATATGGTGGCGTAGCATTAACACGAGCGACTCCTCTAAATCGGCCATTGGCATGTGAAAATCAGACACCAAAAAGATTAATGAGCGCTCACGTGGCAACATACGAACGGTATCTATCAATGCTGAGCTGCCAATTTCACCTGGTTGATACTCTTTTAAGCGTTCAGCCATCTCGACAGCAATATGTGGCCTTGCCGATAGTGTGCTAATCCAGTCTTCACGAATCTCATCATCAAAGCCAATAAAGCCAAATGGGTCGCCATTGTGCGTTACTGATTGCGCAACAGATTGTGTAATTTCACCTGCAATCGCAATTTTGCGTTGATGACTGCCATATTGCATAGAGCCAGACATGTCGCATAACACAAAGACGGGCGTTGCACTTTTTTGATTAAAAATGCGTACATAAATCTGCTCCATTGGGTCACGGATGGTTTGGCGCAAATCAATCCGTCTAGGATCAGGATAAGAAAGTAAGGTGGCATGACCGCGAAAATCCATACCCATGCCACGCTGATTACTACGATGGCTACCAGGTCGGCGCGAGTTGGAGCGCCAATTAATATGGTAGTTAAATTCTTTAATAGGATTTGAAGACATAGTCAGTTAATCGTGGTTTATCAATAGTTTACGGCGCAGCAATCACATTAATAATACCGTTCAGCATTTCACGTGCAATTTCTGTACGACGCATTTCATAAACAGGACTAAACACCACCCGATGCGCAATCGTCTCATGGAAGACTGCATGAATATCATCAGGTAACACTGCATCTCGATTGTTGAGCCATGCATTCACACGCGCCGCTCTTAACAACATGCCCATGCCGCGCGGGCTAGCGCCCGATAAAACAAGGCGATTCATATCAACACCAGACACTTTGACACCATAATCTAGTGGCGATTTTGTCGCTTGCCACAGTTCAAGCGCATACTGACGTAAAGCCGGGCTAGCCGTAACGCTGTCTTGTAATAGTGCAGAAAATCCATTGAGCTCTTTATATTGCAGAATATTTTCTGGAACACCAGAAACCAGTTTGTCTACGTTATGAAAACGCGTATCGAACACCAAAGATTCCATAATGTCGTGCTCTTTTGGTACCACAATTGGAATTTCCATCATAAAGCGATCGCGTGCAGCGGATGGAATATCAAACGTTTCTTCTTTTTCCACTTGGTTACGATCTGCAAACACTAACATGTGAGGAAAGTGGTGCTCTTTATTGAATGCGGTGAGCGTGCGCTCTGCCATCACTCGTAATAAGAGTGAATGTACTTGCGGACGCGCACGGTTAATTTCGTTAAAGAAGAAAATGGATAAATCTTCACCAGCTTCTAAAATTGGACCTGGGCTCACATGTGGCTTACCGTCTTCACCTAAATAAGTGTGATAAACCAAATCGTTAGGCATTAAGTCAATCGTACCCTCAATCCGTTGATAGGCGCCACCAACACCGCGAGCAATCGCACGAAGTAAGGTTGTTTTACCCACGCCAACATCCCCTTCAAGCAACACGTGACCGCGCGCAAAAATGGAAGTGGTAATTAATCGGATAGGGTTGCTTTGACCTACAACAACTTTATTGACTTCTGATTCTAATGCCAACGCATGTTGACGCCAGTCGGTTAATTGACGATCGCTCATCGTGATTTCCTAATATTAAGATTGGTATGAATGAAAGGCTATTTGTAACATAATGTAACAATACTAAACTATTTTTTAAAGAGTGTATACAGGTTTGTATAGTTTAATTTTTTCGAAAGTTGTTGATAAGTTTTTGGCGTATCGTAGATAAATAAAGACAGAATACAAAAGAGCGCTCCAATTGCTAATAGCCAACTGATATCGAGCATGACTTGATCACGATAGCTAATTTTTAAATTAAGCATAGCATGCAATAAATTATTTGCATCGGTCGCTTTAAGATATGTACTGCCAGTGTCTGTTGCTAACTCTGTCATATAAGCTTCATCTAGTCTAGACATATAATATTCATATGGTGCACTCGCGTAGGACTCATCTCTAGCGTCATTAGGGCCTTCATTAACTGCAACACCAGGTGCCATTTTGATGGAGTAGATAGACCAATAGCCAGTAGGATTGTTGTTTGCATCCAGCTTGGGGATTGGACTTTCTTTGTTTTTACCTAGTCCTACTAACAATAAATCGGTATTTCCAATCCATCCTGCTATCTTTGTTTTAGTAATAGCATTCAGCGGTGGCGCTTCGTCGCCATCTGTAATGAATACGACATTAGTGGGTGTCTCAAATGTAGATAGTCTCGCCGAAATAGACTGTAGGCCTAACCGAATATTGCTATTGCCTCTTGATGCCATCCGCCATTCTAAATGGTCAATAGAATCCCCAATCAGACTAGTATTGCTACAAATTTCAATTGGTGTGTACAGCAGAACAATGTCTGCTTTGAAAAAAATGCCTAATCCGACACGGGAATGACAAGGGATATCTTTAATTGTTTGCTTTAATAAAGCCTTTGTAAACGCAAGCCTGGAAACAGGTTCGCCCTGTAAAGACATGTCTGCTACATTCATACTCTGTGTGACGTCAACAAGAATAAGATAACTTTTAACTTCCTGTTTAACAGACAGCGTTGGTTTCGTTGCTGCCGCGACGAGTAATAAAAGCGCAATGGATAGCACAATTATTTCATAGTAAGTTCGACAGTATGTTTTAAGGCTTTTTTGCACTAGTTGCGCTAAATTGTTAATTTTCAGATTTGAAGGTTGATCGCAATACAAGCACCGATGCTTTACCAAAACCGTAGCTCGTAGTCAGTAAACTAGCGTAAAGATACACTTGGAAAGCAAGTGGTGGCGCTAAACCAGGCGTATCTAAAGCAGGAAAAATGGCCATTAATAAAAATAAACTGGAGTTAGTAAAAGCGCCAATCACCATTGCCCAACTTACGTGCCAAGGCAGTTGCACTTTTGCTGCATAAATGCCGAGAATTAATGCGGTCATCAGCAGAAAATCAATATGCGCTTGTAACAACCTTTTAAATTCCCCAGCAAAAATTAACTTAAATGGTGGTATGTTGAATCCTAATCCAATCATGCACCAGGCTAGCAATAGCGCCATTAGTAACCATAAGCATGCGCCTCTTAGTAAGATGATGTTAGTGTGCTTAGCTTGCTGCATAAAGAACCCTAGAAAATGTAGTTGAAGTAGTATGTTTTTTTTTACATGGTTTTGCTTGATTGAGGCGGAAGTAAGTATTGACTGAGGCGGAAGTAATATGATTTACAACGATAAAATTTACTTTTATGATGATGTAAATGATTGTTTGATGGCGATATCAATGTGTTTCAGATATTGAAAGGAACGTTGTGTGACTGCATTAAAAGAGTCAATGATGGAAGTGGCGGTGAAATACGATACTGAGCGTCAGCCTTTACACTCACGCCGAGAATGGCTACGAGACATGATTGCGCGAGAATATACAAAAGTTGAGGTGAGTTCGCCTGCCAATGTTCAGCTTCGTGATCAAACCACGATTTATCCATGGGAAAAGCTCAAGTTATCTACGATTTCTTCTAATGGCATCAAAATTGAGCGCATGAAAGTTGAGCCGTATGCAGATAGCCAAGCTAATTATTTAGCCGTTCTCTTGCTTTCTGGCCGCTACATGGTGGCGCAAGATGGTAGAGAGGCTTTTTTGCAGCCAGGTGAAATGGTCATTTATGATGCAACCAAACCCCACTTAATTCATTGCCCAGCCGCTTTTTCTAAAGTAATTGTTTCTGTCCCTAAACAGATGTTGCGCGAAAGATTGCCAGGTGTTGAGTTATGTACAGCACGGACAATTTCAGGACAATCAGGCGTTGGTTTAGTCACTGCAAATTTGATTGCATCAATAACAGATCAGATTAAGCAAATGGAAACAACCGTTTTTAATCGTTTATCTGAAGTGGCTTTAGATTCTTTAACCTTGGCATTAACAACCGCACGGCCGGAACGTTACGAGTTGTCTGGAAGTCGCTCATTTGCACTGTATCAAATTAAATCTTTCATAGAGCGCAATCTGACTGACCCAACTCTGACGCCTGATGTTGTTGCTCAGGCAATGAAATGTACGCCGCGTTATATCAATCTGTTGCTTCAAGATGAGAATACTTCGTTAATGCGTTATGTCTTAACACGGCGTTTAAAACATTGTTATGATGCTTTGGCTGAGAAGAATAATC
>Ga0209231_1001162_pt1 | contig 10746 bp, 11 predicted proteins | sample Deesub45470m_DNA_FD_188086 | JGI IMG/M metagenome (GOLD analysis project Ga0209231, IMG submission 188086) | Deep subsurface microbial communities from North Pacific Ocean - 450_OLKR46/470m Metagenome (SPAdes) (version 2) | ecosystem: Environmental > Terrestrial > Deep subsurface > Unclassified ... | reverse complement strand
TGGGAATGAGCTGGGCGGAGAACTGCCGCGTCACGTCGTCGGTTACCGCGTCATATTGCGAGTTCACGTCGGTCATGTAGGGCAGGATCTGCGGATGCGTCGTCGGCGCATGGTGGCTTTCCATGAACGCCTCGGCGGTCAGCTTCCAGTTGCACGGCACGATCTTGCGAACGTGGAGCGCGATGTAGCGCTTTTCGGGCTCCCAGCGCTCGAAATGGCCGACCATCGCGCCGAGCACGCTGCCCAGGCTTGGCGCGTCAGGATCGCAGTTGATGAACACCCAGCCGCCCCAGCGCTCGACCCGCGCCTCGGGCAGCGGCGGCGTACCGTCGGCCCATTGCGGGAAATCGAATGCCAGCGGGTTGGCGTGCGACGTGCCGTCGTTCTTCCAACTCAGCCCGTGATAGGGGCAGGTGAAGCGCGCCTTGCAGCCCTGTTCGGTAACGAGGCGGCGGCCGCGATGGAGGCAGCTGTTGTGCAGCGCCTTGATGCTGCCGTCGGCCTGACGGCTGATGATCAGCGACATGCCGACATTCTCGTACAGCACGAAGTCGGCACTGTTCGGAATCTCCTCTTCGCGGCAGACCACTTGCCAGACGCGCGGCCAGAGATATTTCACTTCGTCGGCGAAATAGGCGGGATCGAGATAGTTGCCGACAGGGATGGTGCCCGACGGGATGAAGGGCGTGTCGCATTCGCGCAGGCTGTCGGGGACGGGGCGGGAATCGAGATCGAGAATCTCGTCATAGCTGATCGCCGGATGGCGATCGGCGCGGGGCCTGCTCGTCGGCGTGAAGCTGTTCATCGGCATCCCTCCAAAATCACCACGGCCGAAAGGCCCGGAGCGCCATAGACCTGGCTATAGGCGAGCGTGGCGTCGGCGACCTGCCGCGCTCCCGATCGCCCGCGAAGCTGCTGCACATTCTCATAGATCTGGCGAAGTCCGGACGCGCCGATAGGCTCGCCGCAGCCGAGGCAGCCGCCATCGGTGTTGATCGGCAGGCCTCCGCCGAGCGCGGTGCGGCCCTCGGCGAGCCATTCGACCTGGTCGCCATCCTTGCAGAAGCCGTTCTCGGCCATGTGCATGATCTCCGCCCCGCAGTCGGTGTCCTGCAACTGGGCGACGTCGATATCCTCGGGGCCGATCCCGGCCATGTCGAACGCGGCGCGCGAGGCGAGGACGGTTGGCGCGGGGGCCTGTTCGACCTGCAACGAAGGCGAGAAGACTTCGAACGAGCCGGGCAGGCGGGTGCGCACCGCGACGCTGCGGATGGCGGGGCCGGCAAGGCCCAGCTCGCGCATCTTGCGGTCCGACATCACGATCATCGCCGCCGCGCCTTCGGAGGGGGAGCAGAACATGAACTTGGTCAGCGGATCGGACACCATCGTCGAATGGAGGATGGTGTCGAGATCGATCTCCTCGCGCCGCCAGGCATGATCGGCATCGACGCCGTTGCGGAACGCCTTCTCGGCGACGCGGCCCAGGGTGGTCGTGTCGATGCCGTGCAGCGCCATGTAGCGCTGGATCTTCAGCCCGAAGAATTGCGTGGTGAGCATCAGCCCGGTGCGGCCATACCACATCGGCAGGCCCCAGCGCTCGGGATCGGGGTTGAACGATCCCTTGGCATGCTTGTCGAAGCCGACGACGATGCCGATGTCGAACTCGCCCGACTTGATCGCCCAATAGGCCGACGCCAGCGCGGAGCCGCCGGTCGCGCAGCCATTGGCGACGTTGATGAACTGCACGCCGGTCAGGCCGAGGCGCGCCATCACCGCGTCGGCATTGCCGCCGTCGCGCGATCCGCCGAAGCCGAACTGTACCTGCGACCAGTCGATCCCGGCATCGGCAAGCGCGGTGCGGCATGCCGCGACGCCCTGGTCGAGCGCCGACATGCCGGGGCTGCGGCCGAAGCGGTGGATGCCCGCGCCGACGATATGGACCGTGGTCATGGCTGTTCCTCGATCGGGGCAAAGGCATAGGTTTCGATCGGCGATCCGTCCGCGCCGCGGGCATAGGCCTCGGTGACGACGCGCATCGGCTGGCCGATCCGGAGGGTGCTGAGGTCGGCGCCGGTTACCCGCCCCTCGACGATCAGCATGTCGCCGAGCTGGACATAGGCAACGCCGTAAGGCGTGAAGTCGGCTTCGGCGGGGCCGTCATAGGGGGCCTTGGGAGCGAAGCGCTGGACCGTCCAGCTCCACAACGTACCCGTGGCGGGCAGCAGGATGCGTTCGTGGCGATCGGCCTCGCTTCCCTGCGGGAAGGGAAATGCGAGCGGGCCGCCGTCCTGCGGACGCGCCGCGATCAGGCGCACCGCGCCATCGACGAGGCGGTAGAGATCGTCCGCGACCGGCTGGCCCGCCATCGTCATTCGCCGGTGAAGCGCGGCTGGCGCTTCTCGATCATGGCGGACACCGCCTCGCCATGGTCAGAGGTGCTGTGGGCGAGGGCCTGCATCGCGGCCGACATTTCCAGCACGGTGCTGAGCGGTGCGGCGCAGGCTTCGCGCAGCAGGCGGCGGGTCATGCGGACCACCGACGGCGGATTGGCCGCGATCTTCCTGGCCACCGCCATCGCCGCGTCGAGCAGCTCTTCGGCCGGCACCACGCGCGACACCAGCCCGGCGGCCAGCGCGGCCTGGGCATCGAGGGCATCGCCGGTCAGCGCCAGTTCGGTCGCCTTGGCGAAGCCGATGACGCGGGGCAGGAGCCAGGCGCCACCGTCGCCGGGGACGAGGCCGACCTTGACGAAGCTCTCGGCGAACACCGCCTTTTCGGAGGCGATACGGATGTCGCACATGCAGGTGAGGTCGCAGCCGGCGCCGATTGCGGGGCCGTTGACGGCGGCGATCACGGGCACCTCGAGCGCCTCGAAGGCCAACGGCAGGCGCTGGATGCCGCGCCTATACTGGCCGCGCGTCTTCACCGGAGCGCCGCCGCCCAGACCGCCGGGCTGACCCATCGACTTGAGATTGCCGCCCGCCGAAAAGGCGCTGCCCGCGCCGGTCAGGATGATGACGCGCACCGTTTCATCGCCGTCGAGCCGCGACAGCGTGTCGGTCAGCGCGTCGATCATGTCGTCGTCGGAGATCGGATTGCGCGCCTCGGGACGGTTGAGCGTCAGCGTGACGATGCCCTCGTCGGTGCGGGTTTCGAGCAGGGGGGAAGCGGATGACGCCACGGATCAGCCCTTTATCAGATGGTAGACGGCGCCGATGATCGAGCCGAGGATGAAGATATAGATGGTAGGCATCGTCACATAGAGGCCGGGCCGGCGCAGCGCCGCCGAGCGTGTGTAGCCGATCATGTAGAACAGCCGCCCGACCGGCCAGATCGCGCCGAGCAGCGCCGCCCAGAAGGGCGAGACCAGCAGCGCGAAGGTCCACATCGACGGCAGAAACATCACCAGATGCTCGACCGTGTTCATATGGGCGCGGACGCGGCGGACATAATCCTCCGGCCCGTCATGCGACGGGGCTGGGATGCGGAACTTGATCCGGCCGATCCCCGCGTTGAGCAGGGTCAGATAATAGACGAAGATGCTCAGGGCGCTGACCAGCGCGACCCACAGCAAGTCGGGTGGCATCAGCATGATCAACCCCCCGACGGACGATGGGCCTCGTCCGACCAGTCCTGCCGCTTCGCCCAGTCGACGAGGCGTTCGGGCTGGAAGCCAGGCAGGCGCGACTGCTGATAGACGACGTCGACCTCGAACGGGCGGGTCGGAGAGTCGTTGTTATAGGTGTAGAAGGCCTCGATATCCTTGGCGAACTGGGCTTTGCGTTCCGCCGGCATATTGTCGCCGAAGGCGTCGGCAAGGTCGGTGCCGAACTGCGCCGGCGACGAATATTGAAAGCGGACGTCGCGGCCCAGCGCCTCACCCAGCGCCGCGGCGACGTCGGCGCCCTGCAGCGCCTCGGACCCGCCGATGTTCATCCAGCTGCCTTCGAAATCGGGTCGGTCGAGCGATGCGATCATGATCCGCGCGACATCGTCGAGGCTGATCCAGTTGGCGCGGACCTTTGGCCCGTGGGGGTAGATGAAGACGCCTTCGTGGAGAACCTTCGGGCGGACCCAGTTGGTCAGCAGATTGTCCATGAACAACACGCCGCCGAACACCGTCGCCGGCACGCCGGTGCGGAACAGCCGGTTGATGCCGTCGGTGTTCCAGCCATAGGTGAAGGGATCGCCGGGCCGATCGGGAATCCAGCTCGACGTGTTCCACACGACCCGCTTCACGCCGACGGCCTTGCCGGCGATGCCGACGGCTTCGGCCAGTTCGGCGCGCTGCGCGCGGGCCTGGACGGGGTGGTTGAAGAAGATCGCGTTGGAGCCTTCGAAGGCCTTGGGCAGGCTCGCCTGATCGAATAGGTCGGCCGGACGGACCTCGACATCCTCGAACGCGGTGCCGCGAAAGGCGTCGGCGTTGCGCGAGATGGCGCGAACCTCATAGCCGGCAGCGCGCAGCTGTTCCATCTGGGCGAGGCCTTGCCGACCGCTGGCACCGACAACCGAAACGAGAGCCATGGACTTTGTCTTTCCTGAAAAGGGCGGCGCTCAGCGCGCTGGCTGGTAGCTGGCGGGGGCGCCGAGGACGATCGTCTCGCGGATGACCGCGCGGGCGAGAGTCGCGCGGATGCGGGCGAACTCGGGATGCGCGCGCAGGCCGAACAGACCGGTCTGGAAATGGCCGGCATCCTCGCATTCCCAGATATCGACATAGGTGTGCAGGACGCCGCTGAACTGCGCGAACGCCGTGGTCAGCTTCCACCCCTGGCTTTCCTGGAAGGCGACGACCTCGGCCATCACGGCGTTGAACGCCTCGCCTTCCTCGGGCCTCACCTCGATCGTCGACTGTACGTAGATCATAAACCCTCTCCGCTTCGTTTCGTCGTCAGTCGTTGCGACCGATCATCTTCGCCAGGTTGCGATGGAAATCGTGCAGCACCCCCTCGTTCGCGCCATAGGTGACGCGGAAATCGGCGGGGGCGTAGCGCAGGTTGCGCTGGCCGCTTTCCGAGATGCTGTAATCCTCGGTCGAGATGACGTTCATGATGAAGTCGTGGAAGTCCTCCCATGGCTTCATGTCGGTCTCCGGCGGGACTTCCCCCGACCGATAGGCCGCCATCAGCGAGAAGGCCCTGTCGGGGCCGCCATCGGGGAACAGCCGGTAGATGCTGAACACCTGGCCCGGCCCCATCGACGAGACGTTGATCACCGTGTTGGGGAAGAGCAGGTGGACGCCGCCATACGGTCGGCGGGTCCAGTCCTCCTCGGGCTTGTCGACATAGGCGTCCTGGTCGCGATACGGAAAGTTGATCCGCGCGTGCAGGCCGAATTTGTCGTGCACCACCATGTCGTTGTGCGCGGTGCGCGAGATCGTCGTCGGGTGCAGCGTCGAGAAATGATAGCCTTCGCCGTATGTGTCGTAGGCATATTTCCAGTTCGACGCGACATCGAGGCGGCTCTTCTTGATCGGCATCGCCCGTTCGAAGCCCATCTGCGCCAGTTCGGGTGCGAAGGTGCCGAGATAGCCCTCGACGTCGATCTCGTCATTGCTGCCTGGGCGCGCGATCACGAAGATCAGCCCGCGCCATTCCTGGACCGGCACCTCGATCAGCTTGAACTGCGCCTTGTCCAGGCCCGCGAAGCCGCGTTGTCCGCCCGGCTGGCCGACCAGGTCGCCGTCCAGGTTGAAGGTCCAGCCGTGGAAGCCGCAGGTCATGCGCTTGGCGGTGGTGCATTCGGTGACCAGCGTAGCGGCGCGGTGGGTGCACATGTTGAGATAGGCTTTGAGGCCGCCCTCCTGCGTCCGCACGATCAGGATCGAAGGTCCCACCGCCTCGAACAGCATCTTGCTTCCGGGTTCGGGCAGATCGGAGCTCATCCCGACCAGCAACGGCAGCTGAGTGAAGACGCGCTCCTGCTCCAGTTCGTACCAATGCCGGCTGGTATAGGCGGCCGCGTCGTTCTGCATCGGCGCGGATTCGAGATCGGTGCTCTTGTCGCGGATATGCGCGACCAGCCGGCGCTGGATGTCCAGCGCGACCCGCTTCTGGCGATCAGCGCCGGTTTCCGGGGCTGCCGTCTCGGGCTTGTTCACTTCTCGGTTCCTCTCCACCGGATGTCCGAACGATAATAGGCTAATGCGTCGTCAGCTTTGCGGGTCGTCAGGTCTTGCCCGACGGTACCGATCGAGATGATAGGCCGCCCCGCCAAAGAGATGCTCCATCATCAGCGCGCGTTTGAAATAGCGGCCGATTACCAGTTCCTCGGTCGTGCCGATGCCGCCGTGAAGCTGCACCGCGCCCTGCGAAACCATCCGGCACGCTTCTGCAACGAGATATTTGGCGCCGGAGATCGCTTCTCGGCGTTCGTCGGCGGGACCGTCAAGTTTCGCAAAGGCCAGTTGCGACAGGCTGGTCGCCTGTTCGGCGGCGATGTGCATGTCGACCAGCCGGTGCTGGAGAATCTGGAAGTCTGCGAGCGCCTGGCCGAACTGCCGGCGCTCCTTGCAATAGCCGACCGTGCTGTCGATCAACACGCGCATCGTGCCGCAGGCGGCGGCGCAGATCGCGGCGATGCCTTCGTCGATCACCCGCTCGAGGATCGGTTGCGCCTCGCCCGCCGGTCCGATCAGTGCGGTATCGGGAACCACCAGCGCGTCGATGCGGAGGTCGGCGGCGCCTTCGCCGTCGAGCGTCTCATAGCGGGTGATTGCGAGTTCGGGCCGGTCGGCTTCGATCGCGAAGAGCGAGGTGCCGCCCGACGTGTCGCGCGCGGACAGGAGCAGCCAGTCGGCGTCGCCCAGTCCAAGTGTGGCGACCTTCATACCGTCGATCCGCCAGCCGCCATCGACCTTCTCGGCGATCGTCGTCTCGGGCCGGACCGCGTTGCGGCGGTCTGGTTCCAGATAGGCGAGGGCAAGCCGGATCTCACCGGCCGCGACCAGCGGCAATAGTCGTTTGGCTGCCTCACCGCCTGCGATGCGGAGAGGGCCTGCGCCCAACACCACCGAGGAAAGATACGGCGTCCAGCTGACGGCGCGGCCGAGCGCTTCCATGATCACCCAGCTTTCGCCGGCACCACCGCCCAAGCCACCCTGCGACTCGGCGATGGTTGCACCGCCCAGCGCAATGTCGCGCGAGAGTGTCGACCACAGCGCGGCGCCGTCATCATCATGATCGCGCAGCGCGGCCGCGAGCGTATCGGAGAGCATCGCAAGGCTCTCCCGGTCGCCTGCCAGGCCGAACGGAACATTCATCTGCATGAGGGCTGGCTACCAATTTATATAACGCTGTGCAACTCGCATCTTGCCCCGCGGGCAAACATATTGCACCACATGCTCGGATTTGGTTTCACGCGGCTTGCAGCATATTCTACATCGCGTTGCATTATAGGCCGAATCGGTCGGAAGAGAGAGGAAAACCATGGATCTCGGACTTAAAGGGCTGCGCGCGGTGCTCGCCGGCGCGAGCAAGGGCATCGGTCGCCGCGTTGCCGAGGCACTCGTTGCGGAGGGTTGCGACGTCGCGATCTGCGCCCGCGACCGGGGCGGCGTCGACGACGCGCTGAAGCTGCTCGGCGGCACGGGGGCGGAAGGCCAGCGTGGGCGCGCGATCGGCGCGAGCGTCGATATCGCCGATGCCGACGCCTATAAGGGCTGGATCGAGAGCGCGACCGCCGAACTCGGCGGCTGCGACATCTTCATGTGCTTCAGCTCGGGCGGCGGCGGAGCGGTCACCGAGGAGATGTGGCAGAAGAATTTCGACCTCGACGTGATGGCGACCTGGCGGGGGATCGAGACCGCGCTGCCGCATCTGCGCAAGTCCGAGCATCCGTCGATCGTCGTGATCAGCTCTTCGGTGTCGGTCGAGCCGTCCTTCGGCCCGCAGACCTATGCCGCGATGAAGGCCGCGATCACCAACTATGCCGGCGCGATGGCGACCAAGCTGGCGCCGGAAGGCATTCGCGTAAACACCGTTAGCCCGGGCCCGATCATGATCGAGGGCGGCGACTGGGACAAGATCAAGACCCACCGCCCGGAGATCTACGAGGCCAATCGCGCCAAGGTTCCGATGGGCCGCCTCGGCAATCCGGAAGAGGTGGCGCGCGCCATCGCCTTCCTCGCCTCGCCGGCCTGCCCGTTCCTGATCGGTGCGAACCTGGTCATCGACGGCGGCTTCGCCAAGCGCGTGCAACACTGATCGTGCCCGACCGATGGCGGCGAACCCCGCCGGCATCGGTCGATCGCGTCATCGTCCAGCAGGGAAACCGAAGATGCAGCTCAGCCGCGACGCGCTGAAACAGGCCTATCGCCAGATGAAGGTGATCCGCGAGTTCGAGGAGCGGCTCCACCTCGAAATCCAGACCGGCGAGATCGCCGGCTTCACCCATCTGTACAGTGGGCAGGAAGCGGTCGCGGTCGGCATCTGCGAGCAGCTGAGCGATGACGACCGAATCATCTCCACCCATCGCGGCCATGGCCATTGCATTGCCAAGGGCTGCGACGTGAAGGGGATGATGGCGGAGATCTACGGACGCGCCACCGGCCTGTGCAAGGGCAAGGGCGGGTCGATGCACATCGCCGACATCGAAAAGGGCATGCTCGGCGCCAACGGCATCGTCGGCGCGGGTGCGCCGATCGCGGTGGGCGCTGCCATCTCGGCCAAGCGGCAGGGGCGAAAGGGCGTCTCGATCGCCTTTTCGGGCGACGGCGCCTGCAACCAGGGCACGACCTTCGAGGCGATGAACATGGCGGTTGTGCTCAAGGTGCCCTGCATCTTCGTGTTCGAGAACAACCATTATTCCGAGCATACCGGCGACGCCTATGCGGTCGCGACGGCATCCTCCATCGCCGGCCGCGCCGAGGCGTTCGGCATGCGCGCCTGGCACGGTAATGGCTGCGACTTCTCCGAGGTTCACTCGGTGATGGAAGAGGTGCTCGCCTATGTCCGCGAGACCGGGCTGCCGGCCGCGGTCGAGTTCGATACCGAGCGATTCTTCGGTCATTTCGAGGGCGACGCGCAAAAATATCGCGGCCCTGGCGAACTGGACCGCATTCGCAGCGAGCGCGATTGCCTGGCGATCTTCCGCGAGAAGGTGACCGCGGCAAAGCTGCTCGAGGGCGAAGACATCGACGCGATCGATGCCGAGGTTCTCGCCGAGATCGAGGAGGCCGTCGGCCACGCCCGGCAATCGCCGCGGCCCGATCCGGCCGATGCGCTCACCGATGTTTACATCAGCTACTGATTGGGTCGACGATGGCAGTCATGATGATGCGCGAGGCGATCAACCTCGCCTTGCACCAGGAAATGGAACGCGACCCCGACCTGATCGTCCTCGGTGAGGATGTGGTCGGCGGCATGGGCACCGCGGGTGGACCGGAATCGGTCGGCGGCGTGTGGCGCACCACCACGGGGCTCTATGCGAAATATGGCGCGGAACGGGTGATCGACACGCCGATCTCGGAAAGCGCGATCATCGGCGCTGCGGCCGGTGCAGCACTCACCGGGCAGCGGGTCGTCGCCGAACTGATGTTCGCCGACTTCATCGGCGTCTGCATGGACCAGATCTGGAACCAGGTCGCCAAGTTCCGCTACATGTTCGGCGGCCGTACCCGCTGCCCGCTGGTGATCCGGATGATCTACGGCGCAGGCGTCAACGCCGCCGCGCAGCACAGCCAGAGCCCGCACGCGATGCTCACCTCGATGCCGGGGCTGAAGGTGGTGATGCCGTCCAATCCCTATGATGCAAAAGGTCTGCTCCTCGCCGCGATCCGCGACGACGATCCGGTCATCTTCATGGAGCATAAGGCGCTCTTCGGCCTGCGCGGCGAAGTGCCAGAGGAGGATTATACGATCCCGATCGGTCACGCCCAGCTCGTCCGCGAGGGCGACGACGCGACTATCGTCGCGACCGGCCAGATGGTCGGCTTCGCGGCGCGCGCGGCCGATGCGCTGGCGGCGCAGGGCATCGCTTGCGACGTGCTCGACCTGCGCAGCACCAGCCCGCTCGACGAGGAAGCGATCCTCGATTCGGTCGAACAGACCGGCCGCCTGATCGTAGTCGACGAAGGTCCGCCGCGGTGCGGCCTGGCCGGCGATATCGCCGGGCTGGTCTCGAGCAAGGCGTTCATGGCGCTCAAGGCGCCGATCGAGATGGTGACGCCGCCGCACACGCCCGTGCCGTTCGCCCGCGAGCTGGAGCGCGCCTATCTGCCGCAGCCCGAGCAGATCGAGGCCGCCGTCCGGCGTGCGCTCGGCCTGCAGGGGGCCTGAACATGAGCAAGCTGCGCGCCTTCACCATGCCCAAATGGGGCATCGAGATGTCGGAGGGCACGATCGCCGAATGGATGGTCGCCGAAGGGGGCGCCTTTGCGAAGGGCGACATCCTGACGCTGATCGAGACCGACAAGATCACCAATGAGGTCGAGGCCGAGTTCGAAGGTAGCCTCGCCCGCGTGCTGGTCGGTCCGGGCAATACCGTGCCGGTCGGCGCGCTGCTCGCGGTTTTCGCCACGGGGGAGGCCGACGCGGCCGAGGTCGACGCCTTCATCGCCGGCTTCGTTCCCGCCGATACGCGCATGGCGTCCGCCGCTGGTGCGCCGCCAGCGCCCGTCGTCGCTGCTGCTCCGGCAACCATCGCCGCCGATCTGGCGATCAGTCCTGCCGCCCGCCGTCACGCCGAGGCGCAGGGTGTCGCGGTCGACGGAATCGCCGGCCGTGGCCGTGATGGCCGCATCAC
>Ga0209231_1001161_pt1 | contig 10762 bp, 9 predicted proteins | sample Deesub45470m_DNA_FD_188086 | JGI IMG/M metagenome (GOLD analysis project Ga0209231, IMG submission 188086) | Deep subsurface microbial communities from North Pacific Ocean - 450_OLKR46/470m Metagenome (SPAdes) (version 2) | ecosystem: Environmental > Terrestrial > Deep subsurface > Unclassified ... | reverse complement strand
CACAAACCCTCCCGCCGCAGGACTGCCCTCAGGAATAACGCACCTTCGTGACCTCCGGTAACGCAACCAGCCCCTGAACCAGTGTTGAACGGTCCTCATGCCCGGACCGGGTCACAACAAAAGAATAGATGACCACGCCGGTGGCCAGATCCGTTTCAAAACCAAAATTGACCACCCTTATCCCTTGAGCCGCCAGTGACTGTTCAATTTGCGGGAGCACATCGCCCCCGCCGGCGACACAGTGCAGGATGATCCGGTGATAGTTTTCAGCCCGCAAATAACGCTCAGCCCGTTTGAGAAACAAAAGACTGAACAGTGACAAGGCGGTCACGAACAAGGCTGCAGGATAGAGTCCAATACCAACCGCCATTCCGATCCCCGCCGCCAGCCAGAGGCAGGCAGCAGTGGTCAGGCCGCGGACGGAAGCTCCATCCTTGATAATCGCCCCGGCCCCGAGAAAACCGATCCCGGTGACAATCTGGGCAGCAACCCGAGCCGGGTCGAGACGCACGACACCACTGCCGCTGAGCAACCCGTACTTGGCATAAAACCCTTCGGAAACAATCACCATCAAACAAGCACCCACCGTCACCAGCAGATGGGTACGAAATCCGGCGGGGCGGCCGTGCATTTCCCGTTCGACACCAACCAGACCTCCCAAAAGAGCTGCCAGCAATAAACGACCAAAAACGGTCAGATCGGTCAGCTCACCAGGAATAATCATAAGCGTCCGCAATCCCCACCGGCACCACGCAGGGTCGACAGGGCGTGAGGCAAGGTTCGCATAATGGCAGCCAGATTCTCCCGAACCGCCTTCTCACTGCCGGGAAGGTTAACAATCAAGGTCCGGCCGCGAACCCCGACCACACCCCGGGAGAGCATGGCATGAGGGGTCTTTAGCAGTCCGGCCTGACGCATGGCTTCAGCCATTCCCGGAACCTGACGATCAACCACCTGCAAGGTCGCCTCCGGGGTGACATCGCGCGGTGCGAGACCGGTGCCGCCCGTGGTCAGAATCAGATCGAGGCCGGCGGCAGACCAGTCACAGAGCAAAGCGGCGATGGCATCAGCTTCGTCCGGTAGCAAAGCAACCTTCTCGACCGTGCCTAGGTGTCCGACAATCTCGGCAATAGCCGGACCGCTGGTGTCAACGCGCGCACCAACAGAGCCTTTGTCGGATAAAGTCAGGACGCCGATACGAAAATCAGAGGGGGTAGCCATCTATCATCCTTATTTTTTCATATCCTTTACCGCCAGCATACGCCGGGCGTTGTTGACCAGAACCGAAGAGATACCCTTACTGTTGCTCACTGCCTTCAGATCTTTATCCGTCAGCAGCGCCATAAAACGTAATGCCTTATTCAGCGGCGTACGTGGATGCAGAGTCAGGGCGCGACGCATCTCATAGGTTTTCAGCCATTCCCTGTTCAGGAGAATGATGCGAATCAATTCTTCATTGGTCGTTTTGCTTTTCGCAAGTGCGATCACTTCCCCTTCGGTGATGCGCGGATTTTTCAGCACCCCGGAAGAGACCAGCTTGTTGGCATCGCGCAGCAAAATAGATCGCCACTCCTTGTCGCCGGTCATGGCGATTTTGATCTTGTCGGAGACACCAATCACCAGCGACTGCTGATATTTCGACAACCGCCGTTCTTCGTCCTCCTCGTCGCCATCATCAGAGATGTCAACCGACAAAGCTTCAGCCGCCACCTCTTCAGGAGCAGGGTCAGCCTCCGCTGCCTGCTGGCTGACAGCGTCCTGCCAGCCAAGACGATACTTGAGAACCCGGTCGGCCTGCGGGTTGGCGATAATGATATCGGCCAACTCCGGCAAACGCTGCATCCGTGCACTGTTGGCGGCAACCATCGACAAAATCGGCTCAGCACACTGTTTGGCACAAAGCAAAAACACCTCATCGGGAGTGACCGGATTTTGCAACAGCTTCTCAACCAGCGACTGATCAGACAACCGCTCGCGAGCGATAAACAACAACAGAGCGGGCGAAACATTGGGATCGGCAACCACCGGGATCAGCAAGGAGACCGGAAGTTCACGCAACGTCTTACGCGCCAGAGCACGCAACTCCACATCGCTGCCACGGCCAAAGACCAGCAGAACAGTCACCAGATCGACAGCGGAGAGGGGCAATGCCCCCCTGGCTGCTGATAGTTGCAACTCACGTTGCGCCTCGGAGCTGACAATACGCGCGACCTGAGAGGATACGCGGATACGTGAGCTTTCTGCAGATTCTGTCATGCGCCCCTTTTTTGATCAGCGGTTTTTGAACGGTTCGGCGTCAAGTCCCTTGGCGGCCAACTGCCGCGCCAGAACTTTGGCCTCGTCCAGGCTGGCAAATGAACCGAAAGTCACCCGTTGCAGGGTTTCCTTAACTTGTACTGGCTCCTCCTCCAAACGCATCCCGTTTTTATCAAACAGGCGATCGGCGAAGGAACGGGCTTGATCCTGATTATAATAGGAGCCGGCATAGACCGTCACCTGACCATCAGACTCAATACTGAACGCATCCGGTGCGTATTTTTTTAACTCTTTCAGTTTCCGTGCAGCATCAACGGCTGAGTAAACGCCGGCACGCAAGCGAATCATGGTCAAAGTGCGCACCACCGGAGTCAACATCGGTTCGTAGCCAAGACGCTGGAGCTTTTTTGTGACCGTCTTGACATTCGCCATCAGCAGGTAGGAACCGGCGGTCAAGGTATAGGCGCCGGAACCCGCCGTGGCTAATTTCACCACAGGGACAGGAACCTTGGTTTCAGGGGTTTCGACGGCAACGGTGCCAGGCGTCTTCTCTGCGGCGTCAGGCGCAGGAGTTGCCGGTACCGGTTGAACCGGAGACTGAGCCGCAGTCGGGGAGAGCTGCACGGTTTGCACCGCTGGCTCCGCGGGTTGCGCAGTCGGTGTGACTGGAGCAGATGGCGGCACCGGCATGGCCACCGGTTTTTTAGGCACAGTCACCACCTGTACCGGGGCCGACGGACCATCCTCAGGGGCAAGGACAAAAAACCAGACCCCGGCGGCGCCGATCAGAACCAGAAGTAAAACCAGAAGCAACAGCCGGCTGCGACCGCCCCCTTTTTTCTCTTCAACATCGGTTCCCCAGTCTTCTACTTCTTCTCCCGGGGTCTCTTCTTCAAATCCGAAATCGTCATTGTCGGTCATCAGTTCTCGTCTCCTGGTTACTCTTCGCTCTTGATATCGGCAAGGATCCGGCCCAACAGCTGTGCCGGAACCTCTTCATAATGGGAGAATCCCAAGGTAAACATACCCCGGTCTGAAGTCATTGAACGGAGTTCCGGTGCATACTTGAGAACTTCAGCCATCGGTACCTGGGCATTAACCACCTGGGCTCCACCCAGGGCATCCATCCCCAGAACCTTACCCCGCCGCTGGTTCATATCGCCGATCACATCGCCGACGCATTCGTCGGGGATGGTGATCTCCATGCGCACAATCGGCTCTAGCAGAACCGGTTTGGCCTCTTCCATCGCCTGCTTGAACCCCATGGAACCGGCGATTTTAAAGGCCATCTCCGATGAGTCAACCGCGTGGTACTGCCCGTCATAAAGGGTCACACGTACATCCTGCACCGGGAAACCGGCGATAATCCCCTTATGCAGAGCCTCCTGAACCCCTTTGTCGACCGCGGGGATATACTGGCGCGGCACCGCGCCACCGACAACCTTGTCGACAAATTCATACCCCTCGCCACGTGGCATCGGCTCAACCTCAATGTGGACATCGGCAAACTGGCCGCGACCGCCCGACTGTTTCTTGTGCCGGTAATGCTGCTGCACCTTCTTGCGGATGGTCTCGCGGTAGGGGACCTTCGGCTCCTTGAGCACCACGTCGACCCCGAATTTGCGCTTGAGCCGCTCAACCGCCACCTCGACATGAATCTGCCCCATGCCGGAAATCACCATCTCCTTGGTCTCTTCATCGCGGGCCACATGCAGGCACGGGTCTTCCTCAATCAGACGCTTCAGGGAACTGTGGATTTTGTCTTCGTCCCCCTTGCTCTTCGCCTCCAGGGCAAAAGAGATGACCGGGTGCATCGGTTCCGGTACCGGATAGATGATCGGCTTGGTTGATGAACAGAGGGTGTCACCGGTCGCCGTCTCACGCAGTTTCGCAACGGCAACCAGCTCACCGATACACGCCGAGGTGATCGGCACCTGTTTCTTCCCTTCCATGCGCAGGATGTTGCCGAACCTCTCGCTGACATCGCGCGTCGCATTGTAAAAACTGTCCCCGGTCAACTCACCGGAGACAACCTTGAACAGGGTCAACTTACCGGCGTAGGGGTCACTGATGGTCTTAAAGACAAAAGCCGAGAACGGCTCGTCCTCAGAGGGATTGCGCGTCGCTTCGGCGCCGGTTTTCGGATCGGCACCAATCATGGCCGGGCGTTCCGTCGGCGCCGGCAGGCAGTTCATAATCGTATCGAGCAGCAGATGCGTCCCCGAGTTGGCGGCAGCGCTGCCGCAGACCACCGGGGTAAACAGACCGCCGACCGTCCCCTGATGCAAACCGGCAAACAGCTCTTCGTCAGTGAGATTGTCCTCTTCCAGGTAACGCTCCATCAACTGGTCGTTGGCTTCCGCCACCACTTCGACCATCCGAAAGCGCATCTCCTTCGCTTCATCCAGCAGTTCGGCCGGGATATCTTCGACATGAAAGCTCCCCTTGCCATCGAATTCAAAAATACGCGCCTTCATCCGCACCAGATCGACAATGCCGCGAAAATCTTCCGCACTGCCGATCGGCATACTCAGGACAGCGGCCCGGGTCTTCAGGGAGCTTTCCATCTCGGTGATCGCCCGGCGAAAATCGGCCCGTTCACGATCCATTTTATTGATGAAGGCAATGCTTGGCACCCGGAACTCCTGCGCCCACTTCCAGATCATCCCCGACTGGGCCTTGACCCCGTCAACCGCCGAAATAACCAGGACAGCACCGTCCAGAGCGCGCATGCAATTGCGCGTATCATGCAGAAAATTGGTATAACCGGGGGTGTCGATCAACGTCAGGTGAAAACCGTTCCAGTCGCAGTTGTGTAAACTTGAACTGATGGTGATCTTGCGCTTGATCTCCTCATCTTCGAAATCAAAATTTGAGTTACCGTCATCCACCTTACCGAGGCGATCGGTCTTGCCGGCAGCAAACAGGACCGCTTCTGCCAGCGATGTCTTGCCGGCGTCGCCCTGACCCACAAATCCCACATTACGCAGCTTGGCAGTATCAATGGTTCCCATGGTGACTCCTTTCGATTCCATTTTAATGAGATCGGCCGGTCGACACCGGCGCATCCACATCACTGTCGGCATTGACGGTGACGTGTTCAAGCAAAGGGCTACAAACTAAGGAAATGACAAGGCACTTTAGCATTTCTGCCACTAAAGTGTCAAAGCTCCGTCCGGTTACGCTGAAAAATGATTCGTAACCCTTCCAGGGTCAGGTTGGGGTCAACGCGATCGATCAACTCCGAAGCACCACCGAGCACCGCGGCAAGCCCGCCGGTGGCGATCACCAGAGGTGTCCCGGCCATCTCGTTTTTCATGCGACCAACGATGCCATCGACCAGGCCGACGTAACCGTAAAACAGACCGGCCTGAATACTGTTGACCGTATTTTTTGCCACCACCTGTGGCGGCCGGACAAACTCGACCCGGGGCAGTTTGCTCGCCCGCTCAAACAGGGCTTCAGCCGAGACATTCAGACCCGGGGCAATAGCGCCGCCCAGGTATTCGCCGCGCTCGGAGACGGCATCGAAGGTGGTGGCGGTGCCAAAGTCGACGACGATCAAGCTTTTGCGCACACTTTCATAAGCGGCAACAGCATTGACGATCCGATCGGCGCCAACTTCGCGCGGGTTGTCGTAGAGAATCGGCATCCCGGTCTTGATCCCCGGTCCGACCACCAGCGGTTTGAGTTGAAAGTACTGCCGGCAAAGCCCTTCGAGGGTGTTCATCATCGGCGGCACGACACAGGAGATGATGACATCGGAGATATCGGTGAAATGGAGTTGCGACAGGCCGAACAGCTCGTGAATCACCATGGCGTACTCGTCAACCGTGCGCGATTTGCTGGTCGTCAGCCGCCAGTCACGCACCAGCTCGTTGCCACGGTAAAGGCCCAGGACGGTATTGGTATTGCCGACATCGATTACCAGAAGCATGGCGCTAAGACTCTCCTTTTATGGACAAACCGACCAAGTGAACCATATTGACGCCGAGGCGCGGAGACGCAGAGAGAAAACCCTTTATCTTGAAAGCCTCAGCCCCTCTGCACCTCTGCGTAATAAAATCTGGTTATGCACTTCACTCAACTACAGGCGCGACCGATCCGGTCCCCCTTTAATAAAGGGGGATTTAGGGGGATTTGTCTTTGATGCGAGATGAAATCCCCCCTAGCCCCCCTTTATTAAAGGGGGGGATCTTAGGGCAAACAGGTTTTTTGTCGTCCCACCACCACGCATCGCCAAGGCTGATCAAAAATAGTCAGATGCAAGGCGTCCGCAAGCTTAAGGAGTGAGGCGTAGCGATAGCTACGTCGCAGCGACGCAAGCTAAGGCAACGCAGCAGATGGCTGTTTTTCATCAGCCGCCTAAGAGAGCAAACGGACGTCCCCGGCCAGGACCCTCTCCCTCCCCCCACCCGGCACATCGACCAGCAAGGCGCCGATGGCGTCGATGCCATACACGGTCCCGACAAACCGCTGCGGGGGGCTGTCGACTTCAACCTGACGACCGATCATATTGCAGTGCTGCTCCCAGGCGGCGCGAATCGGTGCAAACCCCTCGCGCAGATACTGGTCGTAAAGATTATCGAGATGGCGCAGCAGATTCTGGGTGAACATCCGCCGCGACACCTCGACCCCACCGGCGGCCAACAGTGAGGTGGCCGGGGTCCGCAAATCGGACGGGAACTGTGCAGTCGCCATATTAAGGTTCACCCCGATACCCAGGACCAGGTAGTGCACCTGCTCGGTCTCGGCGTTCATTTCATTGAGCAGTCCGGCGACCTTTTTCCCGTCTAAAAGGAGATCGTTGGGCCACTTCAGCTGGGGCACAAAAGGGCCGGCCTCAGCCACCGCATGGGCAACCGCTACGGCAGAGAGAAAGGTCATGCTGGTGGCATCACGCGGCGGGAAGGTCGGGCGCAGGATGATGGACAGATAAAGGTTAACGCCGGGGGGGGAGAGCCAGAAGCGACCGAGCCGGCCACGACCGGAAGTCTGCTGATCGGCAATCACCACCGTCCCTTCCGCTGCCCCATCCTCGGCCAGACGCCGGGCCTGGGCATTGGTCGAATCGGTGATTTCAAAGTAAACCACCTCGCGGCCGATGCGGCGGGTTTCGAGCCCGCTCGTCACCTCGGCCGGCAACAGACGATCGGGAGGTGACAACAATCGATAACCGCGGGAACGGACCGCTTCGACACAGTAGCCGAGTTCACGCAGCTGACCAATCTGCTTCCAGATCGCCGTGCGCGAAACACCAAGCAGGCGACAGATCTCTTCCCCCGACACAAACTGGTCGGGAGCCTGACGAAAAAGTTCGAGAATCCGGTCGCGACTGGCAGACATGGTGACGATCAGGATTGAAACAGCAGGGAGATATCGACCGCCCGGCTGGAATGGGTGAGGGCACCGACCGAGATCAGATTAACCCCGGTTTCAGCAATCTCGCGGATCGTTTCCAGATTGACCCCGCCGGACGCCTCGGCCAGCGCGCGACCACCGATCAGGGTGACTGCCTCCCGCAGTTGATCCAGGGTCATATTATCGAGCAGGATGATATCGGCACCAGCGGCGATCGCCTCGGCGACCTCATCCAGAGTGGTGGTCTCCACTTCTATTTTCAGGGTATGCGGCGCCCGGCGCCGGGCCCGCTCGATGGCGGTGGCAATCCCGCCAGCGGCGACAATGTGGTTCTCCTTGATCAACACCCCATCATAAAGCGCCGTGCGATGATTGGTGCCACCGCCGACCCGAACGGCATATTTATCGAGAGAACGCAGCCCCGGCATGGTTTTTCGGGTATCGACAACCGTCGCCGCGGTCCCCTGCACTTCGATGACGAAGCGCGCGGTCTGGGTGGCGATACCACTCATGCGCTGCAACAGATTCAGGGCCACCCGCTCCCCTTGCAGCAACGCTTGCGCCGGGCCTTTGAGCCAGGCCAGAACTTCGCCACGCCGCACCTGTTGGCCATCGCTGGTCAAACGTTCAAAAGCGACACTGGAATCGAGCTGGGCAAACACCGCCGCCGCTACATCGATGCCGGCCAGAACAAAATCCTCTTTGGCGACCAGTTCGGCGCGACAGACGATCTGCGGATCGACCGTCGCCTGCGTGGTAATGTCACCGGTACCGATATCTTCGCGCAAAGCCATCTCGATGATGCGTTGCAACTCAAAGTCCATAAAAGTCTCCTGTCGGGAAAAAACCCGTTATGACCGGTACTTATATCATGAAAAAACCTCCATCTGCAACCATTTCGCCGGCAGACGCAGCGGACAAAAAATACAGTTAAACCCTTTACATTGACCGTATCCATGGAATAATCTTTGACCATATCATTGTGCCGGATGGCACCCTTGTCGACCTGGAGATTATCATCGTGCGTCTACTCCCACTCGTGTTGTTGCTGTTTTGCACCGTCGCTCTCGGCGGCTGCGTCATGAAATCAAAATATGAAGCCAAAAGTGCCGAGGCGATTACTCTGGCAACGGAGCTGGCCAATCTGCAGGCGAAACACGACGCGTTGACCATCGCCAACGCCGAACAGATCAATATCAATAGCGCCCTGAGCCAGGACATCGAACGCTCCGGCAACGATATCCGCCGCCTGGAGAGTGTCCTGTCCGACCGCAGCGCCGAAGCCGGTGCCGCCATGACCGAGATGCGCACCGAAATCAATCGTTTGCAAAGTGCCAATCGGGAACTTGAAGCGGCGGTTGAGGCCGAGCGTATCGCCCGCATGGCCCGCGTCGCCCAGCTGCAGAGCACTTATGATGAGCTGGTCACCAACATGGAAAGCGAGATCAAGCGCGGCGAAGTGACCATCTCCGAGCTCGAAGGTAAGCTGACGGTCAACATGGTCGAGAGCATCCTCTTCCCCTCCGGCAGCGCCGAGATCAAAAAAGAGGGGCAGGCGGTTCTCAAACGCGTCGGCGACATCGTCAAAGAGATCGCCGACAAGGATATCCAGGTCGAGGGGCACACCGACAATGTGCCGATCAGTTCACGCCTGCAGGATAAATTCGCCAGCAACTGGGAACTCTCCGCCGCCCGCGCCGCCACCGTCGTCCGCTTTTTGCGCGACAGCGGCATTGCCGGTGAGCGCCTCTCGGCCGCCGGCTTCGGTGAGTTTCAACCCGTCGCCGACAACAAAACCGCCGAAGGGCGCACCCAGAACCGCCGGATTCAGATTGTTCTGGTCCCGAAACAGCGGCAGATTGTCAAATCAATCGACAACTAAACAGATGTGCTATTCATGTCAACAGACGCAAGGAATCTGCATATGAATCGAACTGCCTTGGCCGGTGCGCTGGCCGCCATGATACTCACCGCCTGCGCACCCTTGCAACCACCCCAATCCAGTCTCGACATGGTCAACCCTGACCAGCGCGTCTATGCCAACCAAATCGTATCAATCGATAAAAGGATCAGTGATCAGCAGCAGAGACTGGTCGGCGCCCCACAGTTTACACGTCAAGGGGTTTTAAGTCTGGGCGGTTCCACCGTCATCTTTGACATGGGTGAAGGTGAGGAGATCGTTGACGCCCCCGGTGACGACCTGCGCGTATGGGAAACCGACCCGGACTACTATCCACACCTCTATGGCGGAGGAAACACCCGCGATTCAGCCGATCCCTACGATGTCCTGGTATCCAACGACCTCAAAACATGGACCTCCCTGGGCAGAAAAAGTGGCACGAAGGGATTCGACCTCGGACAACGGCATGTTACCAGCGCCCGATATGTCAAAATCGTCGGCATGGGCGATCTGAACAGTATGTTCCATGCACCGGGGCCTGACATTGACGCCATCGAGGCGATACACTTGAAAGGGATGGCCCCGACCGAAAACCAGCCGGCCACGGCACAGTTGCAAAATCAGGAGATTGAACTCCTCAAGGCAAAAACGCTGGCAGCGGAGGCGCAGGCACGACAAAGCAAGGCCGAGGCCGAACGACTCGCCGCTGAGAAGCAGGTGGTTGAAAAGCGTGCCGCGGAGATCGCCGCAAAACAACAGGCTTCAGAACAACTCGCAGCAGAAAAACTTGCCGCCGAGCAAAGGGCAGCCGAACTCCTTGCGGCAAAGAAACGCGCTGCGGAACTCCAGGCTGCTGTGCAGCTAAAAGCAAGCCGACAGGCTCAAGAAAAGCGGGCTGCCGAGGCCCGGGAGAACGGCATCGCCGTCATCATCGGCAATCGTAACTATTCGCAAAACAACGGCGACGTCCCCGACGTCGACTACGCTCATCGCGACGCCGAGGCGATCCGCCAATACGCCCGCCAGACCCTTGGCTACCGCGAGGAGAACATTCTCTTTCTGCAGGATGCCACGCAAGCGGAAATGTCCAGCGTCTTCGGCAACGAGCGCAGCCACAAGGGGAAGCTGTTCAGCTGGGTCAAACCCGGCAAGTCGCAGGTCTTCGTCTACTACTCCGGTCACGGCGCACCAGGGATCAGCGACGGTGCCGGCTACCTGTTGCCGGTCAACTCCGACCCGATGACC
>Ga0209231_1001160_pt1 | contig 10767 bp, 7 predicted proteins | sample Deesub45470m_DNA_FD_188086 | JGI IMG/M metagenome (GOLD analysis project Ga0209231, IMG submission 188086) | Deep subsurface microbial communities from North Pacific Ocean - 450_OLKR46/470m Metagenome (SPAdes) (version 2) | ecosystem: Environmental > Terrestrial > Deep subsurface > Unclassified ... | reverse complement strand
GGCCGTTGCGCCTGGCCCTGTACTCTATCCGGAGATGAGTCTGATGGATAACACCTCGCTTGAAGCGCTCGAAATAGCCCTGCTGAAGACGGCGATCGCCGATCGCTATGGCTATGACTTCAGCAACTATTCGCCGGCTTCGTTCAAACGCCGGGTCACCGGTTTTGTTCGCAAGTCCGGCCTTGAACGTATTTCCGATCTCATCCCACTGCTGCTGCACGACAAGACCTTTTTCCGCACCCTGCTGTTCTCGATCTCGGTGACGGTGACCGAGATGTTTCGCGACCCTCAAGTCTTTAAAATCGTGCGCGAGAAGATCATTCCCGTTCTCAGGACCTACCCGTCGATCAGGGTCTGGCACGCCGGCTGTGCGACCGGCGAAGAGGTCTACTCAACGGCGATCCTGTTTGCCGAAGAGGGCTTAAACGACCGTCTCCAGATCTATGCCACCGACATCAATGAAGAGTCTTTGCACAAGGCAAAGGAAGGCATCTACCCCGTCGAGCAGATCAAGGAGTATACCGCCAATTACCAGCGGGCCGGTGGCCAGCGCTCTTTCTCCGACTATTATCATGCGCGCTACGACTCGGTGATCATGAATCAGGAACTGCGCAAGAACATCATGTTCTCCAGCCACAACCTGGTGTCCGACGGCTCCTTTGGTGCCATGCATCTGATCTTCTGTCGCAACGTGTTGATCTATTTCGACGAAACCCTGCAGCGTCGGGTGCTGGGCCTGCTGCACGACTCTCTGGTGCCGAACGGCTTCCTCTGTCTTGGCACGCGCGAGAGTATGCAATATCTGGAGGTCAAGGACCGCTACCGGGCGATCGCCGAGCGGGAAAAGTGCTTTCAGTTGAAATGAGTCTGTATCCCAACCTTTAGCGCAACGCGGAGGAACGCCTGAGATCATGGTCAGAGCCCAGCCCTACAAAGCGGTCGTGATCGGTGGCTCGGCCGGTGGTCGTGAGGCTCTCTTCGCGCTGCTGGCCGAGCTCCCCGCAGATTTTCCTCTGGGCGTGGTCGTGGTGCTGCATATGCACCCGCAGTCGGATGCCGGTGAACTGGCAGAAACCTTCGGCCGACGTTGCCCGCTGGTTGTGAGCGAAGCGCTGGAGAAGACCCCCCTGCTGGCCGGCCGGGTCTATCTGGCCCCGGCCAATTATCATCTGCTGATCGAGAATAACGGCTGCTTTGCCCTGTCCATCGACCCCAAAGTCAATTACAGCCGGCCAGCGATCGATGTGCTGTTTGAGAGCGCTGCCGAGGTCTGGCAATCGTCGCTGATCGGTGTCCTGCTCAGCGGCGCTTCTCGCGATGGCGCGGATGGTCTGGCGCGGATCAGTGCGTTGGGCGGCTTCACGATCGTGCAGGATCCAAAGACAGCGAGCTCACCGATCATGCCGCAAGCGGCGCTTGCCCTTGGCCCGGTTGACCGCGTCCTTGATCCGACCGGGATCGGCCAGTGCTTGGTGAAGCTGGTTGTGGCTTAGTATAAAACTTCCGGATCGCAGCTGGTAGATGGCTGAGCAGGTTGTTGATCGCAAACTCTGAAAGAGGTACACACCATGGGAAAAAAGTGGAAAAGTCTCAGCTTCCGGCTGCCTGCGTACCTTCTGCTGGCAGCTCTGCTGCCCATAACCTTCTTTGGTCTGTATGCCATCGAGCTCAACAAATCCACTCTGCTCGAAGCTCAGAGGCGAGGGACCAGGCAGGTCGCCTTTGCGGCGGCAAAGCTGGTTGAAGCTAACCTGGCCGGGATAGCCAGAGAATTACAGAATGCCAGCAAAAATCTGCAGTTGTCCCCCTCCATGAAGCCCGGGGACATCGAATTGGCGTTGCTGTCCATGCAGAGCCAGCTTCGCATGATCCGTGAACTGTCGCTGATCGATACAAAAGGACAGGATTTAGCCAAGACCGTCGCGGATCGAGTTGCCCTGCCAAGGGAGCTGTTTAACCGGGCGGATCAACCCTTCTTCCGTGCGGTCATGGCAGGCAATCTCTTCATAGGTGAACCACTGCTTGACGAGCTGGCCACGTCCTCAGGTTATCTGAACCAGATCGGTTTGCCTCTCTTTGATCCTGCCAGTCAAGCCGTGGTCGCCGTTTTACTGGCCGATATCTCGCTGACAGCGAGCTTGGCCGAGATAACCGACCTTCGAATCGGCCAAAAGGGTGCGGTCTATGTTGTGGACGCAGAAGGCAGGATCATTGTGCACTCTGATGCCGACCTGATTGCTACCAGGGCCCGGTTGTCGCTCTCTCGTATGCAGAACCTCGCAACGAGCGATGGCGATGCAACTTCATATCGCTACTACAATGCCAGGGGAATCGACGTGCAGGGTTCCATGGTGCCGATCAACGGAACCAGATGGTTTGTGGTCGGGGAGCGCGAGATTACTGACATTTACATTGATATTGATATGAAGAAGATAAAATATCTGCTGCCGTTTTCGCTGGCGGGTTTACTGCTGCTGGTAGTCTCCATGATTTTCGTTTTCAGACGGCGCACCATAGCGCCATTGGTAGCCCTGGAAGCAGCCGCCATAGACATTTGCTCTGGCCGTTCACCTGGATTGCTTACGCTTCGCAGCGAAGATGAAGTCAGCCGTATTGCTGAGGCATTCAACGTCATGACAGCGCAGATGATTGCAGCAACTGATGAACAGCAGAAACTGACCTGGCAGCTGCGTGGTTTGGCCAACCTCAATGTTGAATTGCTCGGGATCCCATCTTTAGCAGAGATGTCGTGCAAGGCGGTCAGTCAGATAGCGCATTTTGTCGAGGTGCCGGTGGCGGCCATCTATATCAATAATGGCAGCGATGTGTTTCGTCTGATGGGTAGTTATGGTCTTGAAATCGACACCGGCAAGCCGAATGAATTCGCGCTGAGGCAGGGGCTGGTCGGCCAGGTCGCAATAGAGCGTTGCGTGCTTGAAGTGAACGATGTCCCCGCAGATTATCTCAGGGTCACCTCTGGGTTGGGGGGGAGCGACACGCAATACCTGATGCTCTTTCCGTTGATTTATCTTGACGTCGTGGTCGGAGTGGTCGAGCTTGGCGCGTTCGGACCTTTTTCGCCCAGGTCGAAAGAATTTCTCAACATGGTGGCCGATCCATTGGCTTTTGCCATAGAAGCCGCAAACGCCAGGGAAGTCTTGCGTCTTGAGGTGATAAATAGACAGCGCTTTGCCGAGGAATTGCAGACCCAGCAGGAAGAGCTGCAGGCGGCCAACGAGGAGCTGGAAGAGCAGGCCCAGCGGCTGCAGGCTTCGGAAGAAGAACTGAAGGCGCAGCAGGAGGATCTGCAGGCCACCAACGAGGAGCTGGAGGAGAATACCCTCTTTTTGCAGCAACAGAAGGATCTGATCACCGAGAAGAACCAGATGCTGGAGCAGACCCAGTCCAGCCTGGAGCAGCAAGCCCGAGAGCTGCAGATGACGAGCAAGTACAAATCAGAGTTTCTCGCCAACATGTCCCATGAGTTGCGCACGCCGCTGAACAGCCTGCTGATCCTTTCTCAGGACCTGGCGTCGAACCGCGAAGGCAACCTGCTGGATGGGCAGGTGGAATCGGCCGAGGTGATTTACAACAGCGGCAACGATCTGCTGCGCCTGATCAACGAGATCCTCGACCTGTCGAAGATCGAGGCGGGCAAGATGGAGCTGCACCTTGACGAGGTCGACCTGAAGGCCTTCCGCACGCGCCTGGAGCGAAGTTTTCAGCACATGGCTCAGGCGAGAAGCCTCGATTTCGCGGTCACGGTCGAGGCCGACGCGCCGGCGGCGCTGCGTACCGATCCGCAGCGCCTGGATCAGATTGTTAAGAACCTGGTGTCCAATGCCCTCAAGTTCACCTCGTTCGGCTCGGTGCAGATTCGCCTCGGCTTGCCTCGGCCTGATGTTGTGCTAAGGCGGTTCGGCCTTGAAGCCGCGCAGTGTTTCGCTCTGGCGGTGACTGACACCGGCACGGGGATTCCCGAAGACAAGCTGGAAGAGATTTTTGGTGCCTTCCAGCAGGTCGATGGTTCGATCTCGCGGCAGTACGGCGGCACCGGCCTCGGCCTGACCATCTCCCGTGAGCTGGCGAGCCTGCTCGGTGGCGAGCTGCGGGTCGAGAGCCAGCTCGGCGTCGGTTCGACCTTCACCCTCTATCTGCCGCTGGCTTCTCCGGCTGTGTCGGCGGTTCCGGAGGCCCGTCCTCTTACCAATGTTTCGCCGAAACCAGCGACGCAGCCTGCGCCACAAGCAACCCGGGGAGAGCGTCCCGTGGCGCCGAGCATCGACGACGACCGCGCGCAGCTGGCCGAAGACGAGCGCGTGATTCTGATCGTCGAGGACGATCTGAAGTTCGCCAGAATTCTGGCCGGTCTTTGTCACGACAAGGGTTTCCGCTTCCTGCACGCCGGCGACGGCGAATCCGGCCTGCAGCTGGCGCGGGACTACCAGCCGACAGCGATCCTGCTCGACATCCGTTTGCCGGGGATGCACGGCCTGGAGCTGCTCGATACGTTGAAACGCAGCACCAGCCTGCGGCATATCCCGGTGCACATGATCTCGGTCGAGGACCGCAGCCACGAAGCACTGCAGCTCGGCGCCGTCGGCTTTTTGAGCAAGCCGGCCAGCCGCGAGCAACTGGGCCAGGCCTTCGCGCGCATCGAGGAAGTCGTTTCCGGCCGCCTGAGAAAGCTGCTGGTGGTGGAGGACAACGCCGAGCAGCGCAAGAGCATCGTCGCCCTGATCGGCAACGGCGACGTTGTCTCAATCGAAGCAGAGACCGGCCAGCAGGCGCTGGAATTGCTGCAGCAGGGCGACATCGATTGCATGATCCTCGATTTGAAATTGCCCGACATGACCGGCTTCGAGCTGCTGAAGCAGCTTGAAAAGCAGGACGACCTCTCTCTGCCGCCGGTGATCATCTACACCGGTCGCGATCTTTCGTGCGAGGAAGAAGCGGCTTTACGGGAATACACGGCGTCGATCATCATCAAGGGGGTGCGCTCTCCCGAACGCCTGCTCGATGAGACCTCGCTCTTTTTGCACCGGGTGGTGGGCAAACTGCCGCTTCACAAACAACAGATGATTGCCGCCCTGCATGACGGCGAAACCCAGTTGGACGGGCGCAAAATCCTGCTGGTCGACGACGATATGCGCAACGTCTTCGCCCTGGCCCGGGTGCTGGAGGCGCAGGGGGTCACGGTGATCAAGGCGACCGACGGCGAGAAGGCGCTGGCCGCTCTGGAGCGGGAGCCGGACATCGACCTGGTGCTGATGGATATCATGATGCCGGTGATGGACGGCTACGAGGCGATGCGACGCATCCGTAAGCAGGCCAGGTTCGCCAAATTGCCGATCCTGGCGCTGACCGCCAAGGCGATGCCCGAGGATCGAGGCAAGTGCATCGAGGCCGGGGCCAACGACTATCTGACCAAGCCGGTGGATGTGCCGAAGCTGCTGTCGTTGCTCAGGGTCTGGCTGTATCGCTGAACAACGCCAAGGATGGAACGACGCTTAGCGCGAAAGCGGCTGAGATGACTTAATTAAATACTCGATTGTTCGGATTAATCAGTGTAATACTTGTGCAAACATCGGTTCGTTGGATAGAAAGGAAAGTCGATGACCAGCCAATCCGCAAAGAGCTCTGACGGGCAAAGCGGACGTCCCAAAATACTGATTGTCGACGATAACCCGCAAAACCTCGTCGCCTTCGAGGTGCTGCTGTCGAAACTCGATGTCGAACTGATCCGTGCCGAGTCGGGCAATGAGGCGCTGGCCCACACCCTCGAGCATGACTTCGCCCTGGTCCTGCTCGACGTGCAGATGTCTGATATGGATGGGTTCGAGGTCGCCCAGCTGATGCGCGAGGCGAAAAAGACCGCGTATGTGCCGATCATCTTCGTCTCAGCCATCTATTCCGGTGAAATCTACCGCATCAAGGGGGTCGAGGCAGGTGCCATCGACTTCGTCGAGAAGCCGATCGTGCCGGCGATTCTGCTCGGCAAGGTGCGGCTGTTCCTCGAACTCCACGAATACCGCAGCGCGCTGCAGAAGGAAACCACCCAGCAGATCGTCGAGCAGGTGTCGGACGGGGTGATGATCGTCGATAGCGGCGGCCTCATCCGCCTGGCCAACCCGGCTGCGGAGAGGCTTTACGCTGTGCCGAAGAAAGCGCTGATCGGGTCTAGTTTTGGCTACCCTCTGACCAGCGGCACCCAGGAGGTCGATTTGCCGTCCTCTGGCGGACCGGTGGAAAGCGTCGAGTTGAACCTGGCGCCGATGCGCTGGCGTGACGAGGACGTGTATATCGTTTCCATGCGCGATGTCACCGAGCGTCGCCGCATGGAGCAGGAGCTCCAGACCGCGGTCAAGGAGTTGCAGGCCAGCAACGCCGAATTACAGAGTTTTACCTACACGGTTTCTCACGATCTCAAGTCGCCGCTGGTCACCATCGGCGGTTTCGTCGGCCTGCTCGAGCACACCCTGAAAGACACTCTGACCGACGATCACCGCTCTTTCATCGACGAAATCAAGCACGCCACGCAGAAGATGAGCCAGCTGCTCGAACACCTGTTGTCTCTCAGCCGGGTCGGCCGCGCCGGTCAGACGATGTCAATGGTCGCCCTCGCCGATGTGGTGAAAGAGGTTGCCAGAAGCCTCCAGGGGCAGCTGGTGACCAACCAGATCGAGCTGCGGGTGGCGGACAACCTGCCGAGCGTGACCGGTGATGCCGTGCGTCTGCAGCAACTGATGCAGAACCTGATCGACAACGCTGTGCGTTATACGGGAGATCAGCCTCAGCCGCTGATCGAAATCGGCATGGCCGAGACCCCTGCGGGTTACGCCCTGTTCATCCGCGACAACGGCGTCGGTATCGCCGAGCCGTATCTGGAGAAGATCTTCGGCCTGTTTGAACGACTCAGTAACGACAGTGAGGGGACCGGGATCGGGCTGGCCCTGGTCAGGAAGATTGCCCGTTTGCACGATGGCGTCGTCTGGGTCGAATCGGCCGGATTGGGGCAGGGCTCGACCTTCTGGGTCAAGCTGCCGTTTGTGGAGGAGGGGGCTGAAGGCTCGAGTGCCGAGCGCTGAGTGCAGGGACTGGCTCCGCAGGTGCCTGTCCCTTGTGAATAATGCAATAGATCGTCTGACAAAGGCCTCAACAGTTATGTTGAGGCCTTTGGGCATTGTGCGCCAGTTCAGAGCGCCTCGGTGAGTCGCTGCCGGGCAATTCTCAACTCTTCTGCCTGTCGCTGTGCACCCCAGTCCAATTCCACCGCCATCAACTCAATCACGCGGGGCAGGGCGGTCAGCGCTGCGTCGCGGTCGAGCAAGGCCAGCGGCAGCCGGCGCGTCAGGACGTCCATGGCCCGGCCGGCGCTCTCGTGGCGGCAGGCGTAGCTCACTTCGGCTTCGAGGTAGGGGTGGTCCTCTGCCAGGAGTCTGTGTTGCTCTCCGCCGGAAATTTCCAGCACCCTGCTGGCCTGATCGCCGTAAGCGTGATGCAGATGCAAGGCGACATCTGGTGCCAGACCGAAGCGGCTGACCAGCAGCTGGTCGCCGTCAGGACGATATTCCCGGCCACCGGTGAGGGGGATGTCGGCGGTCCAGCAGCCCTGTTGTGGCTGCAGGTCAAAGGTTGTGACCGCGTGGTCGACGGCATCTTTGGCCATTTCCCGGTAGGTGGTCCATTTGCCGCCAGAGATGGTCAGCAGCCTGGACGGAGCAACCTGGATGAAATGGTCGCGTGCCAGCTGGGCGGTGTCGGCGGCCTCGGGATCGAAGACCAGCGGGCGCAGGCCCGACCAGGCAGCCTTGATGTCATTTTTGTCGAGCTGCAGGTCAAAGTACTTGCTGACATGCCGCAGCAGATAGTCGATCTCTTCGGCCGCGGCGCGCGGATGTTCCTCAAGCTCGGCCGGCTCGTCGGTGGTGCCGATCAGGGCGTGCCCCTCCCAGGGGAGGACGAACAGCACCCGGCCGTCTTCGGTTTCGGGGATCATCAGGCCGGTGTCGGGGGGGGCGAACAGGCCGTCGAGCACGATGTGGATGCCGGAGCTGACCTTGAGCAGCGCTGCCGCCTTCGGGTCGTCCAGTCGACGCACGGTGTCGGCGAAGGGGCCGGTGGCGTTGATGACCCCGCGGGCGCGGATGGCCCAGGTCTCGCCGCTCAGGCGGTCATGCACCTCGGCCCCGCAGACCTGCCCCTCCTCTTTGATCAGACCGGTGGCGGCGACGTGGTTGACCATGATTGCGCCGTGCTCGGTGGCCGTCGCGACCAGGGCCGTGACCATGCGCGCGTCGTTAAACTGGCCATCGTAATAGAGGACGCCAGCCTTGAGCCCTTCGGCCTTGAGCATCGGAAAGAGCTCCAGGGCCCGCTTGCGGCTCAACAGGCGGCTGTGGCCGATGCCGGCTTGTCCCGCGAGGATGTCGTAGAACTTGAGTCCGGCGAAGATGTAGGGGACCTGCCACCAGGAATAGAGCGGGGTGACCAGCGGCAGGCGCTTGGTGAGGTGTGGAGCGTTCTTCAGCAGCAGGCCGCGCTCGCGCAGGCCGTCTTTGACCAGGTTGTACTGCACCCGGTCAAAGTGCTTGACGGCCAGCTCAAGGTAGCGGACCCCGCCGTGCAGCAGCTTGGTGCTGCGGCTGCTGGTCCCCTCGGCAAAATCGTTCTGTTCGATCAGCGCCACCGACAGGCCGCGGCTGGCGGCGTCGAGGGCGATGCCGCAGCCGGTGGCGCCGCCACCGATGATCAGCAGGTCGAATACGCGTTCTTGACACAGCCCCGTCAGGGCTGTTGCTCTGTTCATGCTGCTTCCCGGGCGCCCGGCGCCTGCGTTTTTTGTACCATTATTTTCCATGAAACTCGGGGCTGCGCTTGTTGATGAAAGCGTCAATCCCTTCGCGGCCATCGGCGCTGCCCACCATTGCCGCAATCGCCCGGGTTTCCTGTTCCATCTGGGCTTCCAGGCTTTCGGTGGCTCCGGCAAGAATCAGACGCTTGGTCAAACCGAAGGACCGGGTTGGCCCTTTAGCCAACTGACGGGCAATTTCGAGGGCGGTCGTCAGCACCTTATCGTCGGCCACGACCTGATTAACCAACCCCCACTCCATGGCTTGCTTGGCCGACAGCACCGTGTTCAACAAAGCCAGCTCCTTGGCGCGGCGCAGGCCCACGATGCGCGCCAGGAAATAACTGGAGCTGCCGTCTGGAGTCAGGCCGGCCCTGGTATAGGCCATGGTGAATTTCGCCGATTCCGCAGCGATCGCGATATCGGTGGTCAGCGCCAGGCTGAACCCGCCACCTGCTGCAGTGCCGTTGATCGCGCCAATCACCGGAGCGTCCATCCAGTTGAATTTGGAGATTGCCGCATGAAACGCCAGGGTGATTTCCTTGGTATAGCGGGAGACATTGTCACCCTGGGCGGCAAAAGCCTTCAGGTCGCCGCCAGCGCAGAACATCTTGCCATTGCCCGTCAAAACCACCGCGCGGATCTGGGGGTCATCGTCGCAGCGGTTGGCTGCATCGAGCAGTTCGCAGGCCATCTCCGGGATCAATGCATTCCCTTCGCTGGGGCGGTTGAGGCGGATCAACCCAACCCCGTCTGCTATTTCAAAGCTGATTGCATTGTAGCCCATGGCTTTACCTCTCTGTGATCTGTCGGCGGTTAAATCGAGAAAATCGCAAAAACCCAATAGCTGAATCAGATGACGGACTTATTTTGTGTTCGAATGGGTGCATCAATAATCCACTCCTTTGCGGGCCTTAACGCCAGCACGGAAGGCATGTTTGATCTCATTGATTTTTAGAAACTGTATCGACCAGGGCGCGAACATCGGAACCTCCGTCGCGGCCAGTCAGCACAATACTCGATCCTGGTGGGGTTTGAGGCAAGTGTCCCAGAAATGTCTGCGAATGCAAGTTGCGTTTGAAATGAAAAACAAACGGCCTGCGTCAAATGGACGTAGGCCACTGTTTTTGATTGGTTGGCGGGAGCAGATGGGGATCGAACCCACCGGGGACGGGATACGCCCCCCACCGGTTTTGAAGACCGGGCGCGCCACCAGGCTACGAACTGCTCCCGAAAAACTGCATGTGGCTCAACTTACAAACGGATGATGCGACCTGCCCCTTGCAGGGCGTTGGTCAGTTCCAGCATATTGGAAACCCTGCCAACCGACAAGGCCTCCTTGACGCCGAAGAATTCCAGACAGAGACCGCACGAGGCGATGTCGACGCCGCTATCAGCGAGTGCTGTCAACGGCTCGATCAGGTCTGAACCACCGACGGTGAGCTTGACACCGTTATTGACGAAATAGATGGCGTCGGGCGTTGTATCGCTCTCGGTCAGGGTGAAGATGAAATTCTTCAGCAGGATCTGGCCGAGCTTCTGGTCGCCACTGCCCATCCGGTCCGAGGCGATGAACAGGATGGTCGGGCCGGTGGCTACGGAACCCACTGTCTTTGGCGCGGCAATCGCCCCCGGAGTCAGGTCGATGGCGAAGCCTCCATCGAAGTCGCTGGTCTTGATGGCGTAGCCCATCCCGGTGGCCAGTCGGGAGATGTTGTCGCGCGAGGCACTGTCGTCGACCAGAACCCGGCAGGGGACATCGGGTTGCGCCAGAATTCTGCGGCGCGTTTGTATAACCGGTTGCGGGCACTGCTGGCCGCGACAATCGAGGGTATCCATAAATCCTCCTTGTGAAACGCTGCACAGTATAGTTGGAATCTTGCTTGATGACAAGGCGATTCCAGGCAGTTATCTGG
>Ga0209231_1001159_pt1 | contig 10771 bp, 7 predicted proteins | sample Deesub45470m_DNA_FD_188086 | JGI IMG/M metagenome (GOLD analysis project Ga0209231, IMG submission 188086) | Deep subsurface microbial communities from North Pacific Ocean - 450_OLKR46/470m Metagenome (SPAdes) (version 2) | ecosystem: Environmental > Terrestrial > Deep subsurface > Unclassified ... | reverse complement strand
CCACATGATAATATTGGTAAATTAAGTCCTGTTGATTTTGAAGATAAATGGTTAAATAATCAACTTAATCCTAAACCAATTTTTACTATTTTTGATAACGAAAAATTAATAAAAACCGGTCAACACTAATCAGGGAAGTTCAGACAGGTCACGACCTGTCCGTTATAAAGTTCATATCAAAATTCCCCTCTTGAGAGGGGTTAGGGGTGTGTAAAAAACATGAAAAGAAAAAAATAATAAAAACCGGTCAACGCTAATCAGAGGAGTACAAATAATTTAGCAACATCTTGTAAAAATAGTTCTCCCTTTAGGGTTGGGGAAAAAACTATTTTAACTAAAAAAACAAACTCCCTTTCCTTTGGAAAGGGCTGGGGATAGGAAAAAAATCAAAAACATATAAAATCTTAAATTCATAAAATCTATGAAATAGGGAATCATTTTCTACTAACATAAAAACAAAATACCATGAAAAGTTTCAGAACCGAAATCGAGAATCCGATTGTCGAGAAGGACATAATTGACCTTGAAAAAAAAATCAGTCTTTATTACGAAGGAAAAATTGACGAGGCGCGCTTCAGAAGTCTGCGTTTGGCCCGTGGCGTTTACGGACAGCGTCAGTTTGGCGTGCAGATGATCCGGATTAAATTGCCTTACGGCAAAATTTCAGGGGAACAATTGCGCAGAATTTCGGCGGTTTCAGATGAATATTCTCGCGGAAGGCTGCACATTACCACAAGGCAGGACATCCAAATTCACCACGTGAGTTTGGACAGAACGCCCGAGCTTTGGGCCGAATTGGAAAAAGACGACATTACCTTACGTGAAGCCTGTGGCAACACGGTTAGAAACGTAACAGCTTCGGAAACTGCGGGAATCGATATCAACGAGCCTTTTGATGTTTCCCCTTATGCGCAAGCAGCTTTTGAATTCTTTTTAAGGAATCCCATTTGTCAGGAATTGGGAAGAAAATTCAAAATTTCTTTTTCGGCAACGGATGAAGATACCGCATTGGGTTTTATGCACGATTTGGGTTTTATCGCTAAAATTCAAAACGGAGAAATCGGATTTAAAGTGATGCTTGGCGGCGGTTTGGGTTCGCAGGCCCGTTTGGCCGACACGTTGTATGAGTTTTTGCCGGCCGATAAAATAATTCCGGTTACCGAAGCTGTTTTGCGTGTTTTCGACAGACACGGCGAACGCGCAAAAAGAGCTAGGGCGCGGTTGAAGTTTTTGGTGAAAGAAATAGGTTTGGATGTTTTTGTAAAATTGGTTTCGGAAGAACAAAAAGCATTGTCCAATCAAACTTTTAAAATAGACACGTCCAAATTCGAAACTGAAATTGCAATTCCGCAGGTTGATATTCCTTCCGTTAAAATTGAAAATGAAGGATACTATAATTTATGGAAATTAACCAACGTGATTCCCCAAAAACAAAAAGGATTTTATGCTGTCGGAATAAAAGTCCACTTGGGCGATTTCTATACCGATAAAGCGCGTTTGCTGGCCGATTTGGTGCAAAAATATGCCGCCAATGAATTGCGCCTGACCTTGCGCCAAAACATCTTGATTCCTCATGTAAAAGAGGAGTTGTTGCCATTCTTTTATGCAGAACTTAACAAACTGGGTTACGCGGAAGCGGGTTACAACGGCATTTTCGACATCACTTCTTGTCCGGGAACCGATACCTGTAATTTGGGAATTGCGAGCAGCACCGGAATCACCCGAGAATTGGAAAAAGTATTGAAAAATGAGTTTCCGCAGTTGGCTGCCAACAAGGAAATCACCATAAAAATAAGCGGTTGTATGAACAGCTGCGGACAACATACGATGGCGAGCATCGGTTTTCAGGGAATGACCATCAAGTCGGGAAAATTGGTGGCGCCGGCCTTGCAGGTGCTTTTGGGCGGCGGCGTTTTAGGAAACGGTGCGGGAAGAATTGCCGATAAGGTGATCAAAGTTCCGAGCAAAAGAGGTCCGGAGGCTTTACGAACAATTTTGATTGATGTGGAACTAAATCGTGCACCAGCAGAATCATTTTTGGATTATTACGACCGACAAGGAGAAATCTATTTTTACAATTTGTTGAAACCGCTGGCCGACAGTACCAATTTACAGGAAAGTGATTTTACGGATTGGGGAGGCGAAGCGCCTTTTGAAATGGCGGTTGGTGTTGGTGAATGCGCGGGAGTTGTGATCGATTTGGTGGCGACTTTGTTGTTGGACAGTGAAGAGAAAATTGAAAATGCTGCTGAAGCTTTAAAATTAGACCAGTTTGCCGACAGTATTTATTATTCCTACACCAGTTTGGTGAATACCGCCAAAGCTTTGTTGCTGACCAAAGACAAAACGACCAATACGCAAGCCGGAATTATTTCTGAATTTGAAGCGCTTTTTGCGGAGGATATTGTATTGGAAAGTTCGTTTTCCGATTTGGTGTATCAAATTCAAAACAACGAGCCAACCAAAGAGTTTGCCCAAAAATATTTGAAGGACGCACAATTGTTTTATGAAAAATCAACGGAATTGAGGACTAAAATTTTAAATGATGAAACGAGCATAACGAATCTTTGATACAAAAGGGAATGATTAATGGCGAACAGCAGCTGTACCGCTAAAAAAATAAAATTAAACAGATGAAAGCGAATAAGAATCCGAAAGTCACCTTGGTGGGCGCAGGTCCGGGAGATCCGGAACTGATTACCGTGAAAGGCGTTAATGCATTGTCGAAGGCAAATGTAGTGCTCTACGATGCCTTGGTTTGCAGGGAATTGCTGAAATACGCGCCACTTGTAAAAAAGATATTTGTGGGAAAACGAAAAGGATTCCACAGTCATACCCAGGACGAAATAAATGCATTGATGGTGAAATACGCCTTTCAATATGGAAACGCCGTTCGCTTAAAAGGCGGCGATCCGTTTGTTTTTGGACGCGGTGCCGAAGAAATAGACTATATCGAATCTTTTGGCATTGAAACGGAAGTTATTCCGGGAATTTCTTCAGCGATGGCGGTACCTGCAAGTCAGGGCATCGCGCTTACGAAAAGAGGAATTGCCGAAAGTTTTTGGGTCATCACGGGCACTACATCGGACAGGAAATTGTCGAATGATGTGTTCTTGGCGGCACAGTCAACCGCCACCATCGTTATTTTAATGGGAATGAGCAAACTCAGCGAGATTGTGGCAATTTTCAAAAAATTCGAAAAAGGCGATATGCCAACGGCAATCATCCAAAATGGCACCACAAAAAATGAGAAAATTGGCGTGGCAACCATCGATTCAATTTTGGAAGTGGTTGAAACCCAACAATTGGCTTCTCCGGCGATTATCGTAATTGGGGAAGTGGTGAAACACAGCGCAAAATTACGTGCGTTTTATGAAGAAATAGTACTGAAACACCAATCAGCATAAAATATAACATTTTATTTAGAATCAATCTAAATAAAAAGACGAAATTTGCATTTTTAAAAAACTACTACTAAAAAAATGATTAAAACTGATATATTAATTATCGGAGCTGGACCTGTTGGCTTATTTACCGTGTTTGAGGCGGGTTTGCTGAAACTTCGATGTCACTTAATTGATGCATTGCCTTATGCGGGCGGACAGTGTGCCGAGATTTATCCCAAAAAGCCGATTTATGACATTCCTGCCTACCCCGAAATTTTGGCGGGAGATCTGATTCAAAATTTGGCACAGCAAATTGCGCCATTCGAGCCAACCTACACGTTGGGTGAAAGAGCGGAAACTATAGATAAACTGGCAGACGGCAATTTTATAGTGACCACCAATAAAGGAACGGAACACCTTGCGGCCGCAGTGATTATCGCTGGCGGATTGGGTTCCTTTGAACCAAGAAAACCGCCCATTGAAGGCATTTCGGATTATGAAGACCGCGGCGTGAACTATATGATTAAAGATCCTGAAATTTTTAGAAATAAAAGGGTCGTAATTTCCGGTGGCGGAGATTCTGCACTGGATTGGACCATCTTTTTGGCCAACGTGGCACGTGAAGTGATTCTGGTGCATCGAAAAAATGAATTCAGGGGCGCATTGGATTCCGTGGAAAAAGTTTCGGAACTCGCCAAAAAAGGAAAAATAAAACTGATTACCGAAGCGGAAGTTACAGAAATTCACGGCAACGGAAAGGTGGAATCGGTGATCGTAAACCATGCTAAAGAAGGAAATATTGAAGTTCCCTGCGATCATTTTATTCCATTGTTTGGCTTGTTGCCCAAATTGGGACCCATCGCAAATTGGGGATTGGAGATTGAAAAAAATGCCATAAAAGTGAACAATGCGCTGGATTACAGCACCAATATTCCGGGTATTTTTGCGGTGGGCGACGTAAATACCTATCCGGGAAAGCTGAAATTGATCTTATGCGGATTTCATGAAGCCACAATTGCGGTGCAATTCGCCTACAATATTGTAAATCCGGGTAAAAAATATTTAATGAAATACACCACTGTGAACGGAATTACGGGTTTTAACGGAGAAACCAAAAAATCAGAAAAAGCAGTCGTAAAAAGCATATAAGATGTCAGATATAAAAGTAAAAATCAAAGACAGGTTTGGCGTAAGTCATTTGTTGGATGCCCCAACCGATATGGCCATGAATATTATGGAACTCTGTAAAGCATACGAATTGCCAGTTGAAGGCACTTGCGGCGGTATGGCGATGTGCGCTTCGTGCCAGTGTTATGTGCATTCCAACCATGAATTGTCGGAAATTGGCGAGGCGGAAGAGGAAATGCTGGATCAGGCATTTTTTGTGAAAGAAAACAGCCGTTTGGGCTGTCAGTTGTACCTTTCCATAGAAATGGACGGATTGGAATTGGAATTGGCGCCGGAAAGTTAATTTAAATCAACCCAAATGGAACAAAACGAATTATACCCGATTTTTTTAAAAGTGGCCGAACTTGAAGTCCTCATTGTTGGCGGCGGAAATGTGGGTTTGGAAAAACTGAGTTTTCTGCTAAAATCCAGTCCAAATGCCAAAGTCACCATCGTTTCCCTCAATTTTTTGCCCGAATTGATCGCGCTGGCCAAAAAACACAACGCAGAAATTATTGAAGCGGCGTATCATATTTCTTTTTTAAAAGGAAAGCATATCGTCATTGCAACAACTGATTCTATTGAAGTCAACATTCAGGTGTACCAAGATTGCAGGCAACGGAATATATTGGTCAATGTGGCCGACAATCCGCCATATTGCGATTTTTATATGGGCGGCATCGTCACCAAAGGCAACATCAAAATCGCCATTTCAACCAATGGAAAGTCGCCCACCCTGGCAAAACGCCTGCGACAGTTTATGGAAGAAGTTATACCAAACAACATCAACGAGCTCGCAGAAAACATAAACAGTTACCGAAAATCCACCGGCGGCACCTTTTCAGAAAAAGTGACCGCATTAAACGAATTGACCAAATCCCTGTTAATTAAATAAAAAATTACCCGTTTCGTTTGTAATTCAGCGCCTTATTGCGTTAATTTGCAGCCAAGTTCATAAACACAGTGATCACAGTTATTAAGAAAGGCAGAGGGATTAGACCCGTTGAAGCCTTAGCAACCCTTTATTCATAAAGAAGGTGCTACATTCTACCAAAATATTTTGGATAGATAACGAAGAGACTTTTCCAGAATTCTTCATGCATTTTTTAATAATTTTTTGGGCGTTACCCGCCAGTTGGCGGGTCGGGCTTTTCGCTATATCTTTTTTTCAAAAAGGATATCGCTGCAATCCCTAACGCAAATTGAATTAATGAATAATTAAATTTATTCTTGCGCCCTTTGCGCAGTTGCTTTGCGGAATTTGCGGTTAAATTTTTCCTTGCTTTTTTCGTAAAAAGGCAAAAACGTGAACTCAAAAATAATAATTATAAAAACCAACAACCATCAACAATGGGAAACATAAAAGAAGAAATACAAAAACGAATATTGGTGCTTGATGGTGCTATGGGAACCATGATTCAGCAATACCGTTTTTCGGAAGAAGCTTACAGGGGCGAACAGTTCAAGGATTTTCACGTTTCCGTAAAAGGAAATAACGATATGCTTTCCATCACCCAGCCACAGGCCATCAAGGAAATCCACCGAAAATACCTGGAAGCGGGCGCCGACATTATTGAAACTAACACATTTTCAAGCACCACAATCGCTATGGCCGATTATGAAATGGAGGCCTATGTGTACGAAATCAACTACCAGTCGGCAAAAATAGCCAGGGAAGTTGCCGATGAATTTACCGCTAAAAACCCACACAAGCCGAGATTTGTGGCAGGTTCTATCGGACCCACAAATAAAACCGCCAGCATGTCGCCCAAAGTAAACGATCCCGGATTTAGGGCCGTCACTTTTAACGATCTAAAGTTGGCCTACAAACAACAAACCGAAGCGTTGCTCGATGGCGGCGTGGATGTTTTATTGGTGGAGACCGTGTTTGACACGCTCAATGCAAAAGCGGCGTTGTTTGCCATTGAAGAAGTGAAAGAAGAACGAAATATCGACGTGCCCATTATGTTAAGCGGCACCATCACCGACGCCAGCGGCAGGACCTTGTCCGGACAAACAGCGGAAGCATTTTTGATTTCGGTGTCGCACATTCCTTTATTGTCTATCGGCTTTAATTGCGCTTTGGGTGCCCATCAGTTAACGCCGCATTTGGAAGTGCTGGCAAGAAAATCGAACCTGCCGGTTTCCGCGCATCCAAACGCCGGATTGCCGAATGCTTTCGGGGAATATGATGAAACACCCGAACAAATGGCAGCTCAGATTAAAACCTATCTGGACAAACATTTGGTGCGGATTATTGGCGGTTGCTGCGGCACAACGCCGGCACATATCAGGGCCATTGCTGATTTGGTTCACAATCATTCGTAAATTCAGGTCGAGACCTGTTTTTGCTGTTAAAAATTAAGATAGTAAATGCAAGAAGATAAATTACATATAGAAAATAAATCAGGTGTCAGGTATTTAAAACTTTCCGGGTTGGAACCGCTGATTGTAACGCCCGAAAGCAATTTCATCAATGTTGGCGAGCGCACCAATGTGGCAGGTTCCCGCAAGTTTTTGCGTTTGATAAAGGACGGGAAATTTGACGAGGCGCTGGCCATTGCCAGGCATCAGGTGGAAGGTGGTGCACAAATTATTGATGTAAATATGGACGACGGTTTGATCGACGGAAAAGAGGCCATGGTTCAGTTTCTGAATTTAATTGCTTCCGAACCCGATATTTCGCGCGTTCCGGTGATGATCGACAGTTCAAAATGGGAAATTATTGAAGCCGGATTGCAGGTAGTTCAGGGAAAATGCGTGGTCAATTCCATCAGCCTGAAAGAAGGGGAAGCCACCTTCATAAAACAGGCAAAATTAATCAAGCGTTACGGCGCGGCGGTGATCATCATGGCATTTGATGAGGTGGGCCAGGCCGATAATTTCGACCGTAGAATTGAAATTGCCAAACGTTCCTATGATATTTTGGTGAATGCCGTAAAGTTTCCTTCAGAAGACATTATTTTCGATTTAAATATTTTTCCGGTGGCTACGGGAATGGATGAGCACAAAAGAAATGCGCTCGATTTTATTGAAGCGACACGCTGGGTTCGCAAAAATTTGCCCAATGTGAGCGTAAGCGGCGGCGTAAGTAACGTTTCGTTTTCTTTCAGGGGAAATGATTCGGTGCGCGAAGCCATGCATTCGGTGTTTTTATACCACGCCATTAAAGCCGGAATGAATATGGGCATCGTAAATCCGACTATGTTGGAGGTGTATGATGAGATTCCTAAAGAGTTGCTGGAACGTGTGGAAGATGTTATTTTAAACAGAAGAGATGACGCCACAGAGCGCTTGCTCACTTTTGCCGAAAGTGTCATCAGTTCCGTAAAAGAGCATAAAGTGGACTTGTCCTGGCGGGAAAAACCCTTGCAGGAAAGAATTACGCATGCCTTGGTGAAAGGCGTGGATGAATTTATTTTGGAAGATGTAGAAGAGGCAAGATTACAGGCCGAAAAACCCATAGAAGTAATCGAACAGCACTTGATGACCGGAATGAATGTGGTGGGCGATTTGTTTGGTTCCGGAAAAATGTTTTTGCCGCAAGTGGTGAAATCCGCCCGAGTGATGAAACGAGCCGTTGCTTATTTACAGCCGTTTATTGAAGAGTCAAAACGCCCCCTAACCCCCGAAGGGGGAACTTTTAAAAGTTATGAAATGGCTGATCGATTGCTTTATGGTAAATTAAAAGAGTTTGCTGATGAGTTACGAAAAAATCAGACTAAAGCTGAGGGAATTCTATGGGAATGTTTAAAAAATAAGCAATTAGAGGAGTATAAATTTAGGAGACAACATATCATAGGCCAATATATAGCAGATTTTGTTTGCTTGAAGAAAAGGGTCATTATTGAAGTTGACGGTAAAATCCACCAATTGCCTGAGAATATGGAATCAGATGAAATACGAACAGCTTGGTTGATTGAAAAAGGCTTTAAAGTAATCCGATTTTCCAATGAACAAGTAATAGGTGACATTGACAATACTTTAGAAACCATATTAAAAGAATTAAATAAAAATTCCGCTATTGGCGTGGCTTTAGGAGGGGAAGCCTCCCCTTCGGGGACGGGAGGGGCCGCGGGAAAGATTTTGCTCGCAACAGTAAAGGGCGATGTGCACGATATCGGAAAAAATATTGTGGGCGTGGTGTTGAATTGCAACAATTATGAAATTATCGATTTGGGCGTGATGGTTTCAGCTGAAAAAATAATTGAAACGGCCAAAAACGAAAACGTGGATGTGATTGGGTTGAGCGGACTCATAACGCCCTCATTGGATGAAATGGCTTATGTTGCCGAAGAAATGGAACGTCAAAATTTTAAAGTTCCTTTGCTGATTGGCGGCGCTACCACCTCAAAAGCGCATACGGCCGTTAAAATTGATACCCAATATTCCAACGCGGTCATTTACGTAAATGACGCTTCAAGGGCGGTTACGGTGGTCGGGAATTTAATTAACGACAACAATACGGCGGTTGATTATGTAAAAAGTATTAAGGACGATTATGTGATTGTTCGGGAAGGATTTTATAACCGATCCGACAGAAAAGAATATTTATCCTTGGCCGATGCCCGGGAAAACAAGTTCAACATCGATTGGAAGTCTGCAACTATTGCCGTTCCAAACTTTACCGGAATAAAAGTGATTGAAGATTTGGATCTCAATAAACTGGTTGAATATATTGACTGGGGCCCGTTTTTCAGGACCTGGGAATTGCACGGGAAATATCCTGAAATTTTAACCGACAAGGTGGTTGGAGAAACGGCGACCCATTTATTTAAGGATGCTAAAAAACTGCTTCAAAAAGTGGTGGATGAAAAATTGCTGACGGCAAAAGCCATTTTCGGAATTTTCCCTGCAAATTCAGTAAATGATGATGATATTGAAGTGTATGCTGATGAAAATAAAGGGGAAGTGAAAGCTAAGTTTTTGACTTTGCGCCAGCAGTTGAAAAAGAAAGAAGGAACGCCAAGTATGGCGCTGGCCGATTTTATTGCGCCGAAAGAAACCAATATGACGGATTATATGGGCGCATTTTGTGTTTCTGCCGGATTCGGAACTGCGGAGCTGGCGGCTGAATTTGAAAAAGACCACGACGATTACAATTCGATTATGATCAAGGCCTTGGCCGACCGACTGGCGGAAGCTTTTGCGGAATATCTGCATAAAAAAGTGCGGACAGATGATTGGGGATACGCGGCCACCGAAATGTTGACCAATGAAGAATTGATTAAAGAAGGCTATAAAGGCATTCGTCCGGCACCGGGTTATCCCGCTTGTCCGGACCATACCGAAAAATTAACCATTTGGGAACTGTTAAAAGTAAAAGTAAATATTGGGGTAGAACTTACGGAAAGTCTGGCGATGTGGCCGGCAGCCTCGGTATCCGGTTATTATTTTGGGAATGAAAAAGCCAAATATTTTGGGGTCGGGAAAATTACGGAAGAACAGGTGAAGGATTTTTCCAGAAGAAAAAATATGGATTTTGAAACCGCCAAAAAATGGCTGCGGCCTAATTTAGCGGACTAGGCCAGGTGGCGAGTTGGCATTAAAAGCTCAAAGTTAAATGTTTAAAGTAATAAAAATAAGTTCTGAACATAATTTGAAAACAAATCAAAGAAGAACCATCATATGATGTTTTTCGTTAGGACTGAGCGTTAAAAAAATGTTCAGTGAACATTTTTAGCGATATGGCCAGCCGGTGCGTTGTGCTTTAAAGCTAAAAGTTAAAATATACCACGATTAACTCCCCTCTTGAGAGGGGTTAGGGGTGTGTTTTTTGAAAGAAAAGTTTTGTTTGAAAAATTGATTTGCGTTAGCGATAGCAGCCCTTCGACTCCGCTCAGGGTAAACTTATCCTTTTTTGAAATGCAATGGAAAAAAAGATTTAGCGAATAGCGCGGCCCGCCAGGAAACGCCAATAAAGAGTTAAAAGTTAAAGTCAGAAGACCGAAGTTAAAAAATTTGAAACCTGAAACCATCAGAAAACAACAAAAAAATGAAAGTAACAGATCACATAAAGCAAGCCAAAGGGAAAACGTTGTTTTCGTTTGAAATTGTGCCGCCACAAAAGGGGCAAAACATTCAGGAATTGTATGACAATATCAATCCGCTGATGGAATTTAAGCCGCCTTTTATTGATGTGACCACCTCAAGGGAAGAACACCTTTATATTTCTAAGGAAAATGGACTTCTGGAACAAAAAATTACGCGTATGAGGC
>Ga0209231_1001158_pt1 | contig 10775 bp, 5 predicted proteins | sample Deesub45470m_DNA_FD_188086 | JGI IMG/M metagenome (GOLD analysis project Ga0209231, IMG submission 188086) | Deep subsurface microbial communities from North Pacific Ocean - 450_OLKR46/470m Metagenome (SPAdes) (version 2) | ecosystem: Environmental > Terrestrial > Deep subsurface > Unclassified ... | reverse complement strand
CGCCAAGCCCCATCCCCTTCCGAAGCCCACCCCAGCAACCCGACACCACTCGACGGAACAGAAAAACCCCACCCCATCCCCTTGAGCCAGGCCTCCTTTCGCGTCCACATCCGATAAAAAGCCCGCCGCCGGCGCACCTGCGAAACTCCCCGAAGCAGATCATTCTCCGCCGAAGTAAAGAACTGCGCCGCCAAGCGCTCGAAATCAAGAACAGGATCGATCACTTCGATATCGACGCCGACCTCCACCCCCCGGGTTAAAGCGTACAGAGCCCAGGGCCCGGAATGGGAGAGATTGAATGAAAGGGTGCGACCGCCCTCCCCGGCCAGAAACGGCTTGCCGTTGACACCAGTTCCGAAGACCAGGGCGGCGGGGTCGGAGTCGAGATAAAGGGAGAGGATCCGGCGCAGCAGGGCACGGCCGACGGCAAAACGGCGGGCTTTCAGGGGATCGAGGAGGCGGGCGGCGCGGGCGGTTTCGGTGGGGTCGAGGAGGGTCTGGAGAGAGGGAAAGTCGGAATCGGGAAGGTCGAGCCGGGCGCGCCAGAGATGAACCTCCCCCGCCGCAAGGGCGACGGTCTCCGGCGGAGACGTCCATGGGGAGATGATCGGCGGCATCGCTTACCCCTTCGTGAGTGACCTCTTGAGTCGATCCATCCCCTCGTCGAAGGAGACCTGCGGATCGTAGCCGAAATCGCGGCGGGCGGCGCTGAGATCGAACCAGTGGGCGGTGGAGAGTTCGCGGGCGACAAAGCGGGTCATGCGCGGCTCTCCGGGGAGGGAGAAGAGGCGGTAGATCGTTTCGAGCAGGGCGCCTGCGGCATAGGCGAGGCGCGGGGAGATGGTGCGCCTGACGGGGGGAAGGTTTCCGGCGGCGAGGATGCGGTTGACGACCTCCCAGACCGGCAGCGGCTCCCCCTGGGAGAGGAAGTAGGCCTTGCCGGCGACGGGGGAGCCGACGGCGAGGCGGTCGCCGGCCTGGAGGTGGGCCCTGGCGGCGTTGTCGACGTAGATGGTGTCGACCAGGCACTCTTTCGAGCCGATTTTGCGCAGCGCCCCTTTTCTGCCGCGCTCGAGGATCCGCGGCACCAGGTGGTTGTCCCCCGGCCCCCAGATGAGATGCGGGCGGAGGGCGACGGTGGCCAGGGATGCGTCGTTGGCGGCGAGGACGAGTTTTTCCGCCTCGGCCTTGGTCTGGGGATAGAAGGCCTCGAAGTGCTCGGGATAGGGGACAGATTCGTCGACCCCTTCCATGTCGGAGCCGTCGAAGACGACGCTCGGCGAGCTGGTGTACACGAGGCGGTCGATGGACTGTTCGCGGCAGGCAGCGATGACGTTGGCAGTCCCTGTGACATTGGCGCGGTAAAAGTCGGCAAAGGCGCCCCAGACCCCGGCCTTGGCGGCGACGTGGAAGACGATGTCGCACCCCTCACAGGCCGCCGAGACCGCGGCGGCGTCCTCGACGGCGCCGCAGGCGTGCTCGACGCCGAGGGGGGTGAGCTCGGGATGGGGGCTGCGGGAGAAAGAGCGGACGCTGTCGCCGCGCTCGATGAGCATCTTGACGATCGCCTGGCCGAGAAAGCCGCCGCCGCCGGTGACCAGCGCCTTCATCGCAGCTCCTTTTCCGCCCAGAGGGCGAGCTTCTCGCGGAAGATCTTGGCGTTGTGGCGGATGTCGACGGGGAAGGCTCTGTGAAAGAGGAGGGTCTTGATCCCGACCGTCAACTCGTTCGCCGCGCCGAGGGCGAGGAGCTCCTCGCGGATAACCCCCTGCCGGGACTTATCGACGCCGCTTTCGAGCTCGATGCAGATGACCGGCGTCTGGCGGCCGCTCTCGCCGAGGCCGACGAGGGCGCTGCGGAAGACGTCCGGGTGGGTGTTGTAGATCGCCTCGCAGGGGATGGTGTAGAGATCGCCGCCGGCGGTCCGCACCCGGTGGCTCTTGCGGCCGCAGAACCAGATGCGCCCGGTCGTATCCCGATAGCCGAGGTCGCCCATGCGGTGATAGAAGCCCCCCTTCTCGCCGCCGTCGATCTTGGCCAGGGCCGTCGACTCGGGGCGGCCATAGTAGCTGGCGGTGACCTGGGGCCCCTTGACGATAATCTCGCCGATCACGCCGTCGGCAACGCGCAGGGCGTCGCTCCAGGCGGCGATCGCCGCGTCGCTGACGGCGATGATCTCGAGTTCGAGCCCGGGGACCGGCCTGCCGACGCAGACCCCCCTCCCCTGTTCGGTGAGAGTGCGGGTCTCGCCCAAAATCTCGGTGCTGCCGATGGAGCAGACGGGGAGGGATTCGGTGGCGCCGTAGGGGGTGAAGATCTGCGTCCCCGGCTCAAGCATGGCGCAGTAGCGCTCAAGGACCGTCGCCGGGACCGGGGCGCCGGCGGAGATCACCCTTTTGAGGGACGGGAGTTTCGTCCCGTGCTTCTGGCCGTAGAGGCCGACGCGGTTGATGAGGGCCGGCGAGCCGAACATGTTGCTGACGCCGAAGTTCTCGATCGCCTCGATAATCTTCAAGGGGTCGACGCTTGCCGGCCGAGTGAAATCCATCTCGGGAATGACCGAGGTCATCCCCAGGGCGGGAGCGAAGAGGGCGAAGAGGGGGAAGGTCGGGAGGTCGATCTCGCCGGGGCGGATGTCGTAGAGGCTGCGCAGCGCCTCGACCTGGGCGGCGAAGTTGCCGTGGGAGTAGACCGCCCCCTTGGGGAGGCCGGTGCTGCCGCTGGTAAAGAGGATCGCCGCCGTCTCTCCGGCATCCGTTTCCGCCAGCAGGTAGGGACTTCCCGGCGGGACGGAGGCGCAGATCTCCTGCAACGTCTTTCCTCCCCAGCCGAACTTCTTGCCGACGGTGAGAAGTCTCGTAAGCGACTCCTTCCCCCAGCCGAGAAGAAGGCGGGCGACGTGGGCCCTGGGGATGCCGATGAAGGCTTCGGGGGCGGCCTCTTCGATGCAGGCCTTGAGGTTTTTCACCCCCATCCCCGGATCGATGAGGACCGGCACGGCGCCGACCTTAAAGAGGGCGAAGGTCAGGGCGAAGAATTCGAGACCCGGAGGGACCATGAGCGCCGTGCGCACGCCGCGGCCGATGCCGAAGTCTTCGAGGGCGTTGGCGATGCGGTTGCTCTCCTGCTCGAGCTGGCAATAGGTGAAGTGGGTGTAACGGGCGCGGCCGCTTTTGTCGCGCCCGGCCGGAAAGAAGACCGCCGGGGTGTGGGGCTGACGCCTCGCCATCTCCGGGAGGTGGGCGGCGATGTTGGCGAAGGGGGCGCTCATGGCCTGGGGGCGTCGAGGGGGTGGGCGGCGAGGAAGTCTGAGATGATGGGGATCACCTCGTCTTTGGCGTCTTCGAGGATGTAGTGGCCGCAGTTGGCAAAGGAGTGGACCTCGGCCTCGGGGAAGCGGCGCCGCCATTCGGTGAGAAAGTGGAGGTCGAAGACGAAATCCAACTCTCCCCAGCAGATGACCATCGGCTTATCGGCGAAGCGGGAGAGCCCCTGCGCGATCTCGGTGATGAGATCGTACCCTTCGTCATCGGGCGAGAGGGGGATGTCCTGGACGAAGCGCAGGGTGGCGATGCGGTTTTTCCACGAATCGTAGGGGGAGCAGTAGGCGTCGCGCAGCGCTTTGTCCATCGGGTTGCGCTTGCAGCCGACCCGGGCGGCGCCCCGGGCGAAGGCGTTGAATCCCCGCACCAGGATCGTGCCGAGGAAGGTGTCGCGGCAGATTCTGAGCCCGAGGGGGAATTTTTTCGCCGTCGGGAGATGGAAGGCGGCGGTGTTGAGGATCACCAGGCGGGCGATGCGCTCGGGATGGCGCGAGGCGTAGGCCATGCCGATCATCCCCCCCCAGTCGTGCAGGACCAAAGTGATGCGCTCGCGGATCGCCAGGCTCTCGAGGAGGGCTTCAAGATCGTCCACCCGCTGCTGCAGGGTATAGGGATAGGCGCTGTCGTCCGGTTTGCTGGAAAAACCGCAGCCGATGTGGTCGGGAACCACCACCCGGTAGTCGGAGCGAAGCGAGAGCACCAGGTTGCGGTAGTAGAAGGACCAGGAGGGATTGCCGTGCACCATCACCACCGGATCCCCCGCCCCCTCGTCGAGGTAGTGGTAGTTCAAATCTCCCCGTTCGAGATAGTGACTGGAGAAGGGATAGAGAGACTCCATTACCACTGGATCCCGAGCATCAGGCAGTTGAGGCCGCTGCCGATGCCGAGAAAGGCGACGAGATCGCCGGGGAGGAGGGCGTCGCGCTCCTTGGCGATGGCGGCGGTCACCGGCAGGGAGACGGTCCCCATGTTGCCGAGAAATTCGAAGGTGGTGAAGTCCTTCTCCGGAGCGATGCCGATGGTCTGCAGGATGAGACGCTGGTGGGCCTCGCCGACCTGGTGGCAGATCACCTTGCCGATCCGCTCGGTGGTCAGCTCCATCTCGGAGAGGAAGAGCTCCCAGGTCTTCTTCCCCAGCTCGACGCCGTGCTTCATCACCGCCACGGCATCGGTCTCCATGTAGGGGACGGGGTGCGCCGGATTGTCGGAACGGATCCCCCAGCGGCAGAGGGCGTGGTGCTGGGGTGCGGCGACATTGACGCCGCCGAGGAGCCGCGGGCGCCGCGAGGGGGAAAAGGAGCCGTCGGTGAGGAGGACGGCGACGGCGCCGGAGCCGCCGGTGAGCGTCGCCAGGGAGGTGGTGAAGAGGGCCATGCTCGGGTTGTCGAGCATGCGCCGGATCATGATTTCGTTGATTTCCCGGGACGACTCGCAGGCCACCACCAGGCCGGCGCGGATCTGGCCGAGCTCGATGCGGTTGGCGATATCGAGAACGCCGTTGAGGACCCCGAGGCAGGCGTTGGAGAGGTCGTAGACGGCGGCGTTCCCCTGGATGCCGAGGGCGGCGGCGACCTGGCAGGCGGTGGCCGGCTCGAAGTGCTCGCGACAGACCCCGGCATAGACCAGGGCGCCGATATCCTGCGGCGCGATGTTCTTTTCCTGGATCGCCTTTTTCGCCGCCGCGATCGCCCCCTGGGAGACGGGGGTGTTCGGCTTCCACCAGCGCCGTTCGCGGATGCCGGTGAGGGCCTCGAGCTGGCCGGGAGCGATGTGCAGGGCATCGTACATCGGCTTGAGCCGGTTCTCCAGCTCGGTCGAGGTGACGACGATGGGAGCCAGCTCGTAACCGACCGACTCGATATAAACTCGGGAATATCTCATAAACACCATTGGGTTTGCGTGGTCGACTGCCTGGTTAAAAAACGCTCCATCCTACCTTCTATGGCCGATTTAGGCAAGGATTAGCTCTATGGAGCCTGTCGGCAGGAGAAGGTTTGTAACACAGGGCGGAAGAGGAAAAAAAGCAAAAAGGGGGAGCGAGGCCGTAAAAGGCCCCGTCCCCCCGTGGCGGTGGTGCCGGTTCCGTCCTCTTCTCAGCGCCGGTTTCCCATGAGGCGCAGCAGCATGAGAAAGAGGTTGATGAAGTCGAGATAGAGGGTCAGGGCGCCGAGGATGGTCGCCTTCTGCCGGGCCTGGTCGTCGGCGAAGCCCGCCGCGGCCATGCGCTTGAGCTTCTGGGTGTCGTAGGCGGTGAGGCCGACGAAGACCAGGACCCCGACGCAGCTCACCACCCAGGTGACCATGGCGCTCTGCAGGAAGATGTTGACCACCGAGGCGATGATGATGCCGATGAGCCCCATGAAGAAGAAGCTCCCCCAGCCGGTGAGGTCGCGCCGGGTGACCATGCCGTAGAGGCTCATGGCGCCGAAGGTGCCGGCGGCGACGAAAAAGGTGCTGGCGATGGAACTCTCGGTATAGACGAGGAAGATGGCGGAGAAGGTCACCCCGGAGAGGGCCGAGTAGAGAAGGAACATCATCTTCGCTGTGCCGGCGCTGATGCGGTTGATGGCCGCCGAGAGGCCGATCACCAGCCCGAGCTCGGCGATAATCAGGGCGTAGAAGACCATGCGGTTGCCGAAGATGGCCTGCAGCAGCGCCGGGCTCGAGAGGGTGAAGATCGCCGCCAACGCCGTCAGGCCGAGGCCGGCGGTCATCCAGCCGTAGACCCGGGGGAAGAAGCTGTTTGTGGCGACAACCGCCGGGTTATGGGTGTAAACGGTGTCTCTGTCCATCGGGGAGTCTCCTTTGATTGTTTTGGAAAAGCTACGGTCACTCATTGTCGAATTGTTGCTTGATCAGCACTGATGATCTTGTTGCGGGATAAAACCGTCGGGTCGCGCCCCGACAGGCGCCTTACTTTTTGTCCAGACGGCAACAAAAAAGTAAGCAAAAAATGCCTGGCACCTGCGGTGGGCATGGCTTGGAGGGTTGGTTCCGTTAATTGCTGAGGTGCTGAGAGTCGGTCGGTGTTGTCTTGTACCTCAGCTTCGGTTCAAGGCCGCCGGTTTTCCTTTTGCAGGGGTTGCATCAACATTTCAGTGAAGGGCTTCTGGTTTGAAAAGCCCGGATCACAGGCAAGATCAACGGCAACTGCGATCTAGATTTTGTTGTTGCCTTTACCGGTTCTGCTTTTCAACCAGAAGCCCCTCAACAAAATGCCGGCGGCAGCGACGGGGATTGCACTGCCGCCGGCCAGGGCACCCGGTGGTTAACCCCCGAGCCGGAAGTCTTCCCCCCGAGGGTGATAGATCCCCGAGCCGTTACGACCCATGCCGACCGCAGGTCAAGCGCTTTTCTGCCTACTCTTTGGTCGCTTTACAAAAGAGTAGGGCGGCGTCGGGGGCCGCGACCCCCGGGTCCTGCTTTTGAACGTCACCGACTGCCGGCGCTGAACCTTCCTCTCAAGCAGGCTGCCGCAACCGCACCGTAAAATCCGTCATCTGATAGATCACCCGCCCATCGGCGGAGAGATAGCCGTTGGCCTTGAGCAGTTTCCCCTCATCATCAATGGCGGTCACGGTCGCCTCGACGGTCACCTCATGATTCGCCGGGATAACCTGGCCGCGGTAGTTCCAGCTGTGGCGCTGGTTGCAGGCGATGGTCTCAAGAACGGTGTCGGCATCCCCCCCCCAGCGCTCGACGGCCACCACCTTGAGGAGCTGCAGCAGCGACTCGAGGCCGAGGGAGCCGGGGATCACCGGGTCCTGGTAGAAGTGGGCCTTGAAGAACCACTCGTCGGCGTCGACGCCCTTGGTGCCGCGGATAAAGCCGAGGCCGTAAGCTCCGCCGTCCTTGACGAAGGCGTCGATGGCATCGACCATGCGCAGCTTTTTCTTCGGATAGGGGGCCCCTTCGGGATAGGGGAAGGAGACGGCGCGCTCAAGCTCTTCGGAGGTGAGCTGCCAGGGGGTGGCCCCCCGCACCCCGACCTGCTGGGCCAGGGATTCGGCGGAGAAGAAACCGAAGACCGTGTCGCCCGTGTAGACGGGGCCTGTAGCGTCGCGGATCTCGAAATCGTACCCCTGGATGATCATGCCGCCGCTGCTCGATACGCGGGTGATCTTCACCTTCGTCGTCAGGGTCCCGGATTCGGGAGTGACCGGACGGTGCTGCACGGCGTTGCCGTCGAGGTTGCGGAAGCGCAGATCGACGGGGCTGGTCAGGGCGCTCCCGAGATAGGCGGCCAGCCAGCCGCAGGGCTGCAGCCCCGTTTCCAGCAGAATGGCGAAGGGCATCACCTTCTGCCCGCCGGCCTCGAAGTACCAGGCGTCGGGAGGGACGTCGTACTCGGCCTCGATGGTCACCCCGGCCACGAGCTTCCACGGCGCGCCGTCGATGGCGACGATGCGGTCGAGAAACTGGAAGGGGGGGCCGGGGAGGCGGGCGATCCTGCGCTCGCCGTCAAAAACCTTATACGGCTCGCCGAAGGCCTCGGAAGGGTTGCCGACGGAAAATGCGAGTATTTTCTCGTAGTCGTAGAGAGGGACTGTCCCGGCTTCAGGGACTGTCCCCAGCTTCACCGGGGACTGTCCCCTTTGGTCGTTTGGGACTGTCCCGGTCTTTGGGACTGTCCCCATGTTTAAAGCGTCGGGCCGAAGAGGGACAGTCCCCGATGGGACTGGGGACAGTCCCTTAAAACCGGGGACAGTCCCCTGCCACAATCCTTCCACCTTTTGCCGGGTCAGGCCGCAGAGGCGCACCGACATGTCGGGGATCTCGACGATCGCCTTGCCGTCGGCGTACATCAGGGCATCGACGATGGCGAAGGGTTCGGGTCCGTACCCGAGCTCCTTGATGCTCACCCGGTAGGTGACGGTGCGCGTCGTCTCGGTGACCTGGCCGCGGCACTTGAGGCCCGAATCGATGCCGGGGATCGGCTCGCACCAGGTCTCCCCCTCTTCGCCGATCCATCCCAGGCGCAGCAGATAGATGCGCAGGGTGTGCATGCAGCACTCGTACATGAGCGTCCCCGGCATCACCTTGTCGTCGACGAAGTGGCAGGTGAGAAACCAGGCGTCGGGCCGGATGTCCATCTCGGCGCGGATCATGCCGAGGCCGTAGCGCCCCCCGGCCGGATCGAGCTCGACCACCCGGTCGACGAGCTTGAGCTTGCCGCCGGGGAGGGTGTAGGGGCGCTTGCAGGCGAGGGCGGAAAAGGCCGGGCCGAAGCAGGCGCCGAGATCGCCGGCATAGAGGGCGTCGATCCGGGCGTCGTCGTAGGATTCCACCGCCATCGGCGCCAGGACCTTCCAGTCGGCCGGACGTTTCCCCGGCTGGGGGAGAAGATCGAGTCTGGTGTGGACGATCCCCTTGCCGGCGGCGAGCTCGCCTGCGGAGAAGAAGCCGGCGCAGCCGTTTTTCATGGACAGGAGGGGCTCGCCATTGACCGTCCCCTCGAAGTTGAAGCGGAAGAGGTAGGTCTGGTCCTGGCGGAAAAAACGCTCGATCCGGATGTCGTAGCGGATCGTCTCGCCGACGACGGGGAGCCCGCGGTGGAAGGTCACCACGGCGTCGAGGAGGCGGTAGACCGCCTTGCCGCGGGTGATGAAGTCGATCCCGAGGTAGCCGGAGAGGAAGAGGTCGGCCTGCCCGGCCTCGACGGCGACGCAGGTCGGAATCCGCCCGCCGTCGAGGTACCAGCGGTCGGCGGTGACGTCGTGCTCGGTGACCACCCGGCCGCTTGTCATGGAGCGCGGCTCCCCCTCGACGGAAAGAATGCGGTCGACGAGCATCAGCGGCTCGTCGGGGAGACGCACCCGGGTCGGAAAGGAATCGACCTCGGCAAACTCCGGTCCGAGCATGGCGGCAATGGAGCCGACGGCAAATTCCAGGCACATCGCCCGGTCATAGGCCGGCTCCGGTGCGGCCGGTCGGGCCATCGACGGTGCGGGGGCGACGGCAGGCGGGAAAACGACTCGACCCGGCTCTACCGCGATGCCTCCAGCCGAGAGCTGCTGCAGCAGATCCATCTGCAGGGCGAGGGTTTCGGCAAAGGCCGCCTCCAGGCTCCGGGAAAAGTTCAGAAAGGCGCCGTGCGAGGCGGCGCTGCCGGCCGAAACCTGCTGGAGCTGAAGGATCAGGGGATTGTCCTCCCGGTGGGCGGGCGCGGCCGCAGCTGCCGCTGCGGCAGACGGTGCGGCGACGGAACGCAGTGGAGGCGCGGCGACCGCCGCCACGGGTTTCGGCGTCGGGGTCGGCCGGGGGGGAACGAAGGGGGCGCCGCCGACGGGAATAAAAATGGGACTCCCCATTTTTCGGACAGCGGGGGCCTCGTCCCGGGCCGGGTAGAGGGGTCTCAGGTCGACGGGGAGGCGCTCGGCCAGAGACTGGGCCAGCAGGCGCAGAATCTGCGAGGTCGGCTCCTGCCCGGGGGTGCAGGCGGCCCGGGCGAGATGGGGACGCTCGCCGAGGATCCGTCCGATCATCCGCGTGCAGGAGTTGCCCGGCCCCATCTCGAGGAAGATGCGGACCCCGTCGGCGTAGGCCTGCTCGATGACCTTCGTGTAGTCGATGGTTCCCAGGGCCTGACCGAGGATGACATCGGCGATCGCCTCCTTGTCGAGGGGATAGCTTCTGCCGAGAGCGCAGCTGTAGAAGGTCTGGCCGGCAGGAGGGGTGGTCTCGAAGCGGTGCAGCTCCCGGTAGGCGTCCCGGGAGGGAGCGGCGACCTCGCAGTGCACGGTGGTCACCCCCCGCAAGGGGAAGAAGTGGGAGCCGAGAGCGGCGACGACCCTCTCCACGGCGGCGCGGTCGCCGCCGATGACGCATTCCTGGTGGGTATTGATGATCAGCAGGTAGACCCGGGGCTCGCCGGCGATCGCCTCCTGCACCCGGGAGGCCGGGGCGCCGACGATGCCGAGGACCCAGTCGACGGGGGTATTCCCCTTCAACCCCCAGACCTTGCGGGCCGAGGTGCAGGGACCGGCAAGCTCTTCGGTGAAGAGGGTCGATTCAGCGAGGCGCCGCGCCATGCCGTCGCGGTCCTTCCAGGCGCCGAAGGAGAAGAGTCCGGCCGATTCGCCGAGGCTGTAGCCGGAGACCGCCGCGGGTTCGATGCCGAAAGCGCGCACCAGGTCGCTGACCGCCGTTCCCAGCGCGACCTGGGCGATGACCAGGGCGTTGTGGTCGTCATGAATCGCATCGGCGAGAGTCTCCCGCCAGAAGTGCTGGGGGAGAAACTGGCGGGCGAGATACTTGCTTTCGGCATCCTGGCGGCGGTAGATCTCCGGCCAGCGCGCCGAGAGCTCCCGCCCCATCCCGGCAAAATGATTGCCGGAGCCGGGGAAGATGAAGGCGACCTTCCCGGCCGGAGCCAGGGGAGCCGGCGCATAAAAGATGCGGTCGCGCAGTGCGGCGTCGAGGGCGCCGGCGGCGGCGCCCTCGACGCCGCAC
>Ga0209231_1001157_pt1 | contig 10792 bp, 10 predicted proteins | sample Deesub45470m_DNA_FD_188086 | JGI IMG/M metagenome (GOLD analysis project Ga0209231, IMG submission 188086) | Deep subsurface microbial communities from North Pacific Ocean - 450_OLKR46/470m Metagenome (SPAdes) (version 2) | ecosystem: Environmental > Terrestrial > Deep subsurface > Unclassified ... | reverse complement strand
TTGAAGCTATTGTGAATCCAGATAAAATGTGTAATTATTTCATTTCAAAAAGTTCTGGCCGCATGGAGGAAGGGAAAAATTTAATTTGGAATTTTCCTGAATTCGATTTTGATCTTCCAATTAAAGTTGGTAGCATTGAGAAGGATAACTACGTTTCTTATTTTTGGGATGATAATCTAGAACTTTTAGTTGAAATTACACTTACTTCAAAAGAAAATAATTCCACTTTGGTTACTGTTACTGAAAAAGAAAAAGATAATGATGAAGCAGGAATCATTTGGCTAAAAAGAAATACTGGAGGTTGGGCTAACTTTTTGGCTTGTTTAAAGGCATATCTTGAATATGGAATTAACCTAAGAAAAGGAGCATTTGATTTTATGAAATCAGAATGTAAATAAAATAATAACTGAACAAAATATAAATTGATATAAATAATTTAAAGAGATGAACAAAGCATTAAAAGAAATTAAACCTGGAATTGGTCTAGGAAATTTAAAATTTGGAATGAGTAGAGCTGAAGTTAAATTAATGCTTGGCAAACCTACATTTAAAGATAAATATTCTCATTCAGATTCTGATGAGGATTTAACCGAAGCGTGGGAATATGATGAGTTGGAACTGTCTTTAAGTTTTGATGAAGAAGAGGATTGGAAACTGATAATGATTTCTGTGAATTCAAATTTTTATGAATTAGAAGGAATTTCTTTCATAGGATTAAAAGAGAAGGAACTTTTAAAAAGATTAGAAACTATTCGTTTAGGGACTTTAAATTTAGAAGATTGTTCAGAATATAAAGGGCAAAATCAAAAAGTTATTGAAGTTGATGAAAAGTCTATTAATTTTTGGATAAATGATGGCGTTTTAGATGAAATACAATGGTCACCTTTATTTTTAGATGATGATACTATTGTTTGGCCATAATAAAATACAATTACCCTGTTTTCACAAGTAAGACAGTGAGCGTTTTGTCATTCCTGCGTAGGCAGGAATCCACACACTGGTAAGTTGGGCAATAAACTTTTTATAGATTCCTGTCTGCACAGGAATGACATTTCATTTTGTCATTATGAACGACTGAAAGGAAGTGAAGAATCTCAACAACTCGTTCTCATGCCGAGTAGGCGAGGCATTTCATAATGATTAAACGTAATGCGATTCCTCCTTTGGTCGGAATGACATAAACAATTGATATTCAGATAGTATTACTCTTACTTATATCGAACTCAAGTTAAACTAACAATAAATAACCAAAATTGCTTAATTCCGTAAAATTGAATGTTTTTAATAAACTTTATAAACAGGCAATTTTAAATGAGCTTCTTCATAATAAGGAGAGTTTTTATAAACAAAATCCAATTGAGCTCTTGGGTTTTCGGCAAAACTTGTGTCTGCCTTCATTTTTAATTCTAGAGCATTTTTAATTGAAGGATTTTCCAATAAATATTGTTCTGCAATATCTTCAAAAACATAGGCTGAATAGCCTTCTTTTTGTTGTAAAATGGCATCAAAAAAATTCCAGTTAAAAAAGGAATCCGTTGCCTCGGATTCCAATGTTTCTAAAATATAACGAACACCACTTTGATTTACAGGAATGTAAATGTCGCCTTTACTAAAATTAATTGTTTTTTTAGTAGCAATAACTTCAGTATTGTAGTGCATATAGTGACCTTCATAAGCTTGTGTGTTTGTTTTGTAGTCTTTTATATGTTGCTCTTCAACAAGATAAGAAGTGTCATTTTTAAAAATAGTGAATTCAATATTATTATCTTTTAAACGCTCTAAAATATTCCAATAACCTTGTTTTAAAATATATGCTTTTGGAATGGTTATTTCTTTTGAAGGTTTAAATTGATTGTAATAGTTTATTGGTTTTGTGAACGGCTTAGTTCTGTCATAAAATAAACGTTTTCCATTGGTCACTTTACTGTCAATATAACTTCCTTCATAACCTTTAAATTGAAGTGTTGTAAATGTATCTTTATCTAATTCAAATGAAATTGGATATGTTTTATTCTCTAAAATTTTAGCAACAGCATTTTCACGAAGTTCTTTTATTTTTGTTCCATTTTCGATGGTAAAATCAATGGCGGTTTCTAAAAAACTATATGTTTGTTCAACTCGTTGTTTGTACGGTTTTAACATGTGTGTTTCAATCATTAAACCCAAAGTGTTGAATAAAGTTGTATAACCACTTGAATATCTTGGTGAATCAAAAAACTGACTAAAACCTTCTTCAGGTGTAGTTCCCCAAACATTAACATAAGGTGTTATAATGATATTTTTTTTCAACAACGACTCTTCAATTTTTGGACGCATTTCATTTTCGATAAAATCTCCTAAATCATTTCCAAGCTTGTTATGTTGTGTAAATAAATGAGTGATTGCATATTGATAATCGGCTCCATTGCTTACATGATTATCAATAAAAATAGCAGGATTTACCAAATGAAAAATTTGGGCAAAAGCTTTGGTGTTTTTTGTGTCAGCTTTAATAAAATCTCTATTTAAATCATAATTTCTTGCATTTCCTCTAAATCCATGTTCTTTTGGTCCATTTTGATTCACACGAGAATTGCTGTTCCTATTTAAGGAACCGCCAATATTGTAAATCGGAATGATTGCTAAAATAGTGTTTTCTAATTGTTTTGTTTTGTTTGGGTTTTGAGCAATGTCTCTTAGTAACATCATAGTAGCATCAACTCCATCAGATTCTCCGGGATGAATGCCATTATTAATTAAGATAACATTTTTAGACTCTCTAACTTCTTTAAAATCAAATTTTTTGGAACTGTCAAAAATAACTAAATGCAACGGAAAACCACAGTCTGTTTTACCCATTTCAAAAATTGAAATTTCAGAATATTTTTTTGCTAAATTTTTATAATAGTCAATTGCTTCAACATAAGTTGAAGTCTCTGTGCCATTCGTTTTTTCGAAGGGAATTTTAAAATCAGCGTTTATATTTTGAGACTTAATTGTGAGAAATGAACAAACCAGAAATAGAATAGTTAGTTTTTTAGTCATATAAAACTTATTTTGAAGTAACACTTTTTGGTACAAAAACTGATATATCTCCACCGTTTCTTAAAACATCGCGCACAATACTTGAACTTATAAAAGAGGTGTCAGCCGACGTTAATAAAAATACTGTTTCAATTTTTGATAATTTTCTATTGGTTTGAGCAATGGCTTTTTCAAATTCAAAATCGGCTGGATTTCGCAATCCTCTTAAAATAAAATCGGCATCCTTTTTTTGACAAAAATCAATGGTTAAACCTTCATAAGTTTCAACTTTAATTTTAGGCTCATTTGTATAATTTTCTTTGATAAACTGAATGCGTTCTTCCAACGAAAACATATATGTTTTATCTGCATTTTTACCAACTGCAATAATAATTTCATCAAATAATGGTAACGCTCTATTAATAATATCAACATGTCCTAACGTAATTGGGTCAAACGACCCTGGAAAAATAGCTCTTTTCATAAATTATTATTTTAAAGCCATTTCTATGGCATTGTGAAAAAGTTCTTCTAAGCTAATACCAGCCGCAACTGCTTGTTGAGGGATTAAACTGGCCGTTGTTAAACCGGGAACGGTATTTATTTCTAAAAAATAAGGATCTTCATTAACCAGAATAAATTCAGAACGTGTAAAACCTCTCATATTTAGTATTTGATATATTTGCGTAGCTAATATCGTTAATTTTGTATGTATTTCATCAGAAATTCGAGCGGGTGTAATTTCATCAGACTTCCCTAAATATTTAGCTTCATAATCAAAGAATTCATTTTCAGAAACAATTTCAGTCATTGGTAAAACTTTAATTTTTCCTTTGTATTCAATAACTCCAATAGTAATTTCTGGTCCGTCTAAAAATTCTTCAATTAAAATTTGATAATCTTCTTTAAAAGCTTTTTCAATTGCAGGAATCATTTCCTGGTTGGTTTTTACTTTTGAAATCCCAAAACTTGAACCAGCATTATTTGGTTTTACAAAACAAGGCAAACCTACTTTTTTAAGTATTGCATCAACATTTATTTCGTCACCTTTATCTAAATAGTAGGATGTTGCAGCTTTAACACCATACGGCTTTAGAACACTTAATGTATCACGTTTATTGAAGGTTAAAGCCATTTGATAAAAAGGGGCAGAAGTGTGTTTTAAACCAATTAAATCAAAATAAGCTAAAATAGTTCCGTCTTCACCAGGGTGACCGTGAATGGCATTAAAAACACAGTCGAAAATAATTTTTTCGCCTTTAATCTCTGTTGAAAAATCGTGTTTATTTATGGGGAATTCTTGATTGTTTTCAGTAACAACTACCCATTTATCTTTTAAAATATGAATTTTATATACATTGTATTTCTCTTTTGAAAGATGTTGATAAACTACCTCACCACTCTTCAAAGAAATTTCAGCTTCAGAAGAGTAACCACCCATAATAATGGCAATATTTTTTTTCATTTTAAGTTTAAGCTAGAACTGATATTACAAACTTACATATTTTATTTTTACAGTTTGAAAGTTTGAAAGTTAAAAGTTTAAAAAACAAAGAGGCAATAGGTAAATAGGTAATTAGCCAATTAATGAAATAGCCAAATAATCAATAATTATACAATTACTCGATTCAACGATTAAACAGAAATAGAATAAACAATAATAAAGTATCTTTGCACAAAATCAAAAAAACTGGAATATGGGTATTATTCAATTTATGAAATCTAAAACATTTTTAAAGCAATTAGGGATTGCTTTTATTGGGTTAGCTGTGTTTATATTTATTTTAACAAAATGGCTTAATATTTCAACAAATCATGACCAGAAAATTGAAGTTCCAAACTTCGAAAAGATGAGTATTCAGCAAGTTGAAAAAATAATTGATGAATTAAATTTAAACTTTGAAGTGATTGATTCCGCAAGTTTTAATCCAGATTTCCCTTTAAAATCTGTGATTACCCAAAGTCCGGATGCTGGAGATTTTGTGAAGGAAAAAAGAAAGATCTATTTAACATTAAATCCATCTGGTTTTGCAAATGTTGAAATTCCTGATTTTTATGGTAAAACTAAAAGACAGGCAACTTCACAATTGTTATCAATTGGTTTTCAGGTAAGTACAACAGAAATAATTGTACCAGATATTGCTAAAGATGTTGTTAGAGGACTTTTCTTTAACGGAAAAGAATTAAAACCAGGTGATAAAATTCCACAAAATTCGATAATAACGTTAAAATTAGGAGATGGAAATGGTGCAGGCAGCAGCCAAAATTCTGGAGAAACTGCAAATGATATCAATGAAGAAACAGGATTTTAAGAATGAATATTGAAGAATTAGAACAAGAAGAATTTTACGAGCATTTTAAATATGTTGCTCATATTGGGCAAGAACCATTGAGAGTTGACAAATTTTTAATGAATTTTATTGAAAATGCAACGCGTAATAAAATTCAACAAGCTGCAAAAGCTGGAAACATTTTGGTAAATGAGATTCCTGTAAAATCAAATTACAAAGTAAAGCCTAAAGATGTAGTTCGTGTTGTTTTGTCACACCCTCCTCATGAAAACTTATTAGTTGCTGAAGATATTCCTTTAGAGATTCTATTTGAAGATGATCAAGTTATTGTAGTAAATAAACCAGCTGGTATGGTTGTGCATCCAGGCCATGGAAATTACAGTGGAACTTTAGTAAATGGTTTAATTTACCACATAGAAAATTTACCAACAAATGCAAATGAACGCCCAGGTTTAGTGCACAGAATTGATAAAGATACCAGTGGTTTATTAGTAGTTGCAAAAACAGAATTTGCAATGGCACACTTATCAAAACAATTTTTTAATAGAACTACAGAGCGTTTGTATTACGCATTGGTTTGGGGTAATATTGATGAAGATGAAGGGAAAATTGATGGTCATATAGGAAGAAGTTTAAAGAATCGTTTGCAAATGAGTGTTTTTCCGGAGGGTGATTTTGGAAAAATGGCGATTACACATTATAAAGTAATTGAGCGTTTTAGTTATGTTACTTTGGTGCAATGCAAATTAGAAACCGGTAGAACGCATCAAATTAGAGCTCATTTTAAACATATTGGTCATACGCTTTTTAATGACGAACGTTATGGAGGAGATAATGTTCTAAAAGGAACAACCTTCACTAAATACAAACAGTTTGTAGATAATTGTTTTAAAATATTACCAAGGCAAGCGCTACATGCTAAAACGTTAGGATTTGAACATCCAATTACCAAGGAGTTTATGCGATTTAATTCTGAAATCCCTCAGGATATGTTAGATTGTTTAGAAAAATGGCGATCATACACCATAAACCAAAATGAATAAGATGAAAGAATTTGATATTGAAAACTGGAGTAGAAAGCCACAATTCGAGTTTTTTAAAACCTATGAAGATCCTTTTTTTAATATTACTTCAAATTTAGAAATTACAAAACTTTACAGTTATTGTAAAAAACATAAGTTATCTTTTTCATTAGCCTGCATTTATGTTGCCATAAAAAGCATCAATGAAATTCAAGAATTTAAATTGCGATTTAAAAACAATACCTTATACGAGTTTGATATAGTGCACATTGGCTCAACAATTTTAAATGATGACAACACATTTTCATTTTGTGACTTTGTTTATCAACCAACTATTTTTGAGTTTATTTCAAATGCAAAAAAAGTAATTGAAGAGCATAGAAATGGAGCGAAATTTGAAGTGAAGGAAGAACAATTGGATATCATTCATTGTTCTACAGTTCCTTGGATTTCCTTTACGAGTATAAAACATGCCAGAAAAGGAGATGAAAAAAGTATGGGAATCCCAAAAATTGTATTCGGAAAAATGTTTGATGAAAATGAAATTAAAAAAATACCTTTTTCTGTTGAGGCACATCATGCACTAATGGATGGTTTTCATGTTTCAATATTGCTTTCCAAAATGCAGCAGTTTATAAATGAATTAGGTTAAATTTCGTTTATTTAATGGAAAGTATTTTGAGTTTACTTCTTATTGATAGTGAAAACTCTTATTTTTGTTATCTATTGAAAAACTAAAAGATGAAAATAGTATTGTCACCTGCAAAATCATTAGATTTTGAAACTCAACTGCCAACAAAACAATTTACAGAAGGCATATTTTTAAATGAAGCTTCAACGTTAAACGCAGCATTAAAAAAGAAATCACCCAAAAAACTTTCAGAGTTAATGGGTATTTCTAAAAATTTAGGAGAGTTAAATTGGCAACGAAATCAGGAGTGGAAATTGCCTTTTACTTTAGAAAATGCAAGACAAGCAATTTTTGCGTTTAAAGGTGATGTTTATATTGGCATAGATGCATATACAATTCCATTAGAAAAATTAGAGCAACTTCAAAATAAAGTAAGAATATTATCCGGTCAATATGGTTTGTTAAAGCCGCTGGATTTAATTCAGCCATACCGTTTGGAAATGGAAACTAATTTAAAAGTTGGTAAAAAAAATAACCTATATCAATTTTGGGATAAGAAAATTACAGAAGCTATTAATGAGGAGTTGTCTGAAAATGATGTGTTGGTAAATTTGGCAAGTAATGAGTATTTTAAAGCAATAAAACCACAATTACTTAAGATACCTGTAATTACACCAGTTTTTAAAGACTTTAAAGATGGTAAATTGAAGATGATTGGTTTTTTTGCAAAAAAAGCCAGAGGACTCATGGTTCGGTATATTATAGATCATAACATAGAAGAAGTTGAAAATTTAAAAGGATTTAATTGTGAAGGATATTCTTTTGACTCAAATTTATCTTCTAATAATGAGTTTGTTTTTACCCGATAAATGTGGTTTTTTTTTTAAATTATAATTAATTTTTTATATATGTTTGCACTTTGTTTTTAATAACAAAAAATAAATCATATTTTTATATGCAACTTATTTGTAAAGAAGTTGTTAAGTTGTAAAGTGGATAAAAATAGTTAATAAATAGTAACCGAACTAAAAACGTATTAAATTACATTTTAAAATGTACAACCCATTGCAAGTTGTAAATCTTCAAAAAATTTACTTTGTATTAAGAGTATAGGTATCTTTAATTATTTCAGAATGATAATAGTTGTTTGTAAATAACTGTTTTATTAAAAATTAATACAATACTAAATGAATACAAAATACATAGATTTAATAAATCAAACCTTTGATTTCCCTCAAGAAGAATTTAAAATAGATTCCAATAAAAACTTGCACTTTCATGATATTGATACCATGAATTTGGTGAAGGAATTTGGAACGCCTCTAAAATTTACTTATTTACCAAAAATCAGTGAAAACATTCAAAATGCGAAGAGAATGTTTGAAAAATCAATGCGTAAACACAAGTACAAAGGAAAATACAGCTATTGTTATTGCACAAAAAGTTCTCATTTTAAACACGTTTTAGATGAAGCTTTAAAAAATGACATTCATATTGAAACATCCTCCGCTATTGATATTGATATTGTTAATAATTTAAAAAGAGATGGTAAAATTTCTGATAAAACCTATATTTTATGTAATGGTTTTAAACGTGATGAATACATTTCTAAAATTCAAAATTTAATTAATAGTGGCCATAGAAACTGTATTCCAATAATTGATAATTATGAAGAGATAGGCCTTTTAACAGAGGGAATAAGAAAAAAAATAAATATAGGAATTAGAATAGCTTCAGAAGAAGAACCAAAATTCGAGTTTTATACATCCCGTTTAGGAATTGGTTATAAAAACATTGTTGAATTTTATAGAAGAGAAGTAAAGGATAATCATAAGGTGAGTCTTAAAATGCTGCATTTCTTTATCAATACAGGCATAAAAGACAATGCTTATTATTGGAATGAATTGAGTAAGTGTTTGAAAGTTTATATTAGTTTAAAACGAATTTGCCCTTCATTAGACAGTTTAAACATTGGTGGAGGATTTCCAATAAAAAACTCGCTTGCTTTTGATTACGATTATGAGTATATGATAGATGAGATTATTTCTCAAATTAAAATTGCTTGTGATGAAGCTGAAGTTCAAACCCCAAATATATTTACCGAATTTGGTAGTTATACTGTTGGAGAAAGTGGCGGAAGTATCTACAAAATTTTGTATCAAAAAAAGCAAAATGATAGAGAAAAATGGAATATGATCAATTCATCATTTATAACTACTTTGCCAGATAGTTGGGCAATTAATAAACGTTTTGTATTATTACCTTTAAATAGATGGAATGATAATTATGAACGCGTATTATTAGGTGGTTTAACATGTGATAGTGATGATTATTATAACTCAGACCAACATATAAATGCTATTTATTTGCCAACATATAAAGAAGATAAGCCTTTGTATATAGGTTTTTTTAATACAGGTGCATATCAAGAATCACTTGGTGGTTATGGTGGATTGCAACACTGTTTAATTCCACAGCCAAAACACATTATTATATCAAAAAATAGTGAAGGAAAATTAGAATATAACGTATTTAAAGAAAAACAAACAGCAACAGATTTTTTAAAAATTTTAGGTTATGAATAAAAGAGTTTATGCAGGAATTCCAGAACAATATTCAAAGTTAGAAACTTCGAAAGTAGTTTTAATTCCTGTTCCTTATGATGGAACAAGTACATGGCAAAAAGGTGCTGATAAAGGCCCTAAAGCATTTTTGGAAGCTTCTGAAAATATGGAATTGTATGATATTGAAACTGATTCTGAAGTATACAAAAACGGTATATTTCTAGCAGATGAAGTGTTAGAGAATTCTTCGCCAGAAGCAATGGTAAAAGCTGTACATGCAGCAACCAAATCATTTATCATAAAGAATAAATTTGTTACGTTATTTGGAGGAGAACATTCAGTTTCTATCGGATCTATTAGAGCTTTCAATGAATGTTTTAATAGCTTAACAGTGGTTCAAATTGATGCTCATGCCGATTTAAGAAAAGAGTATGAAGGTTCAAAATGCAATCATGCTTGTGCAGTTTATGAGGCAAGTCAAACTACAAACCTTATTCAGGTTGGTATTAGAAGTATGGATAAAGCAGAAAAAACGGTGATGGATTTAGATAAAGTATTTTTTGCTCACGATATGGTCAACGATGACTTTTGGATGGAAAATGCCATTGATTTAATGACCAACAATGTGTTTATTACTATTGATTTAGATGCTTTTGACCCTTCATTAATGCCCTCAACAGGAACACCGGAACCAGGTGGATTATTGTGGTATGAAACTTTAGAGTTTTTGAAGAAAATATTTAATGAAAAAAATGTGGTAGGTTTTGATATTGTTGAGCTTTGTCCTAATCCTAATGAAAAATCATCAGATTTTTTAGCTGCAAAATTATATTATAAAATGTTAAGCTATAAGTTTAACAACCAGGATGAAGATGATCAATATGACAGTGAATTCAACGATTCGACAAGTAAATCAGGTAAATTCGAAGATGAAGATTATGAGTAAAAAAGGAGAAATATCCCAATTTATTGAAAAATACTATTTGCATTTTAATGCAGCATCAATTGTAGATGCGGCAAAAGAGTATGAAAACCAATTAGCAAATGGTTCAAAAATGCTGGTTTCATTGGCAGGAGCAATGAGTACCGCAGAACTTGGAAAAATATTTGCCGAGATTATAAGACAAGATAAAGTTCAAATAATATCTTGTACAGGCGCAAATTTAGAAGAAGATATTATGAATTTGGTAGCACATTCTCATTATAAAAGAGTGCCAAATTATAGAGATTTAACGCCTCAAGATGAATGGGATTTATTGGAGAAAGGACTTAACAGAGTTA
>Ga0209231_1001154_pt1 | contig 10810 bp, 9 predicted proteins | sample Deesub45470m_DNA_FD_188086 | JGI IMG/M metagenome (GOLD analysis project Ga0209231, IMG submission 188086) | Deep subsurface microbial communities from North Pacific Ocean - 450_OLKR46/470m Metagenome (SPAdes) (version 2) | ecosystem: Environmental > Terrestrial > Deep subsurface > Unclassified ... | reverse complement strand
GTCATGACCGACGGCTTCGACGAATGCTTTGTGATTGAAGCTTTCGAAGAAAAACCCCCGCTCGTCACCAAATACCTTGGGTTCAAAGAGGATGACTTCGGGGATGGATTGCTTGGTGGCCTTCATAGACTGAGTCCTTCCGATTTGAGGAGGTTTTGCAGGTATTGGCCGTAACCATTTTTGGCCAGTGGCGCAATCAGCTTCTCCAGCTCGGCCTGGCCGATCCAGCCAGCCCGGTAAGCAATTTCTTCCGGACACGCCACCTTGAGACCCTGGCGCTTTTCGAGTGTGGCGATGAACTGGCCCGCTTCGAGCAAGCTGTCGTGGGTGCCTGTGTCGAGCCAGGCGTAGCCGCGGCCCATCAGTTCAACCCGAAGTTGCTGATCTTTCAGAAAAAGCGAGTTCAGATCCGTGATTTCCAGTTCACCTCTTGGGGAGGGTTTGAGGCCTTTGGCGCGTTCGACGACGCTGTTGTCGTAGAAGTACAGGCCCGTCACCGCAAAATTGCTTTTGGGTTTCGCCGGTTTTTCTTCCAGACTCAACACCTGCCCGCTCGGCGAAAATTCCGCAACGCCATATCGATGGGGATCGTTCACGTGGTAAGCGAATACCGTCGCGCCTTCTGTGCTTTGGTCGGCGCTGTGCAGCAAGCTTGCGAAATCGTGGCCATAAAAAATGTTGTCACCCAGCACCAGCGCCGAAGGGCTGTTGCCGATGAACTTTTCACCAATGATGAAGGCTTGGGCAAGGCCGTCCGGGCTGGGTTGCACCGCGTATTCCAAGTTCAAGCCCCATTGGCTTCCGTCGCCCAGCAGCTCTTCGAAGCGTGGTGTGTCGTGGGGCGTCGAGATGATCAGAATGTCTCGAATACCGGCCAGCATCAGCGTGCTGAGCGGGTAGTAAATCATCGGCTTGTCGTAAACAGGCATGAGTTGCTTGCTGACCGCTTTGGTGACTGGATAGAGGCGGGTACCAGAGCCGCCGGCCAAAATGATGCCTTTGCGTTGTGATGTCGTCATAGGATGTGGTCCAGTATGGGTTTAAGGCCCTCTTGCCACGACGGCAGAGGAAGGCCAAACGTTTGCCGAAACTTGTCGGTATTCAGGCGGGAGTTGCTCGGGCGCCGGGCCAGGGTGGGGTATTGCGAGCTGGCAATGGCTGTCACATCGCGGGCTTTGACTTTGAACATGGACGCGGCGGCACTGTCTGCTTTCTCCGCGTAGTCGAGCACGAATCGTGCGTAGTCGAACCAGGTGGTTTCGCCCGAGGCGCACAAGTGGTAGAGCCCGAAAGGAAAGGGCTTGGTGCTGCTTTCTTGTAATTGACCGATCATGTACGCTGTCACGTCAGCCAACAAAGCCGCCGACGTGGGGGCTCCGTGCTGATCGTTGACGATACTCAGACGATCGCGATCGGCTGCCAGCCGCAACACGGTTTTGGCGAAGTTGTTGCCATGGGCTCCGACCACCCAGCTGGTGCGCAAGATGATGTGGCGGTCCGTTGCGCGCTGCAATGCGATTTCGCCGGCCAGCTTGCTTTGGCCGTAGGCACCAAGTGGCGCAGGTGCATCGTCCTCTACATAAGGCTTGGGTTTGCTGCCATCGAACACGTAGTCGGTCGAGTAGTGAATGACACAGGCGCCCAGCTTGGCCGCCTCTTCTCCCATGATGCCCGGCGCATGGCCGTTGACGGCCATCGCGAGGTCACTTTGTTCTTCTGCCTTGTCAACTGCGGTATAGGCCGCGGGGTTGATGATGAAGTGGGGCTGTATGCGTCGGATCAGTGCGCGCAGCGCCTGCGGATCGGCCAGGTCGCAGTCGCTGGAGTCCACCGCATGCACATCACCCAATGGGGTCAAGGCCCTCTGAAGCTCAAATCCGACCTGGCCATTTTTGCCGGTCAGCAGCATTCTCATTCATTGGCTCCATACTGCTGCCCCATCCAGTTGCGGTAGTCGCCACTTTGAACATGGGCGACCCACTCAGGGTTGTCGAGGTACCACTGCACGGTTTTCCGGATGCCGGTATCAAACGTCTCGGCTGGTTTCCAGCCCAGTTCTTTGTGGATCTTGCTGGCGTCGATGGCGTAGCGGCGATCATGACCTGGACGGTCTTTGACGTAGGTGACTTGATCAAAATAGTGGCCGCCACCTGTTTTGGGGCGCAGTTCATCCAGCAAGCCACAGACGGTTTTGACGATGTCGATATTCGGCTTTTCGTTCCATCCGCCCACGTTGTAGGTCTCGCCCAGGCGGCCGGCCTGCAGAACGCGGCGAATGGCGCTGCAATGGTCTTTCACATAGAGCCAGTCACGCACCTGCATGCCATCACCATAGACGGGCAGGGGTTTGCCGGCCAACGCGTTGACGATCAGCAGTGGAATGAGTTTCTCAGGGAAGTGGTATGGCCCGTAGTTGTTCGAGCAGTTGGTGGTGAGAACCGGCAGGCCGTAGGTGTGGTGATAAGCGCGCACCAGATGGTCGCTGGCGGCTTTGCTCGCCGAATACGGGCTGTTCGGTGTGTAGGGCGTGGTCTCTGTGAATGGCGCATCGTTGGGACCCAGTGTCCCGTACACCTCGTCGGTCGATACATGGAGAAAGCGGAAGCCGGTTTTGGCGTCGCCTTCAAGGCCGCTCCAGTGGGCGCGCACCGACTCGAGCAAATGAAAGGTGCCAACCACATTGGTCTGAATGAAGTCTTCAGGCCCATGGATGGAGCGATCCACGTGGCTTTCTGCGGCGAAATTGACGACTGCCCGGGGCTGGTGGTCGCGAAGCAACTGGTCGACCAGCGCACGGTCGCCGATGTCGCCTTGTACGAACTGGTGCCCCTTGTGGTCACGCAGGGTGGACAGGTTTTCAGGATTGCCTGCGTAGGTCAATTTGTCGAGGTTGACCACTGGCTCTTCGGATTGGGCAAGCCAGTCGAGCACAAAATTGGCGCCAATAAAACCAGCGGCACCTGTTACCAAAATCATTTAGAACTCCGTTTTGTGAGGCACGCTCAAGCTTGTGTAGCGGCGCATTTGTTGCCCGAATAGTGAAGTGAAGACGCGAAGCGTGTTGCTGGAACCTATTTGGGGCGTTCGAGGCGCCCCAAATGTTTACCAAAGTACCGCGCCATGCTCGCCGCATGCCATCGCATGTACAAAGGGTCGTGGCGACTGGCCCGTTGAGCTTCGTGAACCACCGTGACACCGGTTTCGCACACCACTTTCCAGCCGGTCCGCCATAGCCGGGCGCAGATGTCTACATCTTCGTAATAGAGATGGAATTTAGCATCAAAACCTCCCACATCCCGAAAAGCCTCCGTGCGAAACAGCAGGAACATGCCTGCTGCCCATTCGATGGGATGGGGCGAGCTTTGGGCAGTGGGTTCAAAGTGGTAGCGGCCATCGTCCATCCCTACGAGCTTTTTTCCCAGACTCCAGGGGGTCGGAAAATGGCGCGCGTTGTCTTCGGGGAGACCCGCCGGACTCAAAACCAGTGGGGCCACGACCCCTACCTGTGGATCGTCAAAACAGGCCAGTAAGCGCGGCAAAGGGTCTGACAGCAAGCGCAGATCGGGGTTGGCCACACAGAAATACGGGTGGGGGTTGCCGATGAAGGCCTGGTTGTGGTTGCCTGCAAAACCCAGCGGACTTGGATTGGTGATCAGGCGGCTCGGCTCAATCCCGCCTTCAGCAAGGTTTTCCGTAAAAACGAGCTCATCGATGCCCTTCACCTGCTCCAGATCGTTCAGGAAGAGGCCGGCCAGGCGGTTTTGCCGGTGGCTGACCACAGAAAGGCGGATGCCGTGGTTGGAGGCTGTGTTCACAGTGTGCGCAAAATGCGGTATGTCAGTCTTTGAAGGGGCGGAAACGGCCAGGCCAAGGCTTTCGCCATGTGCAAGATCCAGCGCTGTTTCATGCCCAGTCGATCGCTGTAAACGGCCAGGAAGGCGCTGGCTTGCTGGGCATTCAAGCGAAATATTTCACTGTGGCGGTCGTCGAACAGGCGGTGGAAGTAGCTGCGAAACACCACGGGCTGGTCTTTTTCCTTGGCGCCGATGGCGTTGCTGGCGTGCTGGCGGTAGTCGATCAACGCCTGATCCAGGTAGCTGCGGGTGCCCAGGGCGCTTGCGACCATGGACAACCACCAGTCGTGCATGATGGCGTCGGGGGAAACGGGCAAGCCGGTCTCCAGCAGTGCGCGGTTCATCAGGCTGGTGCAACCGGTCAGGGTGTTGCTGAGCACCTGGGCCGCCAGGCTGCTTCTGCCCGTCTGCAGGCCTTGGTAGCGCGCCATGCTCGGGGCGAGCTCCACGCCTTCTTCAGAAATCACTCTCAGGTCGCTGTGAACCAGGGCAGGGCGTCCCGGGCTCACACTCTCCAGCCTCTGGATTTCGGCGACGCAGCTCGACAGTTTGTCGTTGTGCCAGATATCGTCCTGATCAGACAAGGCGATATACGCTGCCCGATGGTTGTCGCGGTGTTTGCTCAGCGCCCCATTCATGAGGTGGGAGAAGTTGGCGCTGGCTCCCAGGTTGCCCAAGTCGTCGCGGATGACCTCGATTTGACCAGGGAAGCGGGTCTCGAAGTCGCGCAGGATGTCGGGCGACGCATCGGTGGACCCATCGTCCCTGCACAGCATGGACACCTTAACGCCGGTTTGCGTCAGGATCGAATGGATCTGTTCAGCCAGGAATTTGGCGCCGTTGTAGGTTGGCATCAAAACCAGCACGTGGGCGACCGGACCGGTGTGGTCGGTGTTTGGGGGCTTGTGGGTGTCGGGCATGAAGGGAGAAGCGTTCAAATCTGGTTAAGCAGCAAGCCGAGCCACAGCGATGCGCGGCCTGATGCCGTTTGCCGCCACAAGTGGCCCGAGCGGGCAAGGCGCAGCCGCTCTAAGGGGTTTGCATGGCTGCGCATTTGCTTGAACACCTGCAAGGTCTCAAGTGCGGGTTTGTCAAGCAATGGGCCCAGGTCGCTCATGGCCGCTTCGGTTTTGTCAGCCCAGTTGCGGTATTGGCCTCGAAACAGCATGCTCAAGCGCAGCACCTTGTCCCATGATCGCCCCTGCGAGCCAACGAGGTTGCCACCATGTTGCCGGTAGAGCAGGCAAGGGGTGGTGGTGTCGAAGTGAATGCGCCCTCCGCAGCCTGTCACGGTTTGGTAGGCAGACCAATCGTGCCAGACCGCGTGCTCGGGCTGGATATGCCGCAGTCTTTCAAGCAGTGCCACATTGAAGACCATCGTGTTGCCGCTGATCACGTTTTGCAGCAAGGCATTGCCAAAGCCCATCGGCTGAGCCGGGCACTGGCTCAGCCCGGTGGGCTGGAGCCGGTCATCGACCAGGCGGGTCAGCGCTCCGTAGAGTACCGGTTCCTGTGGCGCGGGTTGCATGTTGCTCAATGCAGCGATTGCCCGGCTGAGTTTTTCCGGCAGCCACACATCATCTTGATCGGCAAAGGCCAGGAAATCGGATGCTTGATCAAGCTGAACCGACTGCAGCAAGTGAAAGAAATTGGCGGTTGGCCCCTTTGACGGGCCCGTCAAAAGGTGGATTCGGTGGGAAGGGTGTTGCTTGGCAAAGGCCTCGCAGATGGCCACAGTGTCGTCTTTTGAGCCATCGTCACTGATCCACAGGGTCCAGTTGCGATGCTGCTGGGCGGCGATCGAGTCGAGTTGCTCGCGCAGATAGGCCGCCCCCTCGTAGGTGGCCATGAGGATGTGGATCAGTTGACCATGGTTGCTGGACATTGTGGGCTTCGCGCCAAGGCCGTTCAAAGCCATTGGCAACACCATTCAAAGAGGAATGAGGACCATTTCAATGCGCGTCCAGGGGCCGGCCAACGACCTCTTCAACGAAGCCCTTGAGGTGTTCGCTGAATACCTGGGTGGTGCAGTGCTCCTGAAACAGGCGATGCCCGTTGGTGGCAATTTTCTGCCGCAGCTCGGGGTCATTTTTTAACGCCAGGATGCCATCTGCCAAGGCTCGGGGGTTGGCGGCATCCACCAGGTAGACGCTTTCGCCATGCGTCAGGAGCTCTTGCACGGGTGCGTTACGGCGGGTGATCAGGGGCTTGCCCATGCCTATGGCCTCGATGACCTTGTTGGTCAATACCAAGTCGGCTCTGGCGTTGTCGCCAAAAATGCCCAGGCACACATCCGCCCGGGCCATGAAGTCGGCGAGCTTGGCGTAGGGGACCGGGTCATGGAATGTCACGTTGTTCAGCTGGAGTTCTTTGACCAGTTGCATGTCGGCGTCGTAGGTGATGCCTTTGCCAACGATCTGAAATTTCACGCCTTTGTCTTCGAGCAGCTTGGCCGCATTCAGGATGTGGCGGACGCCGTGAAAGGGGATGTATTCACCATGGAAATGCACCAGGAAGTCGCCATCCTCAGGTCGCATCGGGCCGGGGCGAATGACCGAATCGTCCACGGCAAAGAACTGCCGCCGAAACTTGGTCACGCTGGTCCCAATCGACTCACCAAAGTGGCGAATCATGTGGTGGCTGTCGAGAATGGAGAGGGTACTGGTTTGGTAAGAAAGCCAGTCACTCAGTGCAAAAATGCGGGCCTTGAGCGTCCCGGGCAAGGCCTTCTCCCGGTCGTACACCATGGTGTCGTACGTGGAGATGTACATGTCAAACAGGATGGGTTTCCAGGTCAGCAGGCGGATGAATGGCATCAACAACTGGCCATAAAACCCCACAACGATGGCGTCGCAGCTGGGGGCTTTCACAATGGCATTGAGCAGCAGGCCAGGGTAGTGCTTGAATGACTTGTCAGGTGGCAGGCAGGTCACAACTTCGAAGCCTTGCTGGCGAAGTGAGGCCAGCACGATGCGCGTGCGTGAATAGGCCTCTTCGCGGCCTGCAACATACAGAATTTTCATGAACGGCGCAGTCTGATCAGTAGCGGAAACTGGCCAGCAGCATCACATTGGAGGTGTCTTTTATGCTTTGCAACTGGGTGCCGTAGGTGGCGCGGAGTTGCACTTGCTTGGCGACGTCGAGTGTTGCCTGCAAGGCGAGTTGGGTGCGGTTGATGCGCGGCGATGCAAATTCTTCGCTTTGCACCAAACCCGGTGTGCCCAGCTCTTCCATCGACACCCGGATGGCGTCCCGGTACAAACTGGAGACGTGGTTCAGGCTGCCGCCCCATCGCAGCATTTTCCCGCCGCTGAGATAAACCGGCTTGGATTGCACATCAATGCCCAGACCCGTCAGCAGTTCACGCATTTGATTGGAGCCATAGCGCACATCTGTGGTGTACAGGGATTTGACGTTCGCCGAATTGAGGTTGTGGGTTTGGCCCGTGAATGAAACCCACGGCGTGAAGTCCCAGCCAGCTGAAGTGAGTGGATAGCGCAGGGTGTTTTCCAGAGACCATGTGTCGCCTGTGCTGTGATTTTGCAGGCTCAGGTTCACCATGTCATCCCGAGCCTGGCTGTCAAACTGCAGATTCAAGTGCGACAGCTTGCTGCTGAAGCTCAGATCGTCGATGGGTTGATGCCAGAAAAGGGACAGCGCGTTGGCTGTGTAGGTTCGGCCATACCGCTCCTGAGCCGAATCCAGCCCATTGGTCTGCTGGTACTGGTACACCGCCACACCGATGCGTCCATTGTCGAAACTGGCTGGCGATCCCAGCCCGGTATCAAGCGCAAGTCCACGAGGGCCAGACTGTTCAAAGGCCGTGGAGGCCCCAAATGGACGGAATACGGTGCTCGTTTGGGAACGCAGCGTCAGCGCATTCGATTCGCTCATGCCCAGCGGCAGCAAGCGGAACCCATACTTCAAGTTTTGCGCCCCTGCCAGCCCCAATACGAGCGTGCCGTCATCAATGTCTTTGTTGATTTGTTCTGATGCCCGTGCGCCCGCTGTGATGCTGTTGGCCCAGTCCCAGCCTCGGGTGAGGTAGTGTTGGTAGACCCGCGTGATGATCTCCTGTCCACGGCTTCCGAAGTGGATTTCGTCCTGGTAGAGCGCGTCAATCGCAGCTCTTGAGGGGGAGGCCGTCGTGACGTTGGTGAACCCATATGCCTTGGGGTCGGCAAACACACGCTCGAACGGCGTGTACATATCAACGGCGATGATGTTTTTGTTGCCGTTGGCAATGCCTTCCAGCATGGTATTCCACATGCGAACCTGGCCGTCTGTCCCGTCGGACACGCCTGGGCTTCTGCCCCAGTTCGAGAGCTGGGTCACGAAAATACGGCGGTTGTCTGCTGCCGCGCCTGCAGCCACCAATCGGGCTATTCCTGTTTGGTAGCCCGCGGTTGCTCTGACGAGTGCGTCAGGGCTTCCTGTTCGACCGATGTCGTTGTGGCCCAGGTATACGACCGTGAGGTCACCATCTGCGATCGGCTTGTTGCGGCTCAAGGCCTTGTTGATTTGTTGGTCAAAAGCGCGAACTTCTCCCGTGGTGGCCCGGGCGCCACCGATGGCAAAGTTGTCGTTTTCCTTGACGAGGCCCCTGGCCTGCAGTTGCTGGGACCAGTTGATGGTGCCAAGGGAACTGGTGAACGACGGGTCTGAATAGCTGTCGCCGAACACGCGCATGGTGTTGACATGCACCGAGCCCAGCGCACTGCCACCATCGCTGCTGAAAGGGCTCGATACAGCTGAAACCCCCGACCCTCCGCTGCTCGCACAGCCCGTGAGCAGAGCTGCGGCCAAAGTGGTCAGCGCAAAGGTGGTGGTGTGTTTCATGGCAGGGCTTGCTTGGATGGTTTGGGCAGCGGGGTGGCGGGGGCTATTCGTGTTTAGGCTGCAGCTCAATCGCTGCCGAACAGGTCTCGGGTGAAGACTTTGTCTTGAACATCGTCTAAAAGCTCTGTATGTCGATTGGTGATGATGACATCGGCCTGGGCTTTGAATGCCGCCAGGTCATTGACAACGGGTGAGTGGAAAAACTCGGCATCTGACAATGCGGGCTCATAGATGATCACGCTGACACCCTTGGCTTTGATGCGCTTCATGATCCCCTGGATGCTGGACGAGCGAAAGTTGTCAGAGCCTGTCTTCATGATCAGCCGGTACACCCCGACCGTTTTGGGATTCTTGCGCAGAATGCTTTCAGCAATGAAGTCTTTGCGGGTGGTGTTGGATTGAACAATGGCCTGAATCAGGTTCTGGGGCACCGTCTGGTAGTTGGCCAGCATCTGCTTGGTGTCTTTGGGAAGGCAGTAACCACCGTAGCCAAATGACGGGTTGTTGTAGTGGCTTCCAATGCGTGGGTCCAGGCCAACGCCTTCGATGATCTGGCGAGAGTTGAGATCATGGGCAGCAGCGTAGGTGTCCAACTCATTGAAGAAGGCCACGCGCATGGCCAGATAGGTGTTCGAAAACAGCTTGACGGCTTCGGCCTCAGTTGAGTCCACGAACAGCATGGGAACGTCTGGCTTTTGTGCCCCTTCTTGCAGCAGGTTGGCAAAGACTTTTGCGCGCCCGGTTCGTTCGCCAACGATGATGCGCGAGGGATTCAGATTGTCGTACAGCGCCTTGCCTTCACGCAGAAACTCCGGTGAGAACATGATGTTTTCGCTGCCCAGCTCTTCGCGAATGCGTTTGGTATAGCCGACTGGAACGGTGGATTTGATGACCATCACGGCCTGGGGGTTGATGGCCATCACGTCGCGAACAACGGCCTCAACCGACTGGGTATTGAAATAGTTGGTTTTGCTGTCGTAGTCGGTAGGCGTTGCGACAATGACAAAATCGGCGCCCGCGTAAGCCTCTTCCTTGTTCAAGGTTGCGCGCAAGTTCAGCGCTCGTTCCTTCAGATAGGCCTCGATCTCGGTGTCTTCGATCGGACTTTCGCGCCGGTTGATCTGATCAACCTTGGTTGCCAGGATGTCCAGGGCAACAACTTCATGGTTTTGAGCCAAAAGTATGGCATTCGACAGCCCGACGTAACCTGTTCCTGCGACTGCAATTTTCATTTGATGCCCTGGGTAGCGCCGAAGTGTGGACCAAGCGCGTTTGTTGTATTCGGTGAATGTGCCGCTCAAAAACCAAACCAAGCCATGATCAATTCAATCGGCAGGCGTGTCGGAGAAGCTTGCACAAAGCGCCAATGCGACTTTGGTGTTAACCCTCGATTTTGCCATATCGGTTTGAGTGCACAGGCGGCCATGCATATCAAGTCGGGGCAATTCACCGCACGGCAGGATCATTTGCGTGACGCAATGCGCAGGGCATGACGGATTTGCACGCAAAGGCAGGTGGAAGTGAGAGGCATGTGAGACACTACTCGACTCTTCATTTCGAATTTCTGGGTCATCCGGCACTGCTTGCCCTTGATGACTTGAACTTTGCCCCTGTTGTTGAGTCCACCTGGCTGTGCTTCTTGCACCCCTCCGGCTCCGACTTGCTGATGGACTGTTGCCGTTATCGCGGCTTGGCAGTCCAGTGCGCCTTCAGGCGGAACATGCTCCGTCTTGGCTGCGCACCCACTACTTTGTCCCCATATGCACCCCCCAAAAATCGGCGTTTCAGGAACAGGCTTCATTGCTACAGGCCTTGTTCATCTGCTTGAACGAAGCCCTGATTTCTTGATCTCCAAAGTGCTGACGCGCCGCCCACTTGGGTCCGTGGACAGCATCGCGCCCTGTTACCTGACCAACTCCATCGATGAGATGGTGGACGGCTCTGACATCGTTTTCGAATGTTCAGGCGATGCGATTCACGCCACAGATGTGGTTTTGCGTGCCACTGAGGTCGGCAAGCGGGTCGTGACCATCAATTCCGAGTTTCACGTCACCACAGGATCCTTTTTTTCGCAACGCGGCGACTATGTCACCGAGGCCGATGGCGATCAGCCGGGC
>Ga0209231_1001152_pt1 | contig 10841 bp, 10 predicted proteins | sample Deesub45470m_DNA_FD_188086 | JGI IMG/M metagenome (GOLD analysis project Ga0209231, IMG submission 188086) | Deep subsurface microbial communities from North Pacific Ocean - 450_OLKR46/470m Metagenome (SPAdes) (version 2) | ecosystem: Environmental > Terrestrial > Deep subsurface > Unclassified ... | reverse complement strand
CTGATCTGCGTCGAGGCCGATCCGTCACGCAAATCCCACGATCAGCAACGGGTCGAGGATGCTTTACGCCGGCTGGAGCTGCTCGCCGTCGCCGACTACCTGCCAACGACGATTGCCGCAGCCGCCGACCTGTTTCTGCCGACGACGGCACCGACCGAGAGCGACAGTCTGCTGGTCAATAACGCCGGGCAGATCCAGGCCCTGGCCTGCGTCATGCCGGCCGGAGAACCGTTGCTGCAGACCAGCGCCGGAGACCACCCGCCGCGCCGGTTCGAGAACGCCGCACCAGGAGCAGAACCGCTAGCGGCGGCCGTCGCTCTTGCCCGGCTGTTCGACTGGCCGGAGACAACCACCGCCCTGCGCAGCCGCCTCGCCGCGGCGCTGCCGGCCCTGAACGGGATCGACGCTCTGGTCCCCGGTGACGGCGGCCTCAGCCTGCCGCCGGCGACAACATCAGCTTATTCTCCCCCCGGCCCGGCAGTCGGCCTGCACCTGCTGGTGATTCCCGAGCTATTTTCCGGCAGTTCCCTGGCCGATGCCAGCCCGGCCCTGGCCGCCCTGCCGCGGGCGCCGGCGCGGGTGACTCTGGCTCCGACCACCGCCGCCGCCCTTGGCCTGCAGAGTGGTGATCACGCCCTCCTGCAGGCCGATGCCACGGTCCTCGCAGTCACCGTCCGTGTCGTCGCCGGAGTGGCCCCGGACCTGCTGCTGCTCAACCGCGCCGCCGACACCCCCTGGCATCTCGGCGATGCGCCGATCCCCTGCTCTCTGGTCAAGGAGGCGCCATGATCAGCTGGCCCCTCTTCGGACTGATTGTGCTCAAGCTGGCGCTGATCTTCTTCGTCATTTTGACCCTGGCCGCCTATCTGGTGCTGGCCGAGCGCAAGATCCTCGCCCGCATGCAGCTGCGCTACGGTCCGAACCGGGTCGGCCCCTTCGGCCTGCTGCAACCGCTGGCCGATCTGATCAAGATGCTGAGCAAAGAGGATGTCTGTCCGACCGGCGCCGACCGCTGGCTGTTCTTCCTCGCCCCCGGCATCACCGCGGTCACCGCCCTGCTCGCCTTCGCTGTCATCCCCTTCGGACCGAATCTGGAAGTGGCCGGTTACAGCCTGCCGCTGGTAGTCAGCGATCTCAACATCGGCGTCCTTTACTTTCTCGGCCTCTCCTCGCTGGCGGTCTACGGCATCACCCTCGGTGGCTGGGCGTCGAACTCCAAGTTCGCCCTGCTCGGTTCGATCCGCGCTCTGGCGCAGCTGATCTCCTATGAGCTCCCCATGGGTCTGGCCATCGTCCCGGTAGTGCTGGCGGCCGGCACCTTCTCGCTCACCGGCATTGTCGAAGCGCAAAGCAGCCTCCCCTTCGCCCTGACTCAGCCGCTGGCCTTTCTGCTCTTTATCATCAGCGCCACCGCCGAGAGCAAGCGCATCCCGTTCGACATCCCCGAGGCCGAGAACGAACTGGTCGCCGGCTTCCACACCGAGTACTCCGGCATGCGCTTCGGCCTGTTCTTCGTCGGCGAGTACATCAACCTGATCATCCTCTCCGCCCTGACCACGGTGCTGTTTCTCGGCGGCTGGCACGGCCCGCTGCTGCCGCCGCTGTTCTGGTTCGGTTTTAAAATGCTTGGCGTCGCCTTCTTCTTCATCTGGGTGCGCGGCTCCCTGCCGCGACTGCGCTACGACCAGCTCATGCACTTCTGCTGGAAGATGCTGGTGCCACTGGCGCTGCTCAATGTGCTGTTGACCGGGGCGTTTCTGCTCTGGATGGATGGAGGCGGCGCGTGATGTCTTCCCCCTGTTATCAAAGGGGGCCGCATGAGAATCTTCCCCCTTTAACAAAGGGGGATCGAGGGGGATTTAGTCTTGCTGCACTACGATCCGAAACTGAAAAACTTTGCGCAATCGCTGCGGAAAAATCAGACCGAGAGCGAACAACATCTCTGGTCGAAGTTGCGCGGCAAACAGTTGCATGGCGTTCAGTTTTACCGGCAAAAACCGTTGGGTCATTATATCGTCGATTTCTACGCCCCCATGGCAAAGCTGGTGATTGAAGTCGACGGGTCGCAGCATCAGGAAGCCGATCAGCAACAGCACGACGCAGCGCGCGATCACTTCCTGCAAAAAAGTGGCTTACAGGTGTTACGGTTTGACAGCCGGCAAGTTTTAACGGAGACCGATGCGGTTGTGCAGGTCATTTACGAAACAATGCGGGATGCGCTGAAAGGCTGAAATCCCCCCCAGCCCCCCTTTACAAAGGGGGGGGCAAATAGATCATTATGAATCTCCACCCTTTGCAAAAGGGGGAGTATATACGGCATTCATTACAAACCTCCTCCTTTGTAAAGGAGGGCGCATACACGTCATTCATTCTAAACTTCCCCCTTTGACAAAGGGGGATCGAGGGGGATTTGCTCTCTCGGAAGGCAACAGAACCATGCATCTTTGGCGCAACATCAAAGGGACTCTGGAACCGTTCGCCGTCACCTTGCGCAATATGCTGCGCAAGCCGGTGACCATCCAGTACCCGGAAGAAAAGCGAATCCCCTACGAACGCTACCGGGCGCGCATCGTCCTGACCCGCGATCCCGACGGCGGTGAGCGCTGCGTCGCCTGCCACCTCTGCTCCGCCGCCTGCCCGGTCGACTGCATCTCCATGCAGGCAGCCGAAGATAAAAACGGCCGCCGCTACGCCACCTGGTTCCGGATCAACTTCGCGCGCTGCATCTTCTGCGGGCTCTGCGCCGAGGCCTGCCCGACCCTGGCGATCCAGATGAGCGCCGACTACGAGATCTGCAAGCGCGACCCGCTGTCGCTGGTGTTCGAAAAAGAAGACCTGCTGATTGCCGATGGCGGCAAGGACAACAGCTACAACTTCTACCGCCAGGCCGGCATCGGCGTCGGCCAGCCGCGCGGCGAAGGGCCGGAAGAAGAGCCGATGGAAGATGTGCGGAGCAATCTGCCTTAGCAGACGAAATAGACAAGGAGCAAAACCGGCTCACGCAAAGCCGCAAAGACGCCAAGGGTTAAGACTCTAAAAACCCTGCTTTCCGCATTTGATTTTCTTTGCGCCTTTGCGGCTTGAGTGAGCGCCAGCGAACGGGCGTGAGGCCGATTTTCAGCCTATAGCTTTTGTTTTAATAACAATTTTTCCTGGTGAGATCGCCTTTATGGCTACGACACTTTTCTACATCCTCGCGCTCGTCGCCGTCATCTCGACGCTGCTCTGCATCACTCGGCGCAATCCGGTGCATGCGGTCATCTTCCTCGTCCACACCCTGTTCGCCCTGGCGCTGATCTTCTACCTGCTCGGGGCGCCGCTGGTGGCGGTGTGGGAGGTGATCATCTACGCCGGCGCCATCATGGTGCTGTTCATGTTCATCATCATGATGCTCGAACTGGCACCGACCGGGGCTGGTGAAGGGATCGGCGGCCACCACTGGCTGTCGGTGCTGCTGCTGTCGCTGGCGATCCTTGGCTGCTCGGTCGGCATCCTGACCCTCGACCCCGGCCACAGTGCCAACCTGCCCGACTTCTATGCCACCCCGGCGCAGTTCGGCTACGCCCTGTTCCACCACTACCCGCTGGCGGTGGAGCTGGTCTCCTTTCAGCTGCTGTTCGCCGCTGTCGGCGCCTTTTACGTCGGTCGCAGCACCCCGACCAGAGAGGGGGCGCCATGATTGTGCCGATCGGACATGTGCTGCTGCTGGCCCTGATCCTGCTGCTGCTCGGTATCGCCTGTGTGCTGGCGCGGCGCACTCTGATCATGATGCTGATCGGCGTCGAGATCATGATCAACGCCGCCGGCCTGGTCGCCGTCGCCGGCTCGGCCCTGCACCGCCAGCTCGACGGCCAGATCCTCGCCGTCTTTCTCATGGCGATGACCGCCGCCGAGGTCGCCATCTCTCTGGCCATGGTCGTTTATCTGCGCCGGCGCAAGGGGACCATCATCGCCGACGCCTTTGACGGGATGAAGGGATGAACCCCGTGCTGCTGGCCCTGATTCCACTCCTGCCGCTTTTTAGCGCCGTGCTGCTGATGCTGTTCGGCCTGCGCCTGCCGCGTCTGGCTGTCGGCACTCTGGCGGTCGGTGCGGTGGCAGCCTCAACCGTCGCCACCCTGCTGCTCTGGCCGGCGGCGAGCGGTGACGGACTGCTGGTGGTCCTCTACGCCTGGGCAGCAGTGACCGGTCTCGACCTGCCGTTGACTCTGCACTTCAATCCGCTGTCGGCACCGATGACGCTGATGGTGACCTTGGTCTCCACCCTGATCCACCTCTACGCCGTCGCCTACATGGCCAAAGAAGAGGATGTGGTCCGCTTCTTCGCCCTGCTCAACCTGTTCGTCTTCGCCATGCTGCTCATCGTGCTGGCCGACAGCCTGCTTTTGGTCTTTATCGGCTGGGAAGGAGTCGGTTTCTGCTCCTACGCCCTGATCGGCTTCTGGTATCAGGAGGGGAAGAACGCCGACGCCGGACGCAAGGCGTTTCTGGTCACCCGGGTCGGGGATGTCTTTTTCGGCATCGCTCTGCTCTGGCTGTTCGCCCTCACCGGGACGCTCTCCATCAGCGCCATCAACGCCCAGGCGGTCCTGCTGCCGGCGGCGACCGTCACTGCGATCGGTCTGCTGCTGCTGCTCGGTGCCAGCGGTAAATCGGCCCAGCTGCCGCTGATGAGCTGGCTCGCCGACGCCATGGCCGGCCCGACGCCGGTCTCGGCCCTGATCCACGCCGCCACCATGGTCACCGCCGGGGTTTACCTGCTCTGTCGCTTCTTCCCGCTCATTTCTCTATCGCCAACCGCCCTGCTCGCCATCGCCACGGTCGGCGGCCTGACCGCCTTTTACGCCGCCACCTGCGCTCTGGCCCAGCGCGAGATCAAGCGGGTCCTCGCCTACTCAACCATGAGCCAGGTCGGCTTCATGCTGCTGGCGGTCGGTGCCGGCAGCGTCGGCGCCGCCATGTTCCACCTGATCACCCACGCCTTCTTCAAGGCGCTGCTGTTCATGGCCGCCGGAGTCGTGATCCACCTCGCCGACGGCGAAAACGATCTGTTCAAACTCGGCGGCCTGTCGCGCAAAGCACCGCAAGTGGCGATCCTGTTGGTCATCGGCGCCTTGTGTCTGGCCGGAGTCCCGTTGACCGGCGGTTTCTTCTCTAAGGATGCCATCCTGCTTGCGGTTGGCGCCCACCCGGAAACCGCTTACAAAATCCTCTGGCTCCTCGGCATCATCAGCGCCCTGTTAACGGCGATCTACACCTTCCGCCTCGCCTATCTGGTCTGTGCCGGCCCGCCGCGCACTGCCATCGGTCACGTAGCAAGCCCCGGCCTGGTCGCCCCCTTGTGGCCGCTGGCCCTGCTCGGCCTGCTCGCCGGCCTCCTCAACCTGCCGCCTCTGCTCGGCGGGGGTGAGCGCCTGATGCATTTTCTCGGCCCCTACGCCGGCCTGCAACCAGAAGTCTCGCATCTGGCGGAGTTCGGCCAATGGGGTCTGGCAGCGCTGCTGGTCTTTGTCGGCTGGCGTATCGCACGAAGCCGCTGGAGCAAACAACCGGCAGCGCAGGAAGGGGCTCGTATCGACTTTTTCCGCAGTGGCTGGCAGATCGATACCCTGATCGCCACCGTACTGCTGCGCCCGTTCAGCGCTCTTTGCCGCTTCAGCAGCGAAAAGATCGACAAGGTCGGGATTGATGGCGTCATCGCCGGCCTCGCCCAGTGCTGCCGCTTCGGCAGCAGCTCAGTGCTGCGCATGGCGACGGGGCGCTTGTCGACGGCGGTAACGTCGATGACGGTCGGTGTGCTGCTGCTGATGGTTTGGGGTTTGTGGACTTTGCTGCTCAGGTAAAAAGTTTTCTCCCCCTTTGGCAAAGGGGGATACAGGGGGATTTGCTTCTGTCCGCAGATAAAATCCCCCCTCGCCCCCCTTTATGAAAGGGGGGATTACAAGCCGGTTTTTTTGTGACGAACGGATATGGATATTCGATGACTGGTTTAGACCCGACATTCCCCTGGCTGACCATCCTGCTGCTGCTCCCCGTGGCCGGCGCGCTGCTCTGCATGGCGGCGGCGCACTCGCCGGATGGAGCGCGGCGTATCGCCCTGGTCACCACCTTTGCCGTGTTTGTCATCAGCCTCGGCCTGTTTGTCGCTGCCAACCCCGCCGCCGGGCGCTGGTTCTTCTTCGAAGACGCTCCCTGGATTACACGCTTCGGCATCCGCTACACCATCGGTCTCGATGGTCTCAACCTGCTGATGATCCTGCTCACCGGCTTTTTGCAGGTGGTGGCGGTGCTGATCTCCTGGCCGGTCAAGCGTCATGTGCCGTTCTTCTTCGCCCTGCTGCTGGTGATGGAGACCGGCGTCCTCGGCGTCTTTCTCGCTCTCGACCTGGTGCTGTTTTATCTGTTCTGGGAAGTCATGCTGGTGCCGATGTTCCTGCTCATCTTTGTCTGGGGGCATCACAACCGGGTCGCCGCGGCGCTGAAATTCTTCCTCTTCACCCTCGCCGGCTCGCTGCTGATGCTGGTCGGGATCATCGCCCTGCACGTTATCCATCGTGACCAGACCGGCGTCGCCACCTTCGCCCTCGACGCCCTGCGCACGACTCAGCTCGACGGCGCCACCTCCATGTGGCTGTTTGCCGCCTTCGCGGTCGCCTTTTTGATCAAGGTGCCGATTGTGCCGCTGCACACCTGGCTCCCCGACGCTCACACCGAGGCGCCGACCGCCGGCTCGGTCGATCTCGCCGGCCTGCTGCTCAAAACCGGCGCCTACGCCATGCTCCGCTTCGGCCTCTACCTGTTCCCGGCCGCCGCTGCCCGCAGCCTCAACCTGCTCGCCATCCTCGCCCTGATCGGCCTGTTCCACGCCGCCTGGGCCGCCTACGTGCAGACCGACATCAAGCGCCTGATCGCCTACTCGTCGGTCGCCCACCTCGGCTTGGTCGTCCTCGGCTTCGCCGCCTGGGACGCGGTGGCACTGCAGGGGAGTCTGCTGCTGATGCTGGCGCACGGCATCACCACCGGCGGCCTCTTCGCCCTGGTGGCGATGCTCGAAGCACGCACCGGCACCCGCCAGCTCGAAGTTCTCGGCGGCCTGTGGCGCTGCGCGCCGAAGCTGTCGGCCTTTTTTCTGCTCTTTGCCCTCTCCTCCCTCGGTCTGCCGGGGCTGGCCAATTTTTCCGGCGAGTTTCTGATCCTGCTCGGAGCGTTTCGCACTCAGCCGATCTGGGGGGTGTTGGCCATGTGTGGCGTAGTCTTCGCCGCCGCCTACATGCTGCGCATGCTGCGCGGCGTCCTCTGGGGGCCCTCGGGGCAGGCGGTCTACTGCCATGATCTCACCGGTCGCGAGTACGCCATCCTGCTGCCGATGACCGTATTCCTGCTCTGGCTCGGCCTCTACCCGCAGACCTTCCTCGTCCCGCTGCAACCGGCGGTCGCCCTGCTGCTCGGAGGTGCGCCATGAGCCTGCTGGAGCTGCTCGGTCTGTTGCCGGTGCTGATCCTGGTCGGCGCCTCGACGGCTTTGCTGATGGCCGGTGCCTGGTGGCCAAACTTCCGCCGCCTGCTGCAGATCGGCATCGGCGCCGCCCTGCTCGCCGCGGTCGTCGCCGTCGCCTACACGCCGCCGCTGCCCGAGGTCGGCAACCTCTATGCGACCAGCTTGCTGCCGCGCCTGTTCACCGCCCTCTGGTCACTGACCGCCGCCGCCGTGCTGCTGCTCAGCCTGCGCTACGGGGTGTCGCGCCGCTTTGATGGCGGTGTCTACAGCTCGCTGGTGCTGTTCGCCGCCGCCGGCATGGCGCTGCTCTCCTCCAGCAGTTCGCTGTTCGGCCTGTTCCTCGGTCTGGAGGCCTACACCCTGGTCCTCTACATCCTCATCGCCTTCGACCGCACCTGTCCGCAGGGGGCCGAAGCCGGCCTCAAGTACCTGGTCCCCGGCGCCATCGCCACCGGCCTGCTTGCCTTTGGCATCTCACTGATCTACGTTGCCGCCGGCACCCTGCATCTACCCGAAGCGGCGACGGCGAGTCTTGCCGCCGGCACTCTGCGCCCGGTCGCCCTGCTCGGCTGGCTGCTGCTCATGGGTGCGGTCGGCTTCAAGATCTCGCTGGTGCCGTTCCACCTCTGGACCCCCGATGTCTACCAGGGCGCGCCGCTGCCGATCACCACTCTGCTTGCCACCGGCAGCAAGGGGGCGGTGCTCGCTGGTGCCCTGCCGCTGTTCGCCGCCCTTGGCCCGGCCCGCATGGAGCAGAGCGAGCTGCTCTGGCTGCTCGCCGCCGCCACCATGCTGATCGGCACCCTCTGCGCCCTGCCGCAGCAGAACATCAAGCGCCTGCTCGCCTACTCGTCCATGGTTCACATGGGCTATCTGCTCACCGGCCTCATCGCCGGCAGCCCGGCCGGCGACGCGTCAGTCGCCTTCTACCTGGTGGTCTACACCGTCGCCAGCATCGGCGCTTTCGGCCTGTTGATCTCCATGTCCGACGCCGCCGGCGAACGCCAGGATCTTTCCACCCTCACCGGCGTCGCCTGGCGCCACCCGGTACGCGCCACCCTGCTCGGCCTGTTTCTGCTCTCCCTCGCCGGCCTCCCCCCCACCGCCGGCTTCATCGGCAAGTTTGGCCTGTTTCTCGCCGCCATCGACGCCGGCTACACCGGCCTCGCCCTGATCGGTATCCTCGCCTCGCTGGTTTCGGTGGCCTACTACATCCGGGTGGTGATGGTGATGTTCGCCCGCAGTGATGATTCCCCGACCCTGCCGGCCACCGTCGCCAGCGAAGGGATCGTCATCGCCCTCTGCGTCGCCGGCGTCCTGCTCCTCGGCATCTACCCCGGCCCGCTGCTTGATCTGTTGCAGCCGTTGTTTTAATTTTTCGTAGCCTTGACCGATTGGATAAATGGCGCTAGTTTAGCTGTACCATTTATGTTGTATCGGGAGGGGTCATGCTGAATCGGTGGTTTACCGTAAATAGTTATCAAAAACACTAAGGACGGACGGCCTCATGTAAAAGGTCTGTCCGTTTTTAATTTTTACGGGGGGAAAGGATAGAAAGATGGACAAGGATCATTTGGAGATACTGCTCGAAGACATGAACAGCAAGTTCGATCTGGTGCTTGAAGGTCACGACGTCCTGCGTCGAGAAATTCGCGACAGCGGGGATCGTTCGGACAAAAAGCATGATCACGCGGCTTTTTTACTCAAGGTGTTGAATGAAAAGGTTGATGCCGTGGCCGCCGACCTCTCGGCGCATCGACGGGATACCGAGGCACATGGAGTAAAGTGGCAGGTGAGAGAGAAAGACGAGTAGGGTTTTGGCGATTGTCGAACGAATGAACGACAGAATCTCCGTTTGTCAAGCCTGAACATCCCGCTGGAATTTTCAAGCGTAAATTTCAGTTTGGCGGCACATATGGCCTCTGCTCTTTGAACATTTTAAAGATGATGCGACACAGATGCCGCCCCAAGGCTCGTACTGATTGATTATGCCCTTTACCCTCGGCGCGTTTCTTTTCATAGTAGCGCTGTGATGCTGGTACATATTTACGATGTCGGTCCACCGCGACCATCATTGCTGCCTTGGCGCGACGATTGACTTGTCGCGGTGCTTTAGTGCCTTGGTACTGACCTGAACTATTATCAAGAGCTGCCATGCCCAAGTAAAGAGCGAGACTGGCTTCTTTGGCAAAGCGCGAAGCGTTGCCGATTTCACCAGACAGTTCAGCTGTGCAGACAGGACCAAAACCGGGGATGGTTGTCAGCAGACCGGCCATTTGTGAATCAGTTGCGACGGTAGCCATCTTGGCTTCCAGCACCTTGATCTGGTGGTTCAGTTCCAGTATGCGAGTGGCATCGTCCTGGATCATCTCCCCGACCCATTCGATCTCATGGCTGAACTGGGCCTGCTTCTGCCACTGTAGGATTTGAGCTGCGTACTTGGTCCCAATTCCGGGAATTTTGCGCAAGGTTTTCAGTTGCATCCGCTGAAGCTTTCGCAGATCGTCGGTGCTGGTCAGAAGCCGCAGGAACCAGAGGTTGCCAGCATCACCGGTCAAGGACAACAAGCTGGGGCAAACCGCCTGTAGATCAGCCTGAAAGCTATTGATTAGCCGAACTCGATCATTGACCAACCGGCGCCGACGTCGACTGAATCGCTTGAGCATTTTATCTTCTTTGGCGGGCTCAGCTACGATTTGCAGAACACTTTTGGCCATGGGGAGATGATCCTGGAGTTGAAACAACTCAAGCCCTCGGCGAGCATCAATGGCATCGGTTTTGGCTGCACCAGGGAAGATCTCCTTGAACCTGGCTAACTTCAGGTTGTTGATGTTGTACAGTTGCCAGCCGCGTGCCAGCACCATCGAGTCCAATGGACGTGCATAACCATTGTGTCCCTCCATGGCGACCCGGATGGGGCATTGGTACTGTCGTTCAAGTTTCTCGAGTTTAGCAAAGAAGGTTCGAAATCCATCCGGTTGATGGCTGATGCTGAATTCATCAAGAATCTCACCGGAGGACAGGCCCACTGCAACTTGATGGAACTTGCAGCCGACATCGACACTGACACGAACGTCTGAAGGTGGACAGTAAAACATAAGCGGCTCCTTTCAATAGACAAAACCCGAGCATCATCCTCGGGTCACGTCTACTTACAGAGCCACAGAATCGGCACCATCCCGGTCGACCCGCCGGATGATGCAAATGACGGGGGCGGCATTTCAGGCTTAAGCGAACCTGAAAAAACAGGTCACTGACCCCATAAGCCACACCCCCGTCATGAATATTTTACCAAACTAAGGGGTGCCCCGCCATCTACAGAATTCGATGGTAGACCCTGACAA
>Ga0209231_1001151_pt1 | contig 10847 bp, 11 predicted proteins | sample Deesub45470m_DNA_FD_188086 | JGI IMG/M metagenome (GOLD analysis project Ga0209231, IMG submission 188086) | Deep subsurface microbial communities from North Pacific Ocean - 450_OLKR46/470m Metagenome (SPAdes) (version 2) | ecosystem: Environmental > Terrestrial > Deep subsurface > Unclassified ... | reverse complement strand
GCGCTCAGATGCTTCTGGCAATCGGTAGCCCGTCCCAAGTTGCACCTTCGAGAGTCCTGCCAGCGGCCTTCTTCCCGAGTCTGAACATAGCGGTGCCGTCGGCCGCTTCTTTGCTCCGAGCCTTTGCCAATGGAATGCCATCGCCGGGTGCCCAATCACCCCACTGTTTGAAGTGGAACGCGACATCGGCGACCATACACTGATTCATCATGTCGATGAACCAGGATGGGCTGGATGGCCGAGCCCCTGGACCACTCTCACCGCCGGTGATCACCCAATCAAGCCCGGAAGCCCAAGGGCTGATATCGATCGGCCCCAGCAACGGTTCAGCCGAGATGAACCGGACCACCGCCGGGATGGCGGTTAGATGAGGAAGCCGCTCCTCGGCATATTCCTGATCCTCTACCGTAGTCCCCAGCCAAACATTGGTCGGCCACTTATCGCCCCACGGCGCTAGCGCTTGGGCAAGCTCCGGCCGTTTCGTGAGAAGCAGCCAATCCAGATGGGGCGTGGCTTCGATCAGTGCCCATAGCCGCGTACGTTGCGCATCGAGATCACGGCGGTCTTCGAACACATCGGCCATTGACGCACAAAACACGCGAGCCCGTGCTCCCGTTTCCGCAGCCATGGCATTCCATTTGAGCGGTTCAGACCAATGCTTGTCACCGAAGACGCGGCGCTTTGCTTTGATTCCCCAAACATGCTGGCCCACACGTTTGGCCCAGGTTTCGGCATAACAGTTTTTGCAAGCTGGAGAGACTTTGAGGCAACCCCACCAAGGATTAAACGTATGCGTAGTCCATTCAATTTTCGAGTTTTGTCCCATTAGGTCCTCCTGAAAGTAACACTGCGAAGCTGGGACGGAAGCCAGGCGCCATCTTCGGCCCGGCCAATCTTGATCTCGAACGCCCGCCAGCGACCAGAGCCCGGCCGTTAAGACGCGGTCTATGGTTCCTAGAATGATGGAATTCTAAGAGGAGCTATTGGAGCTTGCGCCCGTGGTCATTGCTCTGGCCCAACACCGCCACAACTAGCTCGATGCAGACATTTATTCAATTATTTCATGGTATTACGGCAATTTACGATGAAGTACCCTACTTCACTATGAAGCACTTCTTCTGCTGGCTGGCTTGAAGCAACGTTGCGCCAATGCGTAACTTGTAATTGAAGGTTGGCGAGACTTCGACTATATATGCGTTGGGTTCGGAGCACGTCGTGCTCCTGAAAAGAACGCCTCAGCCAATAGGCTGTGAGTCGATATTCCGGGTCTACCGGAGGCCGCCGCTCTGTCCACTCCATGCTGGAGTGGGGAGGTCGTCGGCTGTCTTTGTTCAACGACCACCCCGCACCAGCGTGGACTTTAGAAAGGTCGTTGAAATGACGAGAAGCAAATTGAGGGTCGTGGAGGAACACGCTGGCGAGAGCGAACGGCTCGCCAACGTACCCACCTACGAGGTGCTAGCTAAAGAGCTGGCCAAGATGACGAGCCTTCGGGATGGCCGGCGGACTCCAAGGCAGTTGTTCTTTGACGAGCAATGGTTGGCATCGCGGTGGGGCGTCGAGATTAAGACGATCCAGAAATGGCGATATGAAGGTGTTGGTCCGGCCTGGCACAAGTTCGGCGAAAACGGTGCGGTCAGGTATCGGTTGAGAGATATTGTCGCGTTTGAAAAAATTTCTCGGACGCTGCCCAAAAATTGATCCTGATCTCAATCATAATTGATACTATATTCTCCCATAGATTGCTAATCTCTTCGGATTTATTGGCAATTTATGGGAGAATCACACTTTCGCGGGCTTGTAATATACATATTCGATAGCAGGTTTATAATTTAACAGTGCCCATATGACTTTATGTGGACGTGCATCATACGTACGTAGTCTTAATGATGCCTGTGTACATCATGGAGAACGTCAGGTGACAAGCCTTACCGATATGTACCTTAATGTCTGTCAGTATGAGAACATCATAAAGGGGGTGAAAGTCAGCTCCAAACTGACCAGGGCAACGCGACGGTGGAAGATGCCCGATGGGCACAGGCACCAACTTCGTTGCACACTCGGTCAGGGTGTGGCGATGCCGGACATGCTTTGCTCTGACATTCGTCTGCGTGCGGGCTCACAAGACGCCATGGTAACGAGCCTACGCGAGGCGTGGCCTACCGTGATCGAAGTAGCGAGAAACGTCTTCTTCTACTCGTTCGCCGACGACTGCGGGATCACATCCGATCGCACGCCCACGCTGCGCCTAAAGGTGTTCAAGCGAAAGATATATAAGGCGATCAAGAAGCTTGGCCTCTCCGCCATCGTGCAGATCGAATTGCAGTCTGTCATGAACCACCCGCAAGGGGGTAAGGGACGGCTGCTGCTCCTGAATGCTCATGCCATCTGCTGGGGCGATACGACGCTGGGAAGGCTGGCAAAGACACTGAAGAAGTTGAACCGCTCGCGCTCGTGGAGCAACCAGTTTGGCACCAAGCCTATCGTCCGTCGCCGGTTGCAGTACGGGCTGGGGGATGTCCTCCAACTTGGTCACTATATCGATAAGCTACCGGATTCGACGAAGAACCGAATGCCTCACCGAAACAAACCGGGAGGGTATCTCTTCCGCGATACAATCGCCGGCTACCGCCCGGAGTTCGCCCTTCGCGTTTTCGAGGGCTTGTCACACATCCCCCTCACCGAGGCGATCTTTGGGGTCGGAGAGGGTAAGCTCATCCGCAAGGCTTGGAAGGCGAGGCTGACGGCGTTTCACCGCAGCCGGCCAGAACTCGATACCGCTTCGGTGTTCCTACCGACCGCGGCGTTTTGGAGGCAGATCCGCGAGCGGAACGGCAGCCGCTTGTTCGCGGAGTTTGAGGTGGCTTAACCGCGGTCAAACGCCCTCGATGGCGTGAGTGCAGCTGACAATTGCTCCAGCTTCCCATATCGTGTGCTTACTATGTGCTTACTGTGGCACTCCAATGCCTCGATTATTTCGCTGAATAACGTTGGATAACTGAGATTTTTGTCAACATCCGTTTATGAGCTCTGGTATTTTCGGTACAGGCGTCGGTAGGGCGGGCGGCGGAACGCGCTCTCGCAATGTGACGGCGGATCAGCCGCGCGATCCAAGAGCCTCGTCCATCTTGCCGAGCGGCGAGCCTATCGCAGCAGCTCTCCGGCGATGATGACCTTGCGGATCTCCGTCGTTCCCGCGCCGATTTCGAGAAGCTTCGATGCGCGGTACAGGCGGTTGATCTCGGATTCCCGCATATAGCCGGTGCCGCCGAAGATCTGGACCGCATCCGAAACGACCCGGGTGCATTGTTCGGCGGCATACATGATCGCCGCGGCGGTCAATTTGTGGATCTCGCCGCGTCCGCCCGCGTCGTGGTCCATCGCATTGGCCTCGGCCAGGGTGCGATAACAGAAGGTCTTCATCGTTTCGACGGCGACATACATCTCGGCGAGCTTGCCCTGCACGAGCTGGAACTCGCCGATCGGCCGGTTGAACTGGGTCCGCGTCTTGGCGTAGTCGATCGCGAGGTCGAGCGCGCGTTCGGCCATGCCCACATTGATCATCGCGACGATCGCGCGTTCCAGGTCCAGGCCGCTCATCACGACGCCGACGCCCTTATTCTCGGTACCGACGAGATTGGCGGCCGGCACGACGCAATCGTCGAACAGGAGCTCCGCCGTGGTCGATCCCCGAAACCCCATCTTGTCGAGCTTCTGGGCGACCTGAAAGCCTGCGAACCCTTTCTCGACGATGAAGGCCGATATGCCTTTTGCACCTGCCGCGCGATCCGTCTTGGCGTACACCAGGATCACGTCGGCGACAGGTCCGTTGGTGATGTACAGCTTGCGCCCGTTGAGAACGTAGCTGTCGCCATCGCGCCGCGCGGTTGTGGCCATCGATCCGAGCGCATCCGAACCGGCGCCGGGCTCGGTGAGGCCCAGGCAACCGATCATGCTGCCATCGCACAGGCCGGGCAGGTAGCGCGCACGGATGTCCGCCGATGCATTGCGCGCGATATTGTTGAGGCAGAGATTCTCATGGGCCACGTAGCTCAGCGCGACCGAATGATTCCACCGCGCCAGGCCTTGGGCGATCAGGCCCGACGTGAAGAAATCGCTGCCGGCGCCGCCTTCCTCCGGGGCGACGGTCACGCCGAGGAAACCCATCGTGCCAAGCAGCGGCATGACATGGTCCGGCCACCACTCGTCATTATCCATCCGCGACTGGAGCGGCCAGAGCTGATCCCGCGCGAAGCTGCTGGCGAGATCGAGAATTTCCTGTTGGTCGGGGGTCAAGCCGAATGCCGTGTTGGGCGTGCGCGAGATGGTGGGGGCATTCATGATGATGCTCATCCTTGCTTGAATGTCGACGGCAGACGATCGAGGCCGTGCAGCTGGTTCTGGATCGGCGGCGGCGTGCGGCCGCGCCCGATCGAACGCACGCCCTGCGACATCGGGGTGGTGGATCTCCGGAGCATCATGCGCCTTTCCAGTCGGGCTTGCGCTTCTCGGCAAAGGCGCGCGGTCCTTCCTGCGCATCCTGGCTGCGATACGCCGTCTCCCAGGCGTGGCGCGCCGCCCGCAGCGCGGCCGTCTTGCCCATCTCGGTCGACAGCAGAACGGTCTCCTTGCCGGCCAGGACCGACAGGGGGGCATTGGCCGCTATCGTACGCGCGAGGGCCAGCGCTTCTTCGATCAGGCGATCGGGCTCGGCGATCCGGTTTACCAGGCCCACTTCATAAGCGCGCTGCGCGCTGATCGGGTCGCCCGTCAGCACGATCTCCATGAAGATCCGCTGTGGGATCATATGGATCAGCGGCGCGGCCCATGGCGAGCCTCTGCCGACCTTGGCCTCGGTGATCGCGAAGCGCGCAGTGGTCGATGCCACGCACAGATCGCACGCCTGCGCGATCAGCCAGCCGCCCGCATAGGCGACGCCGTTGACGGCCGCGATCGTCGGTTTGGTCACGGTCAGGTTGTCGCCGGGCACGGGAAACATCGATGGCGGCGGAACGACGAGCTTGAGCTCGGCCATCTCCTTCAGATCGCCGCCGGCGCAGAAGGCCTTGTCGCCCGTGGCGGTCAGGATCGCGACCTTGAGCTCGGGATCGCGCTCGAAGCGTTCCCATCCGGCGAAAAGCCCCTCGCGGACGTCGCGGCCCAGGGCATTGCGCGCATCGGGCCGATCGATGGTGAGGATCGCGATGCCGGGTTCGGGCACATCGAAACGGACTGCGTCGGCCATTTAATACCCTTTTCTCAGGAGGTCATGCGCATCGCGCTCGAGGCCTTCCCGGAAATCGGGATGGGCGATCGCGATGAGGCGGCGCGCGCGTTCGGCGAGCGCAACGCCCTTCAGTTCGGCCGCGCCATATTCGGTGACGATGACGTCGGCTTCGCTGCGGGCCGTGGTCACCGGCCCCGACAGGGCGATGACGATACGGCTGGATGCCCCGCCCTGTGCGGTGGAGGGCAGCGCTATGATCGACCGGCCGCCGCGCGATCGGCTCGCGCCGCGGACATAATCCACCTGACCGCCGGTTCCGCCCATATAGGCGCCGGCGATCGACTCGGCGTTGATCTGACCGGTCAGATCGACTTCTATGGCGGAGTTGATCGAGACGAGCTTGGGCAGGGCGCTCAATATGGCATCGCCGTGCGTGGTCTCGGACCCGCACAGCCGAACCGCAGCGTTGTCGTGCACGAAATCATAGAGCCGGCGGGTGCCGATGAAGGCGCCGGTGATCGATATTCCCCGATCGATCGTCTTGGTGGCGTTGGTGATCGCGCCGGCTTCGACGAGATCGACGAACGCGTCGCCGATCATGCCGGTGTGGATGCCGAGATCCCGGCGATCGACCAGCAACTGTGCGATGGCATCGGGAACGGCGCCGATCCCGAACTGCAGGATCGAGCCATCCTCGATATAGGCTGCACATAGGGCTGCGGTCGCACGATCGGCGTCGCCGATGCGTGCCGGCGCTACGCTGACCAGCGGTCGATCGCTGTGCACGATATAGTCGATCTCGGATGCGTGCAGCATGTGATCGCACGGTACGTAGGGGACCTGCGCGTTGACTTCGGCGATGACGACCCGCGCCTCGGTAACGGCCTTGCGGACATAATCGTTGATGACGCCGTAGCTGTGATAGCCTTTCGCGTCGGCGGCACTGACCTGGACGAAGGCGACGTCGCAGCCGATCAGCCCCTGGCTGATCATGCTGCCGATCTGGCCGACATGGCAGGGAATGATGTCCAGCACGCCGGCCTTGGCGAGGCTGCGCAGCGAGCCGAGCGCGCCCATGCTGGAAAAACGGACATGATCGGCATGTTCGGGTTTGATCACATTGGAGAAACTCGATCCGGCAAAGGCGGACAGGGGGCCGAGCGCCGCGCGCTGTTCGAGCAGGGCTTCGATCAGCGTCAACGGCTCGCCGCAGGCCTGTCCCCAGACGACGGCATCGCCGGGCTTGATGATGCCGGCGAAATCCAGCGCGTCGGGTTCGATCGTCAGGGTCATCCGCTATTGCTCATCGATCTTGAAATAATCGGGTTTCGCGATCGTCCATTGATCGCCCCAGATCTGGTTTCCGCCGTCGACGTGCAGCACTTCGCCGGTGACGAACGATCCCCCATCGCCGCCGATCATGCAGACGGCATCCGCGATCTCGTCGGCCTGGCCGAACCGTTTCATGACGTTGGTCTGAACCATGGCCTTCACCGCCGCAGGGTCATAGGCGTTCATCCCGCTCGTCGAGATAAGGCCCGGCGCCACGCAGTTGACGCGGATGCCGAGCGGCGCCCATTCGATCGCCACTGTTTTCGAAAGGGCGATGACGCCCGCCCGCGCCGCCGCCGTATGCGCGACACCCGGCATGCCCCGTCCGGTGACCGCGACGACATTGACGATCGACCCCGGCCTGGCCTGGTCTCGCCACTGCCGCGCTGCCGTCTGCATCATGTGCCATGTGCCCATGAGGTTGGTGTCGATGACGGCATTGAAGCCCTTGGGGGCGATGTCGATGGCTGCGCTCGGAAACTGGCCGCCGGCGTTGTTCACCAGCAGATCCAGGCCCCCGAACCGGTCCTGGACGGCCGCAAACAACTCAGCAACGGCGTCCGGGTCGCGGATGTTTACGGGATGCACCATCAGCTCGGCCGGATATCTGGCGAGCGAGGCGGCGGTATCGTCCAGCTTCTCCTGCTTGCGGCCGCAGAGGACCACATTGCCGCCCAGGCGCGCCGCCCAGTGCGCGATCGCGCGGCCGAGGCCCGACCCGGCGCCCGAAACGACCACCGTCTTGCCGTCGAAATAGCCTTCGCGGAGAGCGGGCATGGCCGCCGCGAGCTGCTCGTCCGTTCTGCCGTAGGCGGTCATATCCGGCGCCCCTGCTCTTCCCAGAAGGGGCGGCGCAGCTCTCGCTTCAATATCTTGTTCGCGGGCGTGAGCGGGAATTCCCCCTCCCAGAACTGGATACTGCGCGGCACCTTGTACCGCGCGATCAGTTCACGGCAGTGGTCGATGAGTCCCTCTGCGGTGACCTCGACATCGTCATGCAGCCGGACGATCGCGTGGACGGCTTCGCCCCATTTCTCGCTCGGGATGCCGATGACCGCGCACTGGCGGACGGCATGGTGCAGGGCGAGCGCATTTTCGACCTCTTGGGAATAGACGTTCTCGCCGCCCGATATGATCATGTCCTTCACGCGATCGACGACATAGACGAAACCTTCTTCGTCCATTCGACCGCCGTCGCCGGTGTGCATCCATCCGCCCCGCAGCGCGAAGGCGGTCTCTTCGGGGCGCCGCCAATAGCCGAGCATCATGTTCTCGCCTCGGACGGCGATCTCGCCGACCTCGCCCCGCGGAACCTCGATGTCGTCTTCATCGACGATCTTGATCTGGACGCCGACGGCGGCGCGACCGGCAGCGCGATAGACGCCCCGGGCTCGATACTCACCTCGCAACGCATAATCGGGAAGGATCGCGCACATCGGAGACAGTTCCGTCATGCCATAGGCCTGGATGAACCGCGCGGCGGGAAAGGCGCTCACGGCGCGGTCGAGCAAGGTCTCGGTGATGGGCGACGCGCCGTAGATGATCGTGGTGAAGCTCGACGTGTCCGTTTTGGGGAAGTCGGGGTGCTCGATCAGCATCTGGATCACCGCGGGGACCAGCAGGCTTTCGGTACACCGGTGCTTTTCGATAAGCTGCAGCGCCTCGACCGGCTCGAACTGCGGCATCAGAATCGCGGTGCCGCCGCTCCCCATCAGCGACAGGCTGGGCCATGTCCCGGCCGCGTGAAACATCGGACCATTGAGGAGATATCTGGAATTCTCGCTGAAGAGGCCGTCGGCCCAGCACATCATCGCATCGCTGATGACGTTGCGGTGGCTCAGCATTGCCGCTTTGGACCGGCCCGTGGTGCCGCCGGTATAGCCGAGCTGATACAGGGCATCGCCCCCGCGCCCCGCATCTTCGCCGGGCTCATGCTCGGTGAGCAGCGCCTCGTAATGCGGCAGGCCATCGACGCTCTCACCGATCGAGATCAGCCGCAGGGCGGGCCGGCCGGCATGGAGCTGCCGTGCCGCGTCGAGCATGCGATCGTCCACGAACAGGATATCGGGCTCGCAGTCCGCCAGGCCGTCGGCCAGTTCGGCGATCGACCAGCGCCAGTTCAGCGGCACCACGACCCCGCCGGCGCGCGGGATCGCCGCGAGCAGCTCGAAATAGCGGTCGTTGGTCAGCGCGAGAACGGCGACGCGGTCGCCATCCTCCAGGCCCATCGATCGTATCGCCGCCGCCATTCGCGCGACGCGATCGGACACTTCGCTCCAGCTGCGGTGCCGGTCGCCGTTCAGGGTGGCGAGGTGGCGAGGACGGACCTGCGCGGTCCGGGCGAGCATGGCGCTCACGCCGATCGACGGACGCGCCGGGATGCCGTGGTCAAAATCCGACATGGTCGCCTCCCTTCAGCGCGAGCATCTCCCGCGCCTCCGCCGCCGTCGCGACCTCGAGTCCCAGCCCGTCGAGGATCTGCCGAACCTTGGTGACCTGGCTGGCGTTCGATTCGGCCAGTTTGCCGGGGCCGATCCAGAGATTGTCTTCCAGGCCGACCCGGACATTTCCGCCCATTGCCGCGGCCATCGCCGCGATCGACATCTGGGATCGCCCGGCGCCCAGCACGGACCAGCGATACTGATCGCCGAACAGCCGGTCGGCCGTACGCTTCATGTGCATGACGTCGTCGGGATGGCTGCCGATGCCGCCCAGCAGCCCGAAGCAGGTCTGGATGAACAGCGGCGCCTTGACCAGGCCGCGCTTCCAGAAGTGATGGAGGTTGTAGAGGTGGCTGGTGTCGTAGCATTCGAACTCATAGCGCGCGCCCGTCTCGTTTATGGCGCGCAGCGCATATTCGATGTCCTTGAAGCTGTTTCGGAAAACGAGATCGCGCGAATTTTCGAGCATTTCCCTCTCCCAGTCATGCTCGAAAGCGTCGAACCGGTCGAGCATCGGAAAGAGGCCGAAGTTCATCGATCCCATGTTGAGCGACGCGATTTCCGGGGCCCAGCGTACCGCCGGCGCGATGCGTTCCTCGATCGGCATGAAGGGCGATCCGCCCGTCGTCAGATTGACGATGACGTCACAGCGTTGCTTGATCACCCGCAGAAAGGGTTCGAACGCCTCCGGCGTCTGATCCGGCCGTCCATCGCGTTCGTTGCGCGCATGGAGATGGACGATGGAGGCGCCCGCTTCGGCCGCGCCGATCGCCGCCTCCGCGATTTCCTCCGCCGTGACGGGAAGGTGCGGCGACATCGATGGCGTGTGGATGGAACCCGTGACGGCGCATGTGACGATCACTTTGCGCGTCTGAGAGCGTGGCAATGCTTCTCTCCCTACCGATATCGTTTCCGGTTGACGCAAAGATGAACCACATTCATTATAGTGTCAACGCGCTTCATGAGAATGGCGCTGGCCAGGAGATGCCCGGGAAATGCCGAGAATCGCTGCGGAGAAAATGGAGGCGAGGCGGGAGTCGATCGTGCTCGCCGCGCGCTCCGTGTTCGTGGCCAAGGGCTATGTCGCCGCCACCGTGACCGACATCGCCCAGGCGGCCGGCGTCTCGGACGGGCTGCTGTACCGGTACTTCGGCGGCAAGCGCGAGCTGCTCATGGAAGTGCTCGAAGTCTTCTACACCGACATCATTTCGGGCACCGAACAGGCGATCGGCGAAGAGCCGACGTTCCAGCGCAAGCTGGAGGTTCTCGTGCAGGGGCACCTGCAGGCCTTCGCCGACGACCCCGATCTATGCCGCCTGTTCATCAGCGAAGTCAGAACCCTCGACGACTATGTCGGTTCGACGACGCAGGAGCTCAATCGCCGATACACGCATATCCTGATCGACCTCATCGCGTGGGGACAGGATCACGCATTCATCGCTTCGGAGCTGGATCCGCGGCTGGTCCGCGATTTCCTGTTCGGGGGAATCGAGCATCTGGCCTGGCGGGAGATAGCCAATGGGAGAACGATCGACGTCGCCCATCTCACCGCCCAGATCGTCCGGCTGCTGATGGCCGGCCTCAAAGGCGGAGACGCTGCATGACATCTCAGTCCTTCACATCGGTGCTGGTTGCCAATCGCGGCGAAATCGCCGTGCGTATCCTCAGGACCGTTCAGGCGCTGGGGATGGAGGGCATGCTGGTCTATCACGCGGCCGATGCGGGCTCGCCCGCCGTGCGCATGGCAGACCGGGCGATCGAGATCACCGGCATTACGCCCGTCGCCGCCTATCTCGATGCGGCGCAGATCATCGCGAAGGCGAGCGCCGCATCGAGATACTGTCTCT
>Ga0209231_1001149_pt1 | contig 10866 bp, 5 predicted proteins | sample Deesub45470m_DNA_FD_188086 | JGI IMG/M metagenome (GOLD analysis project Ga0209231, IMG submission 188086) | Deep subsurface microbial communities from North Pacific Ocean - 450_OLKR46/470m Metagenome (SPAdes) (version 2) | ecosystem: Environmental > Terrestrial > Deep subsurface > Unclassified ... | reverse complement strand
ATTATAAACAAAAGCCGCCTATGACAAAAAACACTTCATAATTAAAAAATCTCATTGTAAATTGTAAGTGAGATCTCGCTTGGAGCGAGATTAATTTGACTAACCAATTTTAACCTGCCTGCCGCAGGCAGGTGCGCACTCCGTGCTTTTAAAATTAGTGTCTCATTAAAAAGGAGGAGAACAGTTCGCACCGTCTAAAGCAACAAACTGTAATTCCCTCCAAAGCGTATTAATTAATTAATTAATTAATTAAAAAATTAACTAACTAACAACATGCAAATTTATGGAAATTAAATTAACTAATGTGTTTTTCTTAAACGGAAAAAGACTTTTAAAACTAATGATGCGAACATTCATTTTCTTGTTTTGTGCAACGGTGTTTAGCATAACACCGGAAAGTGCATTGTCTCAAAATACCAAAATAAGTATTGATGAAGATAAAATAGTGACTGTTGATGAAGTTTTTAAAATCATCAAAGAGCAAACACACGACTATATGTTCATTTATTCAGAAGATATATTTAAGGATTTTCCCAAAGTTCAGTTAAAAAGGGGGATTATCCGTTTGGATAAATTATTGAACCAAAGCCTTTCCGGCGGTAATGTAAATATAGTGCTTACCCAAAACAACACCATCCTGATAAAGGAAATCAAAACCGTACAGCAAATCCAAGTCTCAGGTAAAGTAACCGATTTAGCAGGCTTGCCGGTTCCCGGTGTTACGATCCTTATAAAAGGCACTTCTAAAGGTACCGTTACTGATTTGGAGGGTAGCTATACATTAACAGTGCCCAACCCAGAGAATGTGTTGGTATTTTCGTATTTAGGATACGAAACACAGGAAATCACTGTAGGCAACCAAAATATAATTAATGTGACATTCAAGGAAAAATTTGATACTTTGAATGAGGTTTTGGTTGTAGGATATGGTACAACAACAAGAAGAAATAATACCGGGGCAGTATCTTCAGTATCATCGCAAGTTATTGAAAGCCAGGTTGTGGATAATCCAATTAATGCTATGATAGGCCGTATGGCCGGTGTTAATATCTCACCCAACAATGGACTTCCCGGCAGTAACTATACCGTACAAATTAGGGGTAATAATACATTGGGAGGTAATGGGCTGTCTGGAGCCTTACCGTTATATATAATTGATGGGGTACCTTTTACAAATTACAATGGATCCATACCGGCCAGAGACGATTTGAACGTTTGGGGAATTAGTGGAGCTAATGGAGGGCTGAGTCCTTTGAGCGCCATAAATCCAGATGACATTTTAAGGATAGATGTGCTAAAGGATGGCGATGCCACGGCCATTTATGGTGCTAGAGCAGCGAACGGCGTTGTTATGATCACGACAAAGGGAGGGGAAACCGGTAAAGGTCGCCTTAGTGTTGATTACTCCAACGGTTGGGGTGAAGTCGGAAATTTTGTAAAGCTTTTAAATACAGAGCAATATTTAGAAATGAGAAGGGAGGCTTTCCAAAATGACGGGTCGACGCCTAATACCAGTAACGCTCCTGATTTGACAGTTTGGGACCAAAATGCCTATACTGATTTTCAGGATTTGTTGATAGGGGGCAGAGCTGATATATCCAGTTTACAGTTGAATTATTCTGGCGGGAATGAGTCTACGCGTTACTATATGAGTGGGTTTTACAACGAAAACGGTACCGTGTTTCCTGGTAACATGGGATCAAACAGAGTTGGTGGAAGAATAAATGTTCAAACCAATAGTAAAAATCAAAAATTCAAAGGAAACTTTAATGTCAGTTATTCCAAAGACCACACAAATTTAATTACTACAGACATTACCGGCGCTATTGGTTTTGCGCCTAATTTTCCAATTTATAATTCAGATGGAAGTTTTAATTGGGCTACAGGATCCAATCCTTTGGCTTATTTAAAGCAAAAATATCAAAGTGATACAGAGAATTTTATTTTTTCTTCAAACTTGCAATATGATATTTTTAAGGATCTGCACGCAAAAGTTAATTTTGGCTATACTAGATCTTGGCTGGACCAAAGATCACAAAACCCTGCCTCAGCACAAAATCCCTCAGGTGCCGTCAATAACCAAGCGCGTTTTGTAAAATCGACTACTGATAACATTATCATTGAACCACAACTTGAATACAATTATACTTTTTCCCAAGGGTCTGTAGATGCATTGATAGGAACTACGTTTCAAGATTATATTTCGGAAACTACATCTTTAACCGGGCAAAACTATGCCTATGAGGATCTTTTGGATGTCATTTCAGCTGCAGGTACAATTTCCGCAACAAACAACTACTCTCAGTATAAGTTTGCGTCACTTTTTGGTAGATTGAAATTTGGTTTTAGGTCTAAGTACATTGCTAATGTAACCTACAGAAGGGACGCATCATCAAGATTTGGGCCCAATAATAGATTTGCCAATTTTGGGGCTGTTGGCTTGGCCTGGATTTTTTCGAACGAGAAATTTCTATTAAACAAAGAATCATTTTTTAATTATGGAAAATTAAATATAAGTTATGGTTTAACTGGAAATGATCAGATACCTGACTACCAATATTTGACCTTGTTTTCCGCAGCTGGTGGGGCAAATGCTAACTATGAGCAGATTACGACACTGAATTCAGGCACCATAGGTAACCCTGATCTTAAATGGGAAAACACCAAAAAATTGGACATAGGGCTTGACCTGGGATTCTTCAACAACCGTATTTTATTCAAGGCCAATTATTATAGAAATCTTTCTACCGATTTATTGACGTATTCAACCATCCCTGTACAAAGTGGCGTTAATTCCATAAACGCAAATATGGATGCCGAAATCGTAAATAGAGGGCTAGAGTTTGAATTGACCACCGTCAATATCAGTACGGACAACTTTGAATGGAACTCAGCATTCAATATTACCTTTCAGGAAAGTGAGCTAAAAAGGTTTGATGATATTGACCAATCCTTTTATGGCAGTTCCTTTGAGATCGGGAAATCCGTAACCAACCCCAGGTATTTTTCCTATGGGGGCGTGGATGTGAACACGGGAGATCCGATCATCAACGATCTTGATGGAACACCAGGTATAGACTTTAATAAAGACAGGAGTTTTGTCGACATTGGCACACCGTTTTTTGGGGGCTTAAATAACACCATAAAATATAAAAACCTAACGCTGAATATTTTTGCACAGTTTAACCATCGCAAAGGAATAAATAACTATTTGAGGGGAAACAGTTTGGGTGGCTTGAACAACCAAAACATCTCCACCGTGGACAGATGGCGAAACCCAGGGGATACCAATGTTCTTTGGCCAGGGGCCACAACCTTCTCTTATCCTTTCTTTTATAGGTCTTCAGACTTCTTCTATGGAGATGCTTCTTTCATTAAGATCAGATCCGTCAACTTGGAATATAGATTGGAACCGGAATGGTTAAAAGGGACAGGCATTGATTTTGCCAGTATCTATTTCCAAGGACAAAATCTATTGACGTTTTCAAAAAACAGTGATTATGAATTCGACCCGGAGACAGGCATAAACTCCATGCCTCAATTGAGAACAATTGTTTTAGGTGTTAAATGTACATTTTAAAAATTTTAACTTATGAAAAAATATATCTATATAGTTTTATCGATAACCATGTTACTCGCAGCCTCCTGTGAGGATTATGTGGAGTTGGAGACCCCTCAAGGAAGTATTGGGGTGTCGGAAACCTTTAACAACAGCAAATCAGCAGAGGCAGCCGTACTGGGTCTGTATACTAGAGCCAGGGGTACAGACCTTGTGTTGTTACCGGGAATGACCTCGGACCAAATTGTCTACACACAGCCCTTCCAATACCTTCTGGACTATCAATACAATGATATTCCAGTCGACAGCAATCCAAATGCTAATTTATGGCTTTATGGCTATGGTGCCATACGTATCGCCAATATTGCAATCAATGGTTTGGAAAATAGTACGAATGTCCCACCGGACATAAAGGATCAGCTAATTGGTGAGGCGAAATTTTGGAGAGCCTATAACTATTTGCCCTTGGTGATGCTTTTTAACAGGGTACCACTGGCATTGTCCCCCGAATCCTATGACAATGCTACGCTGCCTCTGAGCCAGCCAGACCTCATCTTTGACCAGATTATCTCCGATCTTCTGGATGCAAAATCATTGCTGAACGAAGCCTATCCAACAGCTGAAAGAGCCCGTGTCAATAAATTTGCGGTATCGGCCCTGTTGGCAAGGGTTTATTTGTACATGGGTGAGTGGGATTTGGCCGAACAAGAAGCCTCCTATGTTATTGCCTCCAATGTGTATTCCCTCACGCAGGATCTAAGTACGGTTTTCCATAAAACCAGCAACGAAACGATTTTACAATTGTACCATGTGAACGGTATTTCCGGTCTGGGTTTCAATTTTGTCCCTTCTTCACCTAGCAGCTTACCTAACTATGGATTACGCACTGGCTTTGCAGAAGGTTTTGAGCCAGCGGATGCCCGTTTGTCGGCATGGACTAAATTGGTTGCCGGCAGCAGTGATTCCTACTACATAAACAAATATAAGATACGCTCAGGCTCTGGCGGCAATGAGTACTATATCATATTGCGTTTAGCCGAAATGTACTTGATCCGATCTGAAGCCTATGCGGAATTGGGTCAGTTCGATTTAGCTGAAGACGACTTGAATGAGGTTCGGGAAAGGGCATCGCTCACGGACGTGCAAGACCTCAGTGAAGCCGATTTGTTTTTGGCCATAGAACAGGAAAGGCACCATGAATTGTTTGGGGAGTGGAGCTACAGATGGTTCGATCTGATCCGTAGACCTAGCCTTACAAACCCTGGCCTAACAAGGGCGGATGATATACTTAGTCTGTTAAAGCCTAATACTTGGGATGCAACCGATGTCCTGTTTCCCATACCCGGAAGTATCATACAAATGAACCCCAATGTGGGTGCAGGGGATCAAAACCCTGGCTATTAACCGGTATCCAATAAATTTCAATTACGGGGTTTATCTATTCTAAACCCCGTATTGATTTGAATATGAATTTATAATGGCCAGTTTGGATTGGCCGTTTCACGAAAAACGATTTAGGAATGATAAAATATATTAAAACCACCGCCCTGTTTTGCTTGGTGGTGCTATGTGCATTTGTGGGACATACCCAAAATTATGGGGCCAATAATCCCCGCTTGGAGTCTTTGTTGAATAACACAGATTCCTTGGCTGTACAAAATGAAATAAAGACATTGCTCAAAAATAATATTGAAGAAGACTACAATATGGTCATCCAATATTATAATAGAACCCAGCAGACCTTTAACGCTGAGGAGCTAGTTGAAAAAACCATTGAAAAATTCCCTAAAGGAAGATATGCCTTTATTAGAAAAGGCAACGCTTTGATAACTGAAAAGGATCCTTCTGCAAAGGAAATGCTATTGTTGGCTCTGATTGAGGATTTTCCAAATAAGTCCGATGACATGAGTATGTATTATTATGATGTTATGTCTGCCTATTCCCAAATAGGGAATTTGAAAAAAACGTCTGAATGGTTTAACAAATTCTCTACAGATGATGTGTATCGATATTATTCGGTTAATGCCATGGCAGATGCCATGAAACTGAATTCAGAGGACGCTGATGGTTTTTTGAATGAAGAAATCGGTAAGGGACTGAATATCATAAGAAATGCAGATCAAGTCAAATCTATCGTGGTTGATTTACAATTAAGACGCGCCTGGGATAAACGAGAGGCGGGAGAGCATAAAGAAGCCTTGGACATCATACAAAAAGCATATGACCTAAGTGAAAGAAAAAACTATAATTTATTGAATACCTATGCTATAATTCAAGCAGATAATGGCCATTATGAAGAAGCATTACCCATCTTAATAAGCGCGGTCAAAAGAGGTCAGGCAAACGATTTGATTACCGAATACCTCAAGGTTTCTTATAATAAAGTTCACAAAGATGGTTACGAGAAATTTATGGAGGATATAGAAGTCACTCTAAACGATAGCATTAAGACACATCTTGATAAAATACTTCTAAATGTAAAAGCTCCGGCATATACTGTGAAGGATAGTAAAGGGCATACGGTTAAATCGGAAGATTTATTAGGGAAAGTATTGGTTATTGATTTTTGGGCAACCTGGTGTGGCCCTTGCAAAAAATCATTCCCGTCTATGAATAAGGCCCTTAAAAAATATCAGGATGATCCAAATGTTATGTTTTTATTCGTACATACGTTTGAAAGAAATGAAGCTCCTTTAAACGATGCGCAGGAATATCTGAGCAAAAATGAGTATGACTTTCCGTTATATATGGATTATAAAAATGAGAAAACTAAATTGAACCCCATGGCCGCCGCCTTTCAGGTCAATGCAATCCCAACCAAAATAATTATAGATCCTCTCGGAAATATACGTTTTCGTATTATGGGCTTCTCAGGAGGTGAAAATGCTGCTGTGGCCGAAATATCAGCTATGATCTCGATAGCAAAGGAAGCGTACTGAAATCAAAAATTCAATAACAGAATAAACACTAAAAACATATGAATTATTTTAAAAATTGGCATAAACAAGGATTTAGTTCAATCCTTTTAGTATTAGCTGCCATGGCATTCTATTCTTGTAAGGACAAGGGGACAGAACAAGATTTAGCCTCTCCCGAGGAGACATCAGGGTTACATGTTTCGGGTCAGTTTTTAAATAAGCACGAGGGTAAACTATCCATTACTTACAAAAAGTTAGGTGGGGGCAGAATGGAGTTTGATGAAGTTGAAATTGGTCAAAATGGCGAGTTTCAATTTGAGAAAGACATCCTGGAGCCAACTGTGGTTGTTTTGGGTATTCAAGAAAAAAGGGATTCTTTAAACCCCTCAGCAAATACGGCTTTCGATTACGATTCTTTTTATTTTAAACAGGGAAAAGTTAAGATGATCATAGCCACCACCTTACAAGAGGCCCAAGTATCGGGTAATGGTTCTATGGGAAATGATACCAATACTGGTTTTAAAGAGTTTTCTAGAACGGAGAATGCGTATATTGATACTTTAAATTCGCTTGTAGTAAAAGTTTCGGAATATGTAAAAGGGGAAGAAAACATTAATAAGGAAAGAACCCGAGTTGCCGATTCTATATACTTAATGAGAGATAAGAATCTTTACTTAAATATTTTGAAGACCAAACCAAAGACTCCCTTAGCATTGCTTGCTTTGTCGCGTTATGCCAGTGAGCCCGTTTGGAGACCAAGAAAAAAAATAGGACCTCAGGAAATAGAGGATTTAATGATGCGTTTGCCAGATTCGTTCTTAAAGTATCCTTCAATGGTTGCTTTAAAGGAAGAACTTAAAGTTTCTAAAATTACCGGTGTGGGAAAACCTGTAATCGATTTTACGTTAAAAAGCAAATACGGCAAAGATGTCAAGATTTCTGACTTTAAGGGCAAATACGTGCTCCTTGATTTTTGGGCTAGCTGGTGCGCACCTTGCAGAAAGGAAAATCCCAATATAAAAAAGCAGTTTAATAAATATAAAGATAGAGGGTTTACGGTGATTAGTGTGTCACTTGATAAAGAAGAAGATAGAAAGAAATGGTTGGACGCCATTGCTAAAGATGATATCGATTATTGGACACATTTAATTGATTCCAGTGGTTTTGACGGAGCGGTTGCCAAAAGTTATTTCATAAGGCAAATACCAACAAGTTTTCTTATTGGGCCTGATGGAAAATTTATAGGACGTAATCTGTATGGAGAAAACCTTAATAAAGAACTTTCCGGAATTTTTGGAGAATAAAAGCCAAAGAGTGTATGGATATTACCTCTAAGCTAAATAAAGAATTAAACTATTAATTTAAAATATTTAAAATGATAAGATTGATTTGTTTCAATTTAACAATTGTATTCTGCATTTACAGTGCTTTTCTTTCAGTAAATGCTCAGAATGTTGAAAATAAATTTACAAAAATTCAAGAGCTGGATGGCATAGAAGAATATTTGTATACCCCAAACGGCTTGAATATATTATTGGTCCAGGACAATTCGGCACCAGTGGTAACAGTGCAAATAGTATATCATGTGGGATCCAAAAATGAAGTGCCCGGCAATACAGGTTCTACACATCTTTTAGAGCATTTGATGTTCAAGGGCACCCCTACGTTTAATAAGCGCAATGGTACTGCTATTTTTAATGTGTTACAGGGTATGGGGGCACAAATGAACGCAACCACTTGGAACGATCGAACCAATTATTTCCAAACCATTCCCAGTGATAAAATTGAAACAGCCCTTCATATAGAAGCAGACCGGATGCGCAACTCACTATTGCTAAAAGAAGACAAGGATGCTGAAATGACAGTGGTTCGTAATGAATTTGAGCGTGGAGAAAATGACCCCGGAAGTGTATTAAACAAAGAGATGTGGGCAACGGCTTATATGGCTCATCCGTATCATCACTCAACAATAGGGTGGCGTTCAGATATCGAGAATATGCCGATTGAAGTTTTAAGAGACTTCTATAACACCTATTACTGGCCGGACAATGCCACCTTAACGATTATTGGAGATTTTCAAAAGGAAAAACTTTTTGACCTGATAGATAAGTATTTTGGTAAGATTACTAAATCAGCACAATTGATACCACAACCATATACTACTGAACCAGAGCAATTAGGTCCAAGACGAATTATTGTTAAAAAACCCGGTCAGCAAGCCATGATTGCTGTAGGTTACAAGATTCCTGGAAGATTGCACGAAGATTTACCGGCTTTGACAGTATTGAGTCAAATTATTGGCAGCGGAACATCATCTGTAATAAATAAAACATTTGTGGATAGTGGAATCGCACTTTATGGATATGCAAGGGCATCGCAATTTCAAGACGTTGGTTTGTTTATGATAACACTGGGAATTACACCGGATAAGAATATTGAAGACATCAACAAGCAGCTATTGGATATGGTAGAAACCATAAAAAAAGAAGGTGTTCCGCAAACTGATATAGACCGTGTAACGGCAAAATTAAATGCGCAGACCATATTATCCAGAGATGGTTCAGGAAGTATTGCAGGACAATTAACAGAAGCTATTGCAGGTGGTGATTGGACGGATTATATAAAAGCTTCTGAGCGATTAAGTAAAGTAACCGCTGCTGATGTGAATCGCGTTGCCAATGTTTATTTAAAAGTAGACCAAAGCACTACAGGCTGCTTTATTCCTGAAGAAACAGGAAATAATGTCGCAAGTGAAGATAAACCTTCAGGTTTTACAACAGTTAATCAAAGTAAGTATTATTACAGAAATCCTGAAGTACTTGAATCTTTTAAAAATACAGATTACTCTGTAAATAGCAAAAAATTAACAGAAATTACCTCGGCATATGAAACTATTCAGTCGTCTGCTTCAGGTGAAAAATATATCAGAAAAGAGATTGCCGGTATTGACGTTGTAACTGCGAAAACGGGAGCAAAAGGATTTGTAACCGTAGCCGCAAGCTTTCCGATAGAAAGTTACATCAACACCCATAAAAATGAAACCGTTCCAGGGTTAGTAGTTCAAATGTTAAGCAAAGGAACAACCGTTCATGATAAGTTTCAGTTTTCTGAAAAATTAGAAAAATTAGGAGCTGGCATTAATATCTATTCGGATGCAAATCATGTAAATATTAACTTTAAATGTCTTTCAAACGATGTCAATACGGTTATTTCTCTCTTGGCTGAAGAATTACGTCAACCTTTATTTGATACCAAAGAATTTGAATTATTAAAAGAGCAAAGTATAAATGGTTTAAAAAGAGGTATCACAGATCCGGCTACACAAGGATCAATTGCATTGGCACAAGCCATTTATCCAAAGGGACATCCTAACTATGCCATGGATATTAAAACATCAATAAATGAAATAGCGTCGGTTACCCTTGAAGATTTAAAGGCGTTTCATAAAAAATACTTTGGTACAGCAGGGATGCGATTGGTTGCTGTTGGAGATGTGGACACAAAAATGTTGTATGTGGCATTAAATAAGAATTTTAAAGGTTGGAACGGAGGTGAAATGGAAAAGGCTTCTTTCGTGGAACCGACTAAGGAAAATGGAGCAACAAAAGTGGTTACTATTCCAAAAAAGCCAAGTGCTGAATTATTTATAGGTGAATACACGGGGATAGAGCGGAACGACAAGGATTTTCTGCCATTTTATATAGGAACGAGTGTGTTAGGTGGAGGATTCGCAGGAAGATTGATGCAAACTGTAAGAGACAACCAGGGATTAACCTATAGTATTTCCGCCAATCATTCCGGACATAATAATGCAGGTGGTTATTGGTATGTTAACGCAAGTTTTAATCCCTCATTATTTGAAACAGGACTTGAGGCAACCATGGTTCAAATTAAACAATGGGTAAATATGGGTATTACAGCAGAAGAGTTGGTTTCAAGAAAAAGTAATATAACCGGAAGTTTTAAAGTTGGAATGGCAACAACTTCAGGTTTAGCAAACACACTTTTAGGTTTTCTTAAACGCGATTTAACACCAGATTATATCGATCAGTATCCAAAGGATGTGGAAGCGGTTACTTTAGATGAGGTGAACCAAGCGATTAAAAAGTATGTCGATTTAGATAAGTTAATCATTATTAAATCGGGCTCCTTAAATGATAATGGAGAACCATTAAAATAGTCTGAGATATTTCTTAACAATGTTACATTATTTGTCCCGATAGCTATCGAGACTATTGGGATAATTACCCTACCAACAAGATATTGGGTTGCCCGTGTTTATTAAAACATGTTGTCATTTCCAATTGGTATGGAAATTATTTTTAAATCTCAACAGCGGAATAAAAAAATATATTATTAAAGATGAAAAGCACCGGTTCCATCATCATC
>Ga0209231_1001148_pt1 | contig 10873 bp, 2 predicted proteins | sample Deesub45470m_DNA_FD_188086 | JGI IMG/M metagenome (GOLD analysis project Ga0209231, IMG submission 188086) | Deep subsurface microbial communities from North Pacific Ocean - 450_OLKR46/470m Metagenome (SPAdes) (version 2) | ecosystem: Environmental > Terrestrial > Deep subsurface > Unclassified ... | reverse complement strand
TCTCGGATAAATCGATCAAGCGCTACCGGTCCTTGAAGGTGATCGCCTGCTGCGCCAGGACGATCTCGACGATTCCGGGGCCGACGTCCTTTTCGACGGTAAAGGTCCCTGTCTGCCGAAAGTCGTCCCCCCCGGCGGATTTGCCGAGAAGGGTCACCTGCATCGCGTGGGCGCCGGTGCGGATATTGCCGGCATAGATGCGCTGCACCCCCCCCTTGCGCAGGGCTTCGAGTTCCTTGAAGGTGTAGAGGTGAGAAGCGACCGCTTCACCGTCCAGCTCGATGCCGACGGAATCGAGGCGGAAGGTTTCGCCGGCGGCCAGGGAGACGAAGAGTGCCACCTGGGTGTTGGACGGATAGAGGAGTTTTTCTTCGAGGAGATTGAGCTCCGCGGCGATGCCGAGGACATCGCTCTTGATCTCCTGCACCTGTTCGTCCAGCCCCTTGATCTGCTCCCTGGAGACCTCTTCGGCAGAAGCGGCGACGTTGAGAATAAACAGCGTCGAAATCATTAAAATAAGGACTCTTAGATGTTTGAGCATATTTTTTACCTCGCTTGATATCTGCATTTCTAATTCATAACCAGGATCTTTTTGTCCGCAGATAAAATCGTTCAACTGCGGATGAAGTCAAAAAACCTATCAATGTCCCTGGCGTTTAATCTGCGTCCATCCGCCTTTATCTGCGGACAAGAAAAGATTTCGACCTACATCTTCCCGATCAGGTTGATGAAGAGTCCCTGGTGGGTGTAATCGAGATCGGTGAGATCGTCCGAGAAGGAGCTGAAGTTGTAGCCGGCCCCGACCTTGATGTGGTTGCCGAGGTGACGGTAGAGAGCCACCAGCGCCCCGCTGCGGCTGTCGCCGGCGTCGGGGAGGTCGAGCAGGCGTCCCTCGACCAGGGCGTCCCAGCGGTGGAGGAAGTGCCAGTCGGCCCGCAGGACGTAGAGGTGGGCCCGGCTGGCAAAGAACTCCCGGTCGACCCGGTCCTGACTCACCTCGCCGAGGCGGTAGGCGTATTTGCCCCCCACCGTCCAGCGGCTGGTCAGGTCATACATGACGTCGAGTGAGGCGATGTGACTGCGCTGGATCAGCCCCCCCGCGGAACCGGTGGCGCTCACCTGGTCGGCGGTCGGGACGTTGTAGAAAAAGGTGTATTTGGCCAGGGCATTGAGACGGTCGTTTTTGACGGGACGATAGGCGTAGCCGAGGACCGCTTCCGTATAGTTGCCGTCGAAGAACGCCCCCTGGGAACTTTCCGAGTGGGCATAATTGAATTTGCCGATGAGACGCCAGTCCGGGGACAATTGATACTTGAGGCTGTTTTTCAGCAGCCAGGTGGTGCGCCGGGTCGAACCGGCATCCGGCTGCTCGGCGTCGTCCATCCGGTATTCCACGGCACTGGCGATCTTCAGGGTATCGAACCCGTAACCGGCCCGAACCCCGGCCGCCGTTCTCTGGAGCTCGGCCCCCGTCTGATGATCGACGAGGGTGCCGAAATCGACCGACGCCCCGAGGTTGAGCCGATCCGTGGGGGCAAGGTCCACCCCGGTGGAGTGCATCAGTCCCGTCGGGACCTCCCCGTGGGTGTACCGCTCTTCGAGGTAGACGCTGGCCGAGTCCGAATAGCGGGTGCGGAAACCGGAGGCCATGTTCCCTCTTCTGGCCCGCAACCCATTGTCGGTACGCTCGTTTTCCAGGGCATAGTTGAGGTAGAGCGTGGTGCGGTCCGAGTAGAGATACTCCGTCCCGAGCCGTCCCCCGGCACCGAGTTCCCCGCCGGAAACCTCACCGGTCGCCTTGAAGCGATCGGTGACGCGGAGACTGCCGCCGGTCCCGAACCGGCGATTGTCCTCCCGATTTCCCGAACTCCGCAAAGTCTCCTGGGCAAAGCCATAAGCACTCCAGCGCCGGTTGGTATCGTAAAGGAGCCGGACCACCGCGTCGGTGCGCGACCCCAGGTCCTGGGTCAGGGGAACCACGGCGGATTTGTCTATGCGTCTGTCGTGGCGCCCCCCCGAACCGAGGCTCCAATGCTCGCCCAACTTATAATCGAGATCGATTTCACCGGCTTCCGTCTCCAGCCCGTCCTGCTGAAAACTCCTGTCGGCCTTGACCCGCATTTTCAACCGCTCGGTGAAGGGAAACTCCGCCGTGCCGCCGTACTGGGTCGTGTCCCGGTCGGTGATCAGGCCCGGCGCCGCATATCCCGCCTCGAGATCCTGGAGATAGAAGGTCATCTTCCCCCGGCCGTTCTTGAAGAGATCCTGGAAGCCGAGGCTGGCATCGGTGCGATAGGCCCAGGCTTCGACTCCGGGTCCGTCGAGGGGATCGGGGGCGGTGAATTGAAATCCGCCGTCGACGGACGTCGTTTCGAGGAGTCCCGGCCCTTCGCTGCGGCCGCCTTCGAGCTTGATCCACGACTGGGCGGATCGGCGCAGCGTCACATCCAGAGCACCGAGGCTGTTCTGGTTCCCCGCCTCCTCGTCCCGGTTGACGGTCACGCCGACCTTGAGATAATCGCTGAACCAGTAATGCATCCGGCCGCCGGTGGTCAGTGTCCCCGGGTCCTCGAACCCGGGAGTGAACTCGTACCGGGCGACCAGAAAGACCGCATTGCCGCTGAGGGAGTCGCTCCGGACCAGGAGATTGTCGTCCGCCGTCGCCGAGAGGGGCTCCGAGAGGAGGAGGCGCCCCTGCAGGACGTCGATGTCGTAATCGAGGACCGGCGTGAGGTTTTTCACTCCGAGGACCAGCCCCGAATCCTTGTCGCGGATCTCGATGCGCACCCGCTCGCTCCCCTCGAGAATATCCTGGTGCCGCAGGAAGTAGAGGGAGCCTCCGGTTCCCCGGAACTCGTCCCGCCCCGCCACCGTTCCGGGCTCGGCGGCAAAACCGTCGGCCAAAAAGCGCTCCTCGCCGAAACTGGTGGCCTCACCGGTCTGATAATGGAGGTTGGCCCCGTAGAGACCACGGTCCACGTGGGCCAGGTCGTTTTCCGTATAGGCGATCTTGAAATTTCCCCAGAGTCCGTAGGTGTCCTCTTTTTTCACCTTGAGGTAAAACTTGCCGAGCGTCGGGGCGCCTTCCTCGACCGTGCCGTCGTCGCCGTAGGTCGGATAGTGCACATCGGGGTCGATGCGCCGGAAGAGTGCCTCGGGGGACTTGTCGAGGAAATTGCTGAAGATCTCGTCCACCGGGCCTTCACGAGTATCGGCGCTGGCCGTCAGGTTCCAGCCGTTGCTGAATTTGCCGTCGGTGTAGAAGGCCAGGCGCCCCTGGAGATCGAGATCCTCGCTGTACCGGGGCTCGTCCGGGGCGAGGAGATCGGCCGGACCGTCGGTCCTGTTGGCGGAGAGCGTCAGGTCGGCGATCCCGACGGTAAACCAGTCGCTTCTCTCCAGCGCCAGGTCACGCAGGAAGAGCTCGCCGTTCCCCTCCTCGTCGAGGACGGCCACCTCGACGGTGTGCATCCCTTCCGGAAGTATTTCCTCGGCGACGAAACGCCCCCGGCCGTCCACCGGTACGGGATATCCGGCCAGCCAGACGCCGTGTTCAGGAGGGATGGCGTTCCCTGAGGCCTGCACCGTGCCGCCGGACAAGGGGATGGTGCCGCTGGCGATGCGGCTTTCGCCGTAGCCGGCCAACAGTTCTTCGCCGACATTGGCTTCGGCCAGGGCCGGATCGATGCGATCGACCACCCACAGGGGCTGGGGCGTCGTTTCGTCGAAATGCCCCATGCGGTCGTAAACACGAACCAGGTATTTCAAGGAACGTCCCGCAGCCGGGATCGAGGGGAAGTCGGGCTGCCACTCCCCTTTTCCGTCATAATCCAGGGGGAGGACGGCCAGGGGGTCGTCACGGTCGGACTGCTCTTCGGCGAAAATCCGGACCTCCGCCCTGACGATGAAGATGTGGTAATTGGTGTAGAGGCGGAAGAGGACCAGGTTTTCGCCGAAGGCCGTCTCCTCCACGTCCCGATTGGCGATGGTGCGCGGCCAGGCGGTGACGTTGAGTCGCCTCTTGAGCTTGAGATTGTCGTATTTGAATTCGATCTGCGCCTCATCGAGAGCCACGTCGGTGCAGCGCTGGACGTCGGGAATGCTTTTACCCGGATCGTCTGCCGGCTTTCCGTCGACGGTGATGCGCATGAGATTGAGGCCGAAGGGGTCGGCCGGGATCACCTCGCGGGTCAGCCGGGTGACGTCCACCCCCTCGTAGTCGTCGACAACGACCAGTTCATCATAGACGACCTGGACCTCGACCCGGGAGGTATCCGACTCGATAAAGCCGGCATTGACCACGTCATCGGACTGGACATAGCCGTGCCCCTCGAACTCCGCCTGGTTTCCGGAGAGCCCCATCCGCTCGACGACGGCCGCCATGGCCCGGCGGGCCCGGGCGGTGGAGAGGCCGATATCGTCTCCGTAGACTGCGGCGGTGCGCCGGTCGAGGCGGTCGTTGCTGGTGTAGCCGACAAAACGCAGCCGGACGGTCGCCCGGTCGGATATCTCGGCCATGATGGCCTGCAGACGCTCGGTGTATCCTGCAGAAATCACCGGGTCGCCGTTTTCGAAGAGGATCGGGTCGATCCCCCCCGAGGGGGAGTCGTAGACCCGGGTGAGCGTTTCCGCCCCGGCGGCCTCCGGGCAGAGCTGCGGCTCATCGGGGAGATCCTGCAGCGGATCGTCGTGCCAGAACTCCACCTCGACGCGGCGGTTGAGCGCCCGCCCCTGCGACGTCTCGTTGGAGGCGGCCGGCCGCAGCGCCCCTTTCCCCTCGCTCTCAACGGCGACCGGGAGGGGTCCGAGGCTGTCGCGAACGGCGAGGGAGACGCGCCGGGCCACCGCCTTGGAGAGGCCCAGAGGGTTGCCGTAGATGCGCTCGCTGCGTCCGGTCAGTCGGGAATTGTCCGTATAGGCGATGAACCGAACGGCGAGGTTTTCCTTGCCGCGAAGGTTTTTCAGCGCCTGCCCCACCTGTTGCAGGAAATCTTCGGGAACGCTCATCATCCCTTCGTCGTAATAAAGGGGGGCGATCAGGTTCCTGACCCGGGCGCGGTGGGATTGCCCTTCCTTGTAACGCAATTTGCAGACGGTCTCGGTGCGGCAGACCTTGATGCGGCTGACCTCCCTGGGGATGATCACTTCCTTCTCCACCAGCTTCTGGCCGATTTCGTCATACCAGACCTGAACTTCCACCCGCCGGTTGAGGGCGCGCCCTTCTTCGGTGGCATTGCTGGCGACCGGCTCTCTCTCGCCGAGTCCTTCATAGGAGATCGCTTCGGGGGGGAGGTTGAGGGCGAGTTGGCAAAATTCGGCGCAGGTCCCGGCCCGCTCCCGGGAGAGCCCGGTGTTGTCGCCGTACTGCGCCTGCAGCGGGCCGCTGAGCGGCTGGGAGTCGGCGTAACCGACGAAGTGGAGACGCACGTTGGCGCGATCGCGCATTCCTTCGAGAACGTCGCGGAGACGGTCGAGATAATCCTCGGGAATTTCCGCCTCCCCCTGACGGAAACGGATCGGCGGAACGACACCGGAGAGCTTGATGGTTTTGACATCCTCTTCGACGACCTGACGCATCTCGCTGCGATCCCCCTGATCCTCCTCGAAAATGGAGGCGTCGAGAAGCCAGGGGGAGAAGGACTGGTCGGAGGGGAGGTGCATCTCGGTCGTCTCTCCGCTGACAGCCGTCTCCCTGGTCCCGGCGCCGGCAACGGCCGCTTCCGCCCGCGCGAAAGGACCGGCTCCGGCGGAGACGATGAGGAGTAATACTATGGTGAGGCTGCGTTTCAGCATCGATTCCAACGAGGTTAGAGGGTCAGTAAAGCTTGCGGCCGCTCGATTGATCCCGGTCTAAAGCGGCCTGCCGCGGCGCCAGAAGACCTCGGTTTCCATGTCGAGCCGATATCCGCCTGCCGAAGCTTTCCAGCGGCGGTCGATTTCCTTCTTCAGCGCCTTGAGGCGCTTTTTGACCAGCCCTTCGGGTTCGACATCGGCAAGGTAGGAGAGGCGCAGCACCGACGGTCCTTTTTTCAGTTCAGCCATGAGCTGGTCGATCTTCGGCTGCCACTGGAGGCGCAGCGTCGTCTTTTCCGGTTCGAAGACACCGTCGGCGATATCCATGGACACCAGGTGGTGAATCGTCGCGCCGAAATGGAAGCGCAGCGCCTTGCCGCGGGTGGCCCGCTGAACCCGGGGATTTTCGGTGGTCAGGCGATAGCCGGTGGGAAGGGTGCGGTCGTCGAGCTTGAGGATGAAGTTGCTGCCGCGGTCTTCGTCGGGAACGACGGCGCAGGTGATATGGAAACGCCCGTGCTCGTCGGTGGTGGCGATCAGCCCCCGCGCCGTGACCACGCGAACTCCGGCGAGCCCCTCTTCGCCGGCGTCCTGCTGCCCGTTGAGGTTGCGGTCGTCGAAGACCTTGCCGATCACGTCGGTGCAGTCGAAGGTCGCATCGGGAGTGACCCGCACCGTGGCGGAGGCTTCGCCGGAGGCGTTGCCGCCGCTGGCGGTGCTGATCACCTGCGCCCGGTTGACGTATTCCCCTTCGGCGACGCCGGCGCCGACCACCAGCAGGAGCTGGATCGTCCGGGCCGAGCCGACCTGCAGTTCGAGACCGTCCCAGACCAGTTCCCGGCCGCTGATGCGGGGCTCCAGGGGAGCCCCGTCGAGACGGGCGGAGCCGGGGAGGTATTTGAATCCCGCCGGGAAGCGATCGACGATGCCGATATCGTAAAGGGGGACGCCGAAGACGTTGTTCACCCGGATGGTGTAGGGGACCAGTTCCCCCCTGCTGACGTTGATCAGGGCCGCAGTCTTGGAGATGGCCACCGCCGCATCCATTTCCGGATCGAGGGGGATGGGGTTGTTGAAGATCTGGCTCTGGCCGGGGACGACGCCGTTGCTCAGCGTCAGGTGCAGGTAATAAGCGGTGCCGACCGTGCGCGGGGGGACGGAGAGAGGCGGCACCGAAGGCGTGGCCGTCGCTTCGCAGACCCCGGCGGGACTCGGCAGCGCGTCGCCGGCGCTGCCGGGGCAGGCGGGGACGGAGAAAGGCGCCGTCGACCCGTCGCTGGTCGGGGGGATGATCTTCGAGGGGGCCGCCAGATAACCGGCGGCCGGAGGCGTCACCTCGATGAAATAGGCGCCCCCCGCCGGGCAGGAGCCGTCGCTGAAGTTGAGGTCGAACTTGTAGAATCCCTCCTGCGCCGTCATCTGATTTTGCTGCGCCGGGTCATCGAAGCACAGGCTCGGCAAGGGGGCTCCGGTCGCCGCGTTGAACAGCGCAAGGGAGGCGCCGGCAACGGAGGTGCGCTGGACAGCGTCGTAGACCGCACCGTTGGGGGAAATCGGCAGATTCAATCCCTGCAGGTTCCCCCCCGAGGCGACAAGGATGCCGCTGATGCGCTGCGGACCGTTGGTGAAGGGGGAGGCGGCGGTGCCGAGAGAGGCGGTATTGGCGCCGGCACCGGGGGCCAGGAAGCGCACTTCATAGGGCTCCGTCGTCCCCTCGTTGGGGACCAGTCCGCTGAATCGATAGGCGCCGCTCCCGTCCGACAGGACGGTGGCGAGGCGAAGATTGTTGGAATAGATTTCCACCGACCACCCGGCAAGGAGCGGCTCGTCGCCGTCGTCGAGCCCGTTGAGATTGGCGTCGTGCCAGAGGCGGCCGTTGAGGCTTGCACTCCCCGGCGTACCGCCGAGGTCGAGGGATACGGAGGCGGAGGCGCTCTGGGCGGGGGTGTTCCAGCGGACCAGGGCGGTGTTGCCGAGGGTCGTCCCCATCGCCAGGGCGGGATCGATCCGCACCCGGAAACGGACCACGGCTCCGGCGCCCGGCGCCAGGTCGCCGTAGATCGCTGCGTAGTCGGCGGTGAGCGCCGAACCGGCAAAACTCACCCCGGCGGCCACGCCATTGAGGGTCCCCGAACCGGCGACATAGCTCACCTGACTCCCGAGGGGAGCGAGATCGTCGGTCACGACCACGGCCGTGGCCGGGAGGGAGCCGATGTTGCTCACCCGGATGACGTACTCGAGCTCGCCGCCGGCTTCGGCGATCCCACCGCCGACGACCAGGACTTCCTTGGTCACCGAAAGGAGCTGCACGTCGCCGACCACGACGACGGTCGGCTGGTCGCCGTTGGCCGGCAAGCCGTCGGCGTCCGTCGGCTCCGGCGGCAGTTCATTGGAGGTGACGCTCGCCTGGTTGCTGATCAATGTCCCCGTCGCCACACCGGCATTGACCCGCAGGTCGAAGGTGATTTCGGCACTGCCGCCGGCGGAGACGATGCCGCCGCCGGGATTGTCGGCGGAGGTCACCGCCAGACCGGCGATGAGGGGCGAGACGCCGCCGTCGGCGCCGAAGGAGACGCCGTTGACGCGCAGGGAGTCGGCGACATAGACGGTATTGGCCGGCACCGTGTCGCCAAGGACCACGCCGGTGGCGGCAATGGCGCCGAAGTTGCTGATGACGATGGTGTACCGCAGCACGTCGCCGGGATCGACGATGCCGGCCGAGCCGAAGTCCTGCTGCAGGGCCACGGTCTTTTGGGCGCCGAGGAGGGGGAGATTGCCGACGACGTTGCGGGTCGGGTCGAGAAGGACCGCCGTCGCCGGGTCGTCGGAAGGGACCTGGGGGAGCGGGCCGCTGCCGACGCCATCGGCGGAAAGGAAGCCCTGGTTCTCGATGATCAGGCCGTTCATGGCCGAGAGGTCAACGACCACGGCGAAGGTCACCGTGGCGACATTGGTCGCGCCGGCGGCCGTATCGGCCCGCAGGAAGCCGGCCGTGGCGTTCTCCGGCGCGTTGAGCAGCAGCCCCGATTGCAGAGGGCTGACGCCGGGACCCGGATCGGTGACGACGGTTCCGTTCAAGGTGGTGCTCCCCGCCGCATAGACGGTATTGGCGGGGATAAAGTCGCGCAGGGTGGCGTTGACCGCATCCTCGGTGCCGACATTTTTGACGGTGAGGGTGTAGCGCAGCGTCTCGCCGGCCTGCAGCGCCGGGCCTCCGGTCATCACCGTGGAACTCTTCCAGACCTCGAAGGCCGGCGCCGAGGTGATCAGCGTCGCCGTGGGATCCTCGTCGCCGAAGATTGCGGGATCATCAAGGCCGTTGACGTTCGGATCGTCGCTGCGAAGGCGGGTGGGACTTGCGGTGTCGAGCTCGGCCTGGTTGAGGACCGTCGTTGCGCTGGAAAGAACCGGCGCCAGGCGGATATCGAATTCCACGACCAGGGTATCGTTGGCATCGCCCTGGGGACCGATGGCGAGATTGCGGACATCCACCAGGCCGGTCCCTTTGGAGCCCCCGGCGGCAGTGGTGGCCGCGGTGTCGGCTCCCGCGGGGACGGTGACAAGTGTCAGGGTGCCGGGGGAAAAGGAAGCCGCCGCGTTCAGGGCATCGAGGTCGTCGACGATGGAGAAGGACGAAAGTCCCACCGGGCCGCTGTTGGTGAGTTCGAGGGTGTAGCGCAGGGTGTCGCCGGGGGTGGCGTGGGCCCCCGGAACCTCCCCGGTGGTCAGATTCGCCACACTCTTTCTGAAGACCAGAATCGGCGCTTCGGTCACGACCGCATGGGCATCCTCGTGGTCGAGGGTCCCCGGAGTGCCGTTGGTCAGGGTGCGGTCATAGGTGCGCACAACGACGCCGACCGTTGCGGCCGGATCGGCACTCTGCCACCGGGTCACCCCGGCGATATTGGTCAGGCTGCTTCCATTGACGGTCTGGGGATCGAGGGCGGCGTCATAGCCGATGATCAGACGCTGATCGGAGGCCAGGGGACCGGCGGCAGGAAGGAGGGTCAGGCTCCACTGACAGGCCGGTTCGCCGGTGAAGCTGACAACGAAATCGGTGCCCGGCACCAGCGCCGCGGAGACGGCCGTCACCCCGTCGGCCTGGAAGAACTGGGCGCTGACATTGACCGGAGCGCCGCCGCACATCCCCCCCGAAGGACCCTGGGGGAGGAGATCGGTGACGGTCGGATTCCAGGCGGAGCCGGACCCCGGATTGTGCACATCCAGAACGAAGGTTGCCGGGGTGCCGAGCTGCATCGTCGCCGGGCCGCTCTTCTCCAGGGTGAGTCCGTCCGGCCCGACGATGGTCATGTTGCCGGTGGTGTCGGCGGCGCCGGGAGCCCGGGTCGCCGGGTCGTTAGCGACGCTGTTGTAGGTGTAGGAGGCGCTGTTGGAAAAGAGGAGGCCGCTGACGTTGACCGGCGTGTCGGAGAGGACCACGGTGATCTCGAGGACGATCTGCTCGCCGGCGGGAATATCGATGCCGAGGGTCAGGTCTTCGATCACCAGAGCCGTGGCGTCGCCGGTATTGACCGGCGTCCACGGCAGGGAGCCGGAGACTCGGGCGACGGAAACGAAACTCAGGTCGGCGGCCGAGGCGCTCAGGTCATCGAGAATGCGCACGTCGTGCAGAGCGACGGGGAGGGGCGCGGCAGGGACGGTGATGCGGTAGCTGAAGGGCTCGCCGACGGCCGCTTCGAGGAGCGCCGGGTTCTCCTTGTCCAGCGCCCCGGGGGTCGCCGTCGTCAGGGTGGTGGTGGCGACATCGGTCGGGCCGTAGATCTCGCGCACGCCGCTGACGCCGCCAAGGGTCGGTGCCGCCTCGTCGTCGAAGGAATAGTAGAGGGGGGCCCGGGCCTGGTTGGTGAGGGTGAGCCCGGCGCCGAGGGCGCTTTCGGCCTGGATACGGTAGACGATGCGCAGGGTGTCGCCGGCGGGGATGGCATAGGGGGATCCGACGCCGGTGTCGAAGTTCCACAGAGCGGCGCCGGTCACGGCGTCGTAGGCCGGGGCGAGATTCGGCAGGACGGTCCCGGACGTGAGCTGCATGCCGACGACGGTGAGGCCCGAGGCGCCGGGC